>Ga0115005_10000472_pt1 | contig 30799 bp, 27 predicted proteins | sample ArcOceMetagenome_FD_87163 | JGI IMG/M metagenome (GOLD analysis project Ga0115005, IMG submission 87163) | Marine eukaryotic phytoplankton communities from Arctic Ocean - Arctic Ocean - Greenland ARC118M Metagenome | ecosystem: Environmental > Aquatic > Marine > Oceanic | place: Arctic Ocean...
CAGATACAGATACAGGACGACGATCAGGACGACGATGCCTCACCCACACGCACTGCAAATACACCAGAGCATTCTGTAGAGCACAAATGGCTCCTCTTCTTCTCTTCCATATATATATTCACATTTGCAGGAGCAATGTGGGGCTTTGGACCTATGCAGCTACTATTAGAGGAGCATGGTGCATTTCATTCTTTGTGTCCAACTGATTATGATGCTTCTGATTACGACCCTGATAATCCTCACAATGTTTGTCCCGAACAAGCTGCAAGGCTTATCACAGCGTAAGGAACATACAGCTCGATTGACTCCGTTCAATTATGATGATGCTATACTTATCACTTTCAAGTTTGTGTGTTTCTCACTTGTTTGTTTGTTTGTTCGTCGTCTGTCTCTACATCATCCATCATCACTGTTTGCTTCACCCGTGTGGCCCTACTGTGTTCGAAAATACTCCAGGCAAATGACGGGACAACTCATGCTGCTAACGTCACCGATCCTGGGTGCTATTGCCGATAAATTTTCAACTAAAGTTCTCATGAATATCATTGCTCTCGCTGCGATCCTTGGGCTGTCCATTCTTGCCATCGCCATCGCGACACATGTTGACGAACTTTTGTTCCTTGCCTTTATATGTATAGGACTCATGGCTGTAGGATCTTCCGTCATGACAGTTCAGACTGGTATGGTGTTTGAAGGTAGGATGAGGACAAGGTAAGAACAAGAAGGTATACAATAATGCATAATGCATCAATCAGAAAGGAGTCATTACTGTATGTAGCACACTCGCACGCACATAGGCAGTAATTAGTACAGTGGTACATGTCTCAATTTATTTATTTCTATACTGTACCATCATGACAGAGTCATTTCAGGATTGAACGCCCTGTATGATGCAGGAAGCATTACTTATCTGGGGCTGTATTATGCCAAGCAATGGTTGAATATATCGTTCACTGCAATTGTGGGTGCCTATTTAGCAATTGCCATTGTAGCATTTGGTGGTGCTGCTTATTATTGGAGTGCACTCCATATTGCTGATATTGATATTGACATCAATATCGACGCAGAGATTGATGGAGGTGAAGACCTGCAGGTAGAACATGATGTATCTACAGCAGAAAGTCATGATAAACCAGCAGACGAAGACCTACAGGTAGAACATGATGTATCTACAGCACAAAGTCATGATAAACCAGCAGACGAAAACCTACAGGTAGAACATGATGTATCTACAGCACAAAGTCATGGTAAAAAAACAGACGAAGAGGAAATGATTGAGGAAACAACTGACAACGTCATAATAGCCGGAGAAGGAAGGCAGCAGTTATGCTCCAAACTGTTCATCGCCCTTCTCGCCTATTTCTCCTTCTACCAGTCAAGAAATATCTTTGCATTGACAACAGCTCGAAATTTCTTGGGATACCTCGGGGACGATGATATGAATTACCGCTACCTCACCATATTTACTCTGCTGATGCCAGCTTCCTTGGTGGCACTTCCATTTGTCGATATTGTTCTGGGCAAGTTTGGCTTCCATGCTGGGCTCCAGAGTGTCAACATCCTTGCACTAATTCACGGTCTTATTCAGGTCTGCTCCAAAGACTTGAACGTCCAAATCTTTGGGTTTGTGGCATTTACCTTTTTTCGGTGCTTCCTCTTCTCGGTGTCATTCAGCTTTATGGCATCATTCCTCAGCCCGAAAAATAGTGGTATAGGCGCTGGGTACATGAATCTTGCAGGTGGTGTTTGCATTTTCTGCAATATTCCACTAGCGAATGCGGCAATGTTATATTTGGATAGTTTCTTTCTTCCCAATCTGATTTATACTGCTGCGATTTTGCCATTCTTTTTTGTCGCGTATTACATGGGAAAATGGGCAAATGGAGGAGTTCAGAGTGCAAGTACAGTACAGTAGGTTAAATGGATGGAACAGAGGTAAATCCAATTTGAAATTCTCACTTATTAAAGGTGTTTTAAAGTATTTTGAAATCAAATAAAATGTCATGTACGTGTAGTTTGTTATGTCTGCACTGCATTCATAATGGCTTCGACGTCAAGGCGAAAGTCTCCAAAAGTACTAGTGGGTTTTGCGTCGGGTAGGTTTTTGATCCATTGGCGGAGGTGGAGAAGATGTTCACATTCCTCTTTTGGAGTCTCTACATCGGATACCACACTAGATTTCTTCTGTTGGCTCTGGTTCGTAATTTCTTTATCCGTCTTGAAAATATCAATAGTATCCCCAGTGTCATCATCTTCGTCAACAGCAGGAATGGTGTTGATACGTGGAGCTCTGTCTTCACTTGGTGTCCCTCCCCTTAGCATACTTAAAATGGCTAATCCAGATGCATTCGTGCTGATGCTTCCACTATTCAGTGGCGAATCGTCTCTCGACAGGGCGGGTGAGCTGGTATTCGATCTATTCTTCTTTTTTTTCTTAACTTTGCTGCCAGAATTACTGTCCTTTTCCGGAGAAGGAGACAGAGCACCAGATATGACATCTCCCCATGGGGACTCTCCTCCTTCTGAAAAGAATGGCTGCAATCCATCGTCGTCATCTGCATTTTCAGACCTGTACAAAGGTTGCAATTTATCCTGATCTGGGGCAGCTGCGATAGTGTTTGTTCCAGAGTTCAGGAACCCACCGCCGACCACACGAAATGCATGTGGGTCGACTCCATCAAATCCTTTAGTGGCAAACATTTGTGGATTCCCATCATATTCAATCTTTCTCCCAATCAATTTTTCATTTACACGGAACATATCATCTTCGCTCCATCTATTTCCTTCACCCACTTGTCCTAGCCCGGATTCAATAAGATCATTATTTGCATCGCTGATAATACTTTTCCCTGGTGTTGAGTGCCTGCTGCCTCGTTCTTTTGCCTTGCTACCTGCTCTCTTCTTGGAAGTACTCTTATCTCTCTTAGTATTCCTCTTCCCTGGCGTCTTGCTCCTTTGAGGTGCATTCTTTCGAATCCACCTTCTCACGCCCTTCATAAACGGGTTTACCGCAAATGACTTTTTGGGCAAGTCATCCAAATCATGCCATTCTACAGCGCTGATCTCCTTCCTCGCCACTGGAGCAAACGGGAAATCCTCTGGAACACCATGACAGACATAACAAGTTCTCAATTTTCCACTGCCGTCTCCTTCCGTATAACGAATAGCATCTTCCTCCTTCAAGTCATTCCATGGCAAATTACCATCACCAGCCCCCTCTCTCATCATCTTCGTCTGACCCAAGGAACAATCCGGATCAAATCCCGTTTCTTCATAGGTCTCCCTCGCTCCAGCCTCAATCCCCTTTTCTCCCTGGTTTACTTTCCCAGCCGGCAACGTCCATGAGTTCCCTTCATAAACCCGACACAAAACGACAGCAGTACAATCCTGATTGAGCAAGATCGTCCCATAGGTCGAGATCTTCCTTCTATACATGGAAAACTCTGCCCAGAGGGCATCAAACTGATCCTCCAATGGGTTCAACAATGGCGAAATCTCAAATATCTTTCGACAAAAGGGTTGAAGTTTTTTAAACCTTGGCAGGAGAATCTTTTGTGCCGCAGCGGCATAGGATACGGGAACGCGAATGTGTACAGTAGGATCCGTCTCATTTTCTTCCATTTCATCGCAGATAATGTCTTCGTAGTACCACCATGCTTGTTCGAGCTGGAAGAATATCCTATCGGAGGAAGAGAGTTCTTCAGGTGGGAGGTTGAGGATGAACATTGTGTGTACGTCTTCGAGGGCGTTTTGGAATGCCTGTTGCACGGTGGGCGATAAATTGGTAGTGTTTGACATATCGCTGTTTTTGGCAGGAGTGTTGGATCTGCTCTTTGTTTTATTAGTGGCTGATGGCATTCTGAATATTTGTCTTGAAGTATGTTCAATGTGGGTTATGTGTTTCTTGACGTGTAGTTTAGAACTATTGTATTGGAACTCTAATGTATTTATATATATTGTGGTTACTCGTAGCTAGGTAAATGATTAGACTTGATTGTGCCTATTGATGCGTGATGCATGAGTGATTGATATGCAATCTGCAACAGTTCTGCGAACTTACTTGAAACTTGAAACTTGCGAAGTATCCGGTCGGTATTACTTGGTATCATTTTTGAATGATGATTGACCGTATGAAATTCTCAACGCTTTTGAATGAGTGACGTACAGACAGAATAATGAGACACGAGACAGATTCAAAGATAGAAACGCCTTTTTTTTCTTTACCTTCGTGAGCCATGAGTACATACTGTACCAATGATTCTGAATAGTGCATAGTGCATAGAACATAGAACACCGTCCTCAAAAGCAAGGCCACAGTACAACAAACAAGCCAAAGATGACACATGATATAATAGTAATAGGTATTGCAGGAGGCTCTGGAGGAGGCAAGGTATGATCGAACCTATCGCTTAGTTTTGTTTCTGCCTTTTGTGGACAGACTCTGTCCTTGATTTTTCAATCATCTTCCAATGAGATATTGGCAACAACTTCTGCTACATTTTTACTACGGGTCTCACTCACTCACTCACTTTCCAACTTCTGCTAGACAACTCTTGCAAAGGCAGTCGCCAAATCTCTATCCAATGACTGCTGTACCCTCATCCACGATAATTACTACAAGGACATATCCCATCTACCACTTGAAGAACGCGCCAAGACAAACTTTGATCATCCCTCAAGTCTCGACACACCATTGCTCATCCAGCACATTCAAGATCTCAAAAACGGAGATGCTGCAAAAGTACCAAATTATGACTTTAGCACACATATGCGAACCAAAGAAGTAACAGTTCTAAAACCCAAACGGATCGTTATCGTGGAAGGAATCCTCATCTTTTCCGATCCACTTTTAGTCAAGGAATTGGATATCAAGGTGTTTGTCGATGCAGATGCCGATGTGCGTTTTATTAGGAGATTACAGAGAGATATTTCGGAGAGAGGAAGGACGGCGGAGCAGGTAATGGATCAATATTTAGAGACTGTGAAGCCCATGCATGAAATGTTTGTGGAACCTTCTAAAAAGGTGGCGGATTTGGTGATTATGAGTGATCAGGGGAATGATCCCGAGGTTGCACTGGGAATGATTGTGAACCATTTGAAGGTCATATCCGGGTTGAAATTATAGCGTTGGCAAAGGTTTGATTGATTGCAATGGAATCCTGGACCTTTATAGATTACGCTAAAAAATCTCAATTTTCAATTACCAATCAAAAGCAATCGTAGTGCAAGATCATTCTTAGAGGGAACCTAACCCTACAATCTCTCTCTACATTTAAAAGATTTCAATATCGTGTTAATAAACCCCTTTTATTGCATTAAAAGTTACATGAGCAAATCAACTTTCCCCTCTTGCACCAATTCTCGAACGACCCGATACCGCACAAATATATGAGCTCCCGTGGAAAAAACTTGACGCCGTAAATCATCTTCATCCTCTTCCTCGGCACTGATTGTCAGCCCTTCCCAATTGTCTACTACAATCCCTTCTTTATCTACCACTTTACAAAATACAAATGTATCCAGGTTTGGTCGATCAATCATTTCCGGTTCGTCCAATTTCTTCCACGCTTCTTTCCGCAGGTGATCTGTTACCGTTCTTCCTAAATGAGATTGAAAGAGTCCACAATATTTCTTGTGGTAATCAATCTAATGGTCCAGCATAGATAGCATATAATAAGAGAATTAGACTTCAAAACGAGTATGAAGTAGATAAACTGAGAAGATCAACTACAATTCTTGCATGAAGTTCCTTGCACACACGTACCTCACTTGTACTCATCAAATCGTGACAATCGCGATTGTGAAGAGCATACCTTTCAATCTTTTCGAGTCTCACCCTCATGAAATCTGCCAACAAAAAACTCATCCGATCAATGTCCATTTTAAATATATGTGTAGCAATGCTCTTCAAAGTCGGATCAGTACCTTCGTCCCCCTTTTCTAGTCCTTCCAAATCTTTTTCGGTATGGTGCATAATTGCAAGTAGGTCACCCATGAATTCTTCATCGTATCTACATAATTCAGTAGTATTAAGCTCGTGGATCCACATTTGTTTCAAAGCTTTATAGTCTTCGCTCTCTCCTGCTTCTACTTCCGCGTCATCATAAATGTCTTGATCACCTTCTTGTGTCGATGTTTGTGTATCGTCGTAGAATTGATTTCCTTGTCGCAGCAGTGCTTCTTGTAAAGCAGCCGGGATAACATTCCCTTCTTCGTTATCTATTTCATCATCGTCGTAATCGCTTTCGTCTGCGCCGATTCCTTGTGCATTGGCATTGGCATTTGGATCTGGGTCTCGTACAGAATCAGATGGAGAAAGGGTTGGCTGTGTTTCTTCTTCAAGATCGCCTAGGAGATTGTCGAAATCGGCCATCGCTTTATTTCAATCAAGATTATGGAATTTATTTCGCGTATAATGTGAGAAGTTAGTGCAATGGATGTCTATGGAGCGTGGCTAGCTTCCAAGTTGGACTAAAGGTGTTGCGTAGTTTGTTGTACTTGTACGTTGAATGAATGTTGAATGTGAATGCGAAGAAAAATGGAATTCGAATGTTTTGTGTTTTGTGCCCTATCGCCTATCGCTGGGCATTGGTAAATAAGAGGTTCCTAACCTACTGTATTTTTATTTTGCAATAAGCATTTTATTGTGTGTCATTTTGGGTTATGAGGCAAAATAGCTGAAATAGCCTGTAATTATCGCTGAATATAAACACAAGAACACAAAATCATTTTCATCCCATCGCAGTAATTTCGCTCCCGTATCAAGTACTACAGTTGAAGTCATCCAGGTAGTTGTAACCCATGCCTCCTCTTGGGATATTCGGTAGGGGGAGGAGTACCAGTCCTAGCCCTCCTATTGAACAAACGCGCAACAGTACTCTGACCACAAGCATGCACAGCAATACGAGCAGCAACAATGCAGCAACTCCAAGACGAGGGATCTTTCGTGGTCTTGGGTCTAGTCGGCATAGTACGAACAACACTCCAAACAATGCGACTATCAGTACTAGTCGGCACAATAAAAGTCCTACTACACCTAGGCATACGTCTGCCGTGACTGATGAAAAGACGAGCATGGAAATGGAGTACCTTAACATCATCAGCGATCTATCGAAAGAAAAGCAAGACGCCCGTGATGAAATTATGAAACGAGTAAGTGAGACCGAAAGCCTCTCTACGTCTAACAGGGACTTACACTCTAAAATGACTGATCTCGAGACTAAACTTGAGCAACTGACGGCGCAAGCAGAAGAAAAGGAACGGCAGGCATTGGAGGATCTGAAGAACCGTCCACCAACGACTCCGACGCACGGTCAGAAACGCAGACCTCAGAGGGGTTCCAAACTAGCACAGGTTTTTACATTTGATTCAATAGAAGAGAATGAAAGTTCAGCAGAAAATAATAGGGCGGAAGATTTAGAACGGATAAAGGCCAAACTCAGGGAACATCAAAACAGCAATCAAGAGATAAGCTCGAGGGTGCAGAAACTTAGAGATAAATATGCACAACGTAGGGCTGAAACTGATGAAATGTCTGACGCTTCAAGTGCGGTATCAGTGGGATCCATAAGGAGCTGCGCATCAATGGTGACCTCCCCACTGTCGTCGCCGAGGCATCACTTGGTTGAGGTCAAGAAGCTTGAAAGAAATTTTGAGAAAGAGATGCAACTCAATGATAAGCTGACAAAGACCATCAACAAATTGCTGGATTCAAAGCAAGAGGTAGAAGGAAAGTTACAAGAGCTAACAAAAACTAGTGAAGAGAAACTCGAGGAGAATAAGAAAGAGATAGAGGGCTTGAAGTTGCAACTGGCAGAAGAAACGGAGAAGTTTGAGAAATCTGAAAAGGCAATGGCAGAATTGAAACTAAGAAGAGAAAAGGAGGATTCAGCGAAGAATGATGAAATAGCTGATTTGACGAAGAAATTAAGTGAACAGAGCATCATGATGGCACAGCTACAAAATGAAATCAACGTCAAAGAGGGAAATATATTGAGCATGAAGGAGCAAATCAAAGGTGAATACGAAGATAAGATGAAAGATGTTGAGGAGAAGCTTACAACTAAGAATATCGAGGTAGATCTACTCCATTCGGAGTTAGAAGCTGCAAAGAAGGATCTTGAAGAGGCTCGGAAAGAAAACACTGCCAAGGTCATTTTACCAGAAAATGATACACATAATGAGGATGTGGAAGTGTCTGTTGACGATGATAACGTCAAGGCTCAAAGCAGCAAGATCCAAGGACTGGAAGCAGAACTTGTCAAGCTCAAGTCTGAAATTGGTCAAGTAGAACAGCTAAAAAACGATATTGCTACCGCCAAGGAAGAGCTCGAGAAGAAGGACAAGGAGCTCGTAGCCCTTAAAGCAGAAAATGAATCGAACAAGAACAATTTGAGTTCTCTCGAATCTGACTTTGTCGTCATCCAGGAAAAGAATGCGAGTACGTTTCTAGAATTAGAAGATTTTAAAGAACAGTTCAATGCCGAGGTGCGGAAAACCAAACAGCTGCAAGGCGATAAAGAATCCAGTGTGAAAACTGATTCCTCTACCACTGAAACTATTGCCAAAGTTGAACTAGCCCAAAACCAAATCAAAGAGCTCCAAGATGAAGTAAAGAGCAAGGAGCAAAAAATCAAAACACTTCAGGCTATTGTAGGGAAAGAAACCAAGCTGCAACAAGAGCTTGACGGCCTTCACCTGGTAATGGCATCATTGAAACTAGAACTGAATAACAAGAAGGAAGAACTTGAAACAATCAGTGAGATGAAGAATCAAAGTTTCAACAAGCTTGAGACTATAGAAAAAGACATGTCGATGATGGCACTTAAATCCTCAGCTACTTTTGACGAGCTCGAAGATTTGAAGGGAAAGTTTGACAAGGAAAAACAGGAGAAAATAAGTCTTAAGGAAGAGCTAGAGAAATTCTCTCCAGAACAAATACTGGAAGAAGCTAAGAAGGAGACTGACGCAGAGTTGAAGCAAAGAGATAATGAAATCCATAAGTTGAGGAAAGGTTTGATCGATGCCAATGTGGCAAAGACAGATATTGAACTGAAGTTGATGGATATCATGAATGATGTCGTCAAATCTCAGAGTACAAGAGATGTGATGAGGACAGAGCTTGATAAACGTCTAGATGAAGAGAATGAAAAGGCACTCCAACTCGAACATTCGATCAAAGACAAGGAAGACGATATGGAGCGTATGCGAAAAGAGTTTGATGATCTCCGCATCGAGATGGAAAAAGAGACGGAAACAAAACGAAGCGAAATCAGCAATCTTAATGGGGAAGTTGTTGAGAAATCTTCTCTTCTATCATCTCGAGATCGGGAATTCTTGCAGCTCAAAGCAAATATGGATGATTTGAAGCTTCAGCATAAGGCAGAGGTTGATTTACTGCGGAGAGAGATCGACGAGTTTGGCGCGAACGAGAAGGAGGTCCAAAGGGTTCATCATCGAAACATTCAATTAGAACGAGACGTAGATATACTGAGAAATGAAATACGGAGGCTGCAGTTGACTGAGAACGTTGAAGGTGACATGATGTCGCCACAAAGCTCATCGAGAGTGTTGCGGACACGTAATGAAGAACTCGTGGGGGAGGTAGAAAAGCTTAAGCGTAGACTGCGACGTATGAAGAGAAATGTGACACGGATCGAACTATGAGTAATTATGAAGCGACGTGAACCTGTACCAGTACCAAGATGTTGTGCAAAATTTTGAAAATGTATATTCAAATAGAATATAATTGAAATTTATTAAAATTTTCTTGCGTGATCATTGTGTATGAGTGTTGGTTGTATGTTTGGTTTGTGCAATGACACTTCTCTGAGAAGCGTTTCAGTATTACAAGTGGAAACAGCATAATTGTCATAAGCTATCATTCCTCAAACATCCATGGGTGATCATCGCGTGCCCTTTCCTCCTCTTCTTTGGTCAGCTTTGGTAATTTCAAAAGCAATCTAATCTCTTCTGCACTCTTATCCATTAAATCAAACGAAACTTTTAGACAAGTCAGGTCTAGCAAAGGAGGAATATCCAAGTAATTCGCAGCATTCGCCAATTTGAAAACCATATCGCTTGACTTATCCATTATGAATTTTCGATAAAAGTCTTGAGAGACATTTTCATTAAAGGAAGATCCTAAGGAAGAACCTTGTTCAATGCGTTTCATCGGTTCGACAGCGTAATGTTTGAGAAATAGAGTGACTTGTTCTAAAGTTTCCGATGAAACATTGACGAGTGGTATTACTGTCTGCTCGTCGTCTTCATCTTGTTCGTCATCTTCAATGGCATCCGCGATGAGCTTCGAAGGAAGAGTTTCGTGTAAAAAGAGTTTGAAGATTTTGCCATCGCTAGATTCAAGGGAAATTGTTTTCATCCCCGTGCTTTGTTTCATTCTATTGGCGAGATTGATGGAACGTTATCAGTGACAGGAGGGCGTGCGTTTACTAAACTGTATTCCTTGTGTTTTGTGTTTGATGTTCTTTTTTTTAGATGGGTTGTCACTATACTTGTCACGGTTTTGTCACTTCCTTTGAACTGTCAACTCTCCCACCAGGCTACGGCAAACAAGGCGATGCTTCAGAAACCTTTTTAAAGGCCTGAAATCCTGAAGCCTAAAGACACGCACACGATGAACGATGAAGAACAACGCAAACACCCAAAAATTCAACGCTTTCACTACTTGTTATATGTTTTTACTTCTCACCGTCGGAACAAGGACATCAGAAGTTATAGCTCACTGAACGAATACCATGGGACAGTCAAATTCAAAACCAAAAAATAAAACTGGAAAGAATGTGGTGAAACTAGTGCGTATTTTAAATGTTTACCGTCACCATTGTCAGTTTGTCAGCAATTATAAATAGAACCAGCAATTTCCTCACCTTTTCCCTTTCCAGAAAACAGATACCGCGTTCAAGACTGGTGTTCTATCATTGCGTGAGCACGACCTAATTACTCTCCCGGAGAAGATCTATGAGTGAGTACTTGTGAAATTACGGATAAGCTCTTTCTCAACCGCTGTGGCCCCTTCTCACTTTTATCTTTTTTGCGAAATACTAGAATTGGGAATCTACGGGTGTTGGATCTATCCAAAAACAAACTTAAGCGTTTACCAAATAGGATGAATGAGCTCACAGGGATCAAAAGCTTGAATTTAAACGATAACAAACTCATGAGAGGTTCTCTAATTCCATTGAGTAAACTCGACAATCTACAAACTCTCACGCTGAGCAACAATAAAATCGGAGTCGACACAGATGGAGAGCGAACTATTGTTGGACCCCACCTTCCAAGCCTGTCTGCAAAGCTGAAAACAGTAAAAATTGATCACAACCATCTCACGGTCATTCCTAAATCCATATATGCGCCATCCATGACGAAATTGGAAAAGATTGACTTGAGCTACAACCAAATTGCCGCGATCCCAGAAGCATTTTGTGAACATCTTTCGTCTTGCTTGGTGGAGCTCAATTTAGACAATAATCTCATTACTTCACTTCCTGTCGCAATTGGTTCTCTTGTCAAGCTCAAGTCTCTCTCGCTACAATCCAACAAAATTTGTGTATTCCGCACCTCCTTTGATTCACGCAATCCTCAACCTTTGCCTCAAGTATTATTTACCAAGACTCCGATGATTGATCTTAATTTGAAGGGAAATAGAATGACAAATGGACAGTTGAATGAATTCGCAGGGTTTGAAGAATTTTTGGAGAGGAGGAAGCATCTCAAGAGTAAGAATTTACACGGTGGAGCTCTTACTGACTTGGATTTGTGCGGTTTGGAATAAATCTTTTCTTATTGTAAATAAAATGCGTCATACTTTATTGTAATCAAAATGTATTCTTATGAATAGCGTTATGCAGAGGATACTTATCCTACTGTATCATGTTCCGAATGAAACATGAACAGTGGCAAACTCAAAACGATGTGCATCGCCATTGTTATATTCGTCGTCGTGTGTAGCTAGAGATGTATTGGGGTATGTTCTTATTCAATCCGATCTACATTGTCGGTATCTTTTTCCTCGTCGTCTCGCGTAGCTAGATCGTACTGGGGTCTGTGCTGTTGATAGTATGCACGGATTAAATCTCGTGGGACTTCTTCTCTGAGATTGCTAGGAGAATAACCATGGTAGGAAACGTCAAGTCCAACAATTTCCTCTAGTGCATCTGATCTGAGCATTCCCATGTAATTGAGAACGAAAAAGAATGGGGTCATGACAGCCACTACCCAAAAGATAATGCAGCAGAAACCAATAATTTGACAAGACATCAGAGCGAAATCCCCTGAACCTCTGCCCAACGAGTAGAACCATCCTACATGAATACTATTGTTGTTGCCATACAATTGATTTAGCCCTGTAGGGCTAGCAAACAATCCTGTCGCAAATACTCCCCATGCTCCTCCAGCGAAATGCACAGGAATGGCGTCAACGGCGTCATCGATGCACAGTTTATCTAATATAAAGCATGTTCCAAGGTAGAGGAGCCCAGCAATAGAACCAATCGCAATTGATGCCCATGGTTCAATAATACCGCAACATCCAGTAATGGCAGCAAGACCACAGAGACATCCATTCATGGCAGCTGAAAGCTTATACACAGGTTCTCCAGTTTTCCGTTCTGAGTAAATGAAGTTGCACATGAGAGCAACAATTCCAGACGTTGCACCAGCAAGCGTTGTGTTAACCACAGATCTGGCGATGACAACGGGATTCACATCTGATCCCAGTTTTATAGCGCTGCCCGCGTTGAAGCCGTACCATCCAAACCAAAGAATCATGGTGCCCAACATCTGCAAAACGAAGGAAGGTGAATTAGTTACCAAATGTACTGTAAACAAGGAATAACCAAGGCCGAGTATTTAAACATACCTGAAGTGTCTTGGAATGGCCAGGGAAGACTTTTGGTTTCTCTAACTTCGCCCCTGTTTCATCATAAAACCTCCCCTTCCTGGGCCCAAGAATTATGGTTGCAATCAAAGCAGTGGTACCTCCAGTAACATGAACTACTCCACTCCCAGCGAAATCAATCATCCCGACTCCAAGCTGTACAAGATAAGGAGACAGTGAGAAAAATGTCCCGATGAAAGCGCATGCTCAAAAATTAGCGGCGTCAACTTACTAACGGTTTGCTATTGATATTGCTAAGGAATCCACTCGAACTCCATATATTATGGACGATGACGGGATAAACTGAATGATGTGGAAAAGACATATGAATGTTAGCTTTTCTCCTTTCCAAGACAACGAAAGGAAAAGGGAGATACCACGATTAACCGATTAACTAGCGAAATGTTAACTTACCTAGTCCAGTGAGAATCATGCTGTACATTAAGTAAGCATTCATTTGGCATCGTTCCGCTAACGTTCCTGCTACTATAGTGGCTGTAAAAAGACAAAAGTTAGAATGAAATGGATAAAATTTGCGCCCAATCCCAAAGCGACCGGAATTCGGCAGTAAACTCACCGGAAGTGGCAGCAAACGCAAACTGGAACAACCAATGAGCATATCCTAATCCGTCGGTATCGTTTGCCGCGGTATCCATCAACAAGAAATTGCTGTTTCCTATAAAGCTATTCGTATCAGGATCCCCGCCATAGGCAAAAGCGTAGCCAACGAAAAAGAAGGCGATGCTAGAACCACAAACATCAAGCAAATTCTTGAGGATTGTATTTTGAACATTCTTTTTCCTCACGCATCCGGAGCATATCATGGCAAAACCAGCTTGCATCAGAAACACGAGGGATGCGCAGTACACTAAGAAGAGCACTTTCATGGTTTCTTGTTGCGACTTTTCATTGTGAGAATTCTCAGCGGTAATGCATTTAAATGTGTCGACTATGTCATTTTCTCCTGATTCCATGTAATCATCTATGCATTGCATATATTCATCAAAGGAATTTGATGCCATGGTGGATAAGTGTGTGCCTGTGCCTGTGCTCTGACCTCTGTGCCTTCAAATGAAGGTTGTCACAAAGGGAGAGGGATAGTAAAGGAATATTCTATACAGTCCTCGGTCCTGTTCTAGTTTTGTGTTTTTTAGAGAAACAGAAAACATCAAAATTGGTCCTAAAAGAGCTCCCTTTTCCTCCAATCACCAGCGCTGCCACTGGCTGGCGGCAAGGCGGCAGAAAGAAAAGTGAAAAAGCATCTTCAAATCTTGCTTTTCGTGGCTCTGCAGTGGTGTCAACAGCTTAATCGGAGAAATCAAAAAATCGATTTATCCCGACTAATAACTGTTGGCGGTCCGACGGGCATTCGACTTGGGCTCAACTGCCATGTCGGGTTGGGCGGTGTTTACTTCTCTTCTTCTCACTCAACGGTCCTATGTATCGGGCAAGGGGTTAAGTGTTAAGTCACCGCAAACGGCGAACGAACGACAAACGGCAAACGGCGAACGACAAACGGCACTCTAGAAAGGGTTCTTGTTGCCGCGTTGCCGCCGCATACTTATATGATATGTATAGATACTACTACTGTTATAAAGCCATTCCATTCATAGATTGCTACAATGAGGTCTCTCGTAACACTTGTCTTACTGGCCAGCTTCCTTAGTTCTTGTCTGTCAGAGTCAACGCCAACTTGTTCCTTGACTGATGAGGAAAGAAAGGATCCAAACCTGCAAGAAATGACTTTTGACTTGGGCTACGGTGCTGAATTCTTTGAAGCATACATGGATCCTGATATCAAGACCATGTCTCGAGGAAAGCATGACACTATTATCAATCCCAAGTTTAACGGTCACGCAGCCAAGTTCTTCAACATGAGTCCGCAGACTGTTCGTTACTACTGGTGAGTAGCATTTTTAGGAGCTTCGCATTCGAATCCAATGGGATGTGTTTTTGTAAGAATACAAGTAAGATACATCTAACATTTAACATTCTCTGGTCATAGGGTCAACGATAAGAACGAACCGAATTTCATGGGAACCATTAAACCATTTCATTCCTTGGGAACCGCATCCTTTCCTGGCCACAGATTTCTCCTTGGGCCCCAAGATTATGAGCAAAGCAAGGTCGTTCTTCAACACTTTACAATTGACAAAGATATGGGGGGTCCCTCAAACCTGTACTACTATGATCCAATTACCATCCCTGGTGATGAAGCAAGGACAAAGCAAAATCTTTCAATCTTGACACTTCCAGAGTATGAAAAGTACAACAAAATGGTCAGAAATCGTAAATTTGCGGAGGAGTACAAAACAATCACCGGTAGAGATTATATGACAATGTACCCGCGGCCAAAGCCAGTACATTTCATGTGGCCTGCGGATCATTTTGAACAAGTGCATTGGGTAACTACCAGAGAGACTCATTTCAAGACGTTGCCGGATGACAGTCTACTATCCCCTGTAAGAGAAAGGTATCTGGATCGTGTTTTGGAGGATGACAAGCCTCGTCTCTTGGCAGAATATCGTGAGCCGGGTGAATACCTGAACATGACACTCAAGGTTGCTAGCGTTCGTCCACGAGTCTATGAGATTGATGATTTCTTGTCTGAAGTAGAAGTGGATCACATTGTACATTATGCCCGGAACGCAAATCTGAAGGAATCTACTGTAGGACAGGGAGGCGACTCAGCCAAGGTGAAAGTACGAACTAGTCTCAATACTTGGGTTGGCAGGGAAACAAATCAGATTTTTGACACTGTGTACCGTCGTGCTGCGGATTTACTTAAGATTGATGAAGCCCTATTTAGAGTTCGTGATGGTACTGAATTCCCCGATTGGCCAAATAAAGAAAGCATAGGCGAACAATTGCAACTTGTGCATTACAACAAACACCAGGAATACACGGCCCATCATGATTTTGGATATTCAAATGTTGATGACAAGCTGCAGCCTGCTCGTTTTGCGACTCTACTATTGTACCTCAACGATCCAGACGAAGGTGGAGAAACTGAATTTCCAAGGTGGCAAAATGGCTTCACTGGCGAAACCCTTCTCGTAAAACCGAAGAAGGGCAAAGCAGCTCTTTTCTACTCGTTTTTACCTGATGGTAATCTCGATGATTTTTCGCAGCATGCTGCCAAACCTGTCCTCAAAGGGGAAAAGTATCTTATCAACCTTTGGGTGAGAGATCCCATCAAAGACTTTTAGATTTAATCATTACTTTGTTACTTACTTATTTAAAAAATGCATTTTCTAACTAGATAATTATTATCTTTTGGAAATTCAGAGACAGTTCACATCAAAATCTTGTTTCCTGTTTGAAACGAGTATCTTTTGAATTTGAGAATCCTGTTAATGATTGTGTTGTTGCTACTTTCGATTCTTTTAGCTGTGGCCGGACAGAATACGATAACCATTGGTACTCCTTCCGTTTCTTCTGGCCACTATCATACGTGCGTTCTGGAACGCCGCCAAGGTATCGATTTAGGCGGTGGCGTGCGATGTTTCGGTCAAACAAATGGCCAAGCTCCTCCTGGGATCTTCAAGGAAGTATCAAGCGGCAATCTCTTCTCCTGTGCGCTTCGAATGGACAATACGGTGTCATGTTGGGGATCGATTCATGGCACTCCAGAAAACACTCGATTCCGGTCTATTAGCAGTGGGAGCTCACATGCTTGCGGTATCACTATTTCAGGCGTCCTAATGTGCTGGGGAGAGGGATTTCAAGGTGAAACAGACCCTCCTTCTGGTCAATACAAGCAAGTGAGTTGTGGTAACTCCTACACGTGTGGATTGAGAAACAGTGGCTCTGTGACTTGCTTTGGAAAAATAGATTACGCACCGGATGGTGATACCTTTGTCCTCGTCAGTGCGGGCAAGAAAAATAAAATGTGTGGCATTACCTCCAAAGGCGATGCCAAATGCTGGGGATCATTGGTGAAGGACAAATCTTGTGAATTGAGAGAAGGTGAGAGGGCTTCGTGATTTTGACATTGGATTAAACAATGCTCGCGTAACTTACATACACACTCAATTCATTCTTTCCGTTAGGCCCATTTCTGCAGGTATCGACTGGGTACAAAGGCACATGTGCCTTGAATTCAAATCGTACGGTCGATTGTTGGAATCAGTATAGGCGTTTGATTCCTTCCAACTCGACCAAGACTTTTCAACATATCTCTCTTGGTGTCGACCACGCCTGTACCATTGATGACGAAGGCAGCCTTGAATGCTGGCATAACGGTCCCAATTTGGGAGCACATGAAATCCCATTGGGACTCTCTGTTGCATTCAAATGGTAGATTTTAAAAAACGAAAAGAATTGGTAATCTTAGTAGTCTCGCGTTTCTCATTTTATGGTATCATACAAGTAACTTCTTTCTCGTTTGCAAATTGCTCCTATGCTTCCCGCGAAACCAAGTTCAAAAATACCAGAATTCTATGCGGGGTCTTATGAATGTGGGACCACTCCTTCCAGCCCCCGCTCACTTCATTTTTAGTGCGCAGTTTCGCCAATGAAAAAACGCAAGAATGACACCTTTGAACCAACAAGCGACGTAGACAATATCTTCGCCAACTATCCAATAACAACTTTTGTTCCATTGAATCCATACCCATAAATTATTATACCGCATTCCTTCAACATGTCAAGCCGACCACAGAGATCAAATCTCAAGAACTCATCGGCGAGCAGCGTTCGCCAGGCCATGAATAAACGGAGGCATGACCTTAGCTCGAAAATAAGAAAAAGCAAAAAGTCCCACCTTTTACTGAAACGGCGACATACAACTTCAACTGAAACAACTAGTTCCCAAGTACCGGCACAGAATGTGCCATCGCCTGTCTCTTCAAGTGAATGCTTGCAACAGTTTCTCGCCTCTCCTACCATCTTCACTCTTTCAGAACTGCAAACGAACTTGGCAACCTCTAAGCAAAACTCTTCTCTTCCACTTCATGAAATACCAACACAACACGCAGAACAGCTCATGCAGAATTTGCTCACTTTCCTCGCTTCCACAAATGCCGAAGAGTGCCTGAATTCACTAAGGATCTTAACGAATCTTGCTGCGATGGAATGCCCTGAAACGTATTACTCTGATCGGAAATCCTGGTGTAGTTTCATGCTATCCAGTGACTTACTCAAGGTCCTAGTGCCTCTCCTTTCATCGCAGGATGAAAGGATTCAAGAACAGACCTGCTGGGTCCTTGGCAATATTGCGGGAGATTCGCAACACTGCCGTGATCAGCTCATTGCACAAAATGTGATTGGGGAACTTTTGGAAGCATTGAGGCGAAATGGGAATAATGGGATTAAACGTAACATTGTTTGGTCCCTTACAAATATTGCAAGGGGGACGGAATTAGCTATGCCCTTTATTCAGAGTGGGTTCGGTGTTCAAGATATTTTGACGATACTAATGAGCGAGGAAGGTTTGGAAAGTAAGCCTGTCAGTGCATGGGATGTTCGTAAAGAACTGTACTGGCTGCTTGCTTTCCTGACCTGCAGGGAAGATGAGGTGATTGAAGGTCTCGTGAATGATCAAGTGCTTCTGATCTTATCTCGCCATTTTGATCAAGTTACTGCCATTACTTTGGATAAAAGAGACAGGGGTGCGATCTTCAAGTCTGCCATTCCGTTGATTCGAATCTTTGGTAACCTAGCAACTGCTGCAGATGGTAAGTACATTCCTGGCATTATCAATGCTGATAATCATGCAATTGTTCATACGCTTGCCAAGTGGTTGCAAATCGGAAGTCCGTGTGGCGAAACAATGACAATCGCCACAGAAGTGACTTGGGTTGCAGGTGCTCTTTTGTGCGATAGTGGTTACGAAAACCATCCTTCCACCACAATAGCATGCCCTGTGCTAGTACCACCTCTTTGTCGCGTTTTGCTCAAGGGAACATTCACATTACAATGGAAAAGAGAAGTTCTGAATGCAATTTGGAATGCATTGGCAGCGCCACCTGGTAGTATTTCAGAGGAGACAATTGTCAAGAGAGATTTACTTCTCTTGGAGATTTATCGTGAGAAAGGTATGGTCAGAGCACTCGTCGGCATGCTCGTATGCTTGGATGTAGATGCAATTCGGCCGGCAATTAATATGTTGGATGCAATGCACCGACGTATGGATAACTATGATGAAAATGCACACAGGATGTTAAAGGAGGCAGAATGCGAACATGCGCTCGAACATGTTTGCGATTCAGCTACCTCCAATGCGTCTTACGGGGGAGCCACTGATTGGCAGCAATCTGATGGGGGTATGGACTACTGTGCAGAAATGGCAGCTAATCTCATTGATGACTTTTATGGGGAAGGAAATGATGCAGACTTTGATTTCATTGAATTCGGAGCATTACAGAGTCCTGCGGAAATTTTCAATTTCACGAACAGTCACGACAGTGGTCAGAGTTCAATCACATCAGATCCAATGTCCTCTCCTGTTAGGGGGAGGGGTCGGGGAAGGGGTCGTTCCATGCCAGCTTGGATGCAAACCAAGATTTAAAAGGCATTTCGTAGCATCTTTCTAAATTAATAGAGTTCACATTCAAATTCTAAGTTATGTTATCTTGTTTTTACACTATTCCATTTCCGGCTATGGAATGATATGACTTGTTGCCATTGATAGGTGTACTTGAGCTGATAGGGAAGACGCCGTCGCTATCATCGTCGCTGTAATCATATGATACATTACCACTGTCATCACCAAATGATTGATCCTCAAGGCCATCATTGACTCTTTGACGTGGATGCCTACACAAGAACATCCAGCCAAAGAACACGACCACAAAGAAAGTCATGATAAACGCAATCATCTTCACAACAGTGAATGATTCAAAGAAGTCTTTGAATTTATTCCATGGTGTATCTTCTTCTTCTACCGGGGTATCGGGCTCCGGTGGACACTGAAATGATTCTTTAATGTAGCTCCTCCATAGAGTCCCTGTCGTTTGACCATCTTCTAGTGGAATAGGTTCAATTGTACTTCCTGTGATGTTCTCTAAGCGTTCTGTGACATAATCTGCATCGAACTCCACTGAATAAACATCATAAACATTGTCTTCAACGATTTTGCCAGCAATAATCATTTGGCGCACAGATCCAAAAATACCGGTGGGATGCTGCAAGTCGCTGAAAGCAGCATTGAATTCGCTTCCATTAATGCCCTTTGCGACAAGGAAGAGTGTGTCGTTATAGGGCGAAACGGTAATGAGGTCATTTACTGTGAGGTTGCCCTCGTGTAAATTGTAGCGCAAAGCACCTACGTTCTGAATAAAAAGTTTTGAGGCACTGCCCTTGAAAAGTTGCTTGGGCACGATTATATTGACAAACAGCCCCCAAAGAGAATCAGGCGAGTCGAGCCCTTTGTCGAGGTAATATGTGGAAGGAGAGCAACCTAGCCTTTCGTTAAGCCCCATTTCGTCTTGCGTTTTACGGATCAAGCCTGTCAGATTCTTTCCTTCTGGGGTCTCCAAAGGGTCTGATTCTGCCATCCCTAGCAATTCCTTCATGTCGGCAATGTTGCCATCAATGAACTTATGTTCAAAATTTGCAAAGGAGGAGTTGAATGATAGAGATGTAAACCCAACTGTATCTAGAAATCGACCAGCCTCGAAGCTTGTACTAAACTGATCAATTTCTCGGAATTTCCGTTGGTGGGTGTGACCAGTAATGAATTGCACCGGCATAGTGTCTCCACAAATTTCCCGAATCTTGCCAAGAATTACATCGACCAGGGGATCAAGCGCATCCATATGAGCTAGAACTAAGATAGCATCGAAGTTCCCCTGTTTGCCTCCCACAACATCAATAAACCAAGTGTCATTCACGACTTTTTCCACATCTTTCACTTCAGTTATTTTACAGTGGTTTTGGAAATCGTAGAGAAACCCAAAAGTCAAAACCGTGCGGTTTGACCCTTTTAAAAATCTGAATTTACTTCCTATCGTTTCATTTGTTTCTGTAAGTAATACATTGGAAGTGAGATATTTCCCATCCCAAAAGTCAACAAATCCGTCTGGCTGGGTGATGTATTCGATGGTAGAATTTTTATACAGCTCGTGGTTGCCAATGTTAATTGCGTCCCAAGGCATCATTGACAGAATGGGAATGAGGTACTTTGGTGGATTCGTAGTCAGTCCGGTCCCGTCCATGAAGTCGCCATTCATGACGAAGAATAGATCCTTGTTCTCAGTCTGGGCCTTGCGATGTAACCCCTGATAGAAACTCAAAAGAGATCCATAGTCAGCATTGAGAGTGTCGTTGTGGGGATGGCCTCCTACCCAAGAGTGAACGTCTGTTACAACTAGAATGTTGATGTCCTGCAGCACAAGTGGTGACTCTTGCGCATTCACTGTTTCCGTTGGTGCAATGTTCGAAGTGGCGCCGCTTGTTTCAATGATGCTGGCAGATATGGTCGTTGGGAAAGAGGAGAAAAGGCCGAAACCTAACGCCCAGGATGCAGTATAGTGTAAGCCCATGACACTCGGTATCCACCGCATTCTTATTTGAGAGATATGCGATAATAAAGGAGAAACGAAGGCAAGTGTGATTGATGTTAGTCTTTTTAAATCGCTTCTTCTTCTGCTTTGCTGGCGGTGTTATTCAAAGTCATTTTTAGCTCGTTGCTCGCTGTCCTCTCGCTTCTTGAACAGATTAAAGATCGTGTTAAAACTTTAAATTTTGTCACATAAATACATGAATAACCGTTCATTACCCAAAACCTTTACAATCACAAGACTACAAAATCTCTATGCATATTCTTTGTGGGTTTTGTACAACCAGTAAAGTCGAACAAATCTTTTATTTAAATTTCACTAAAACTGAGTTCCTCACACTTTTCAACCCCAGATAATCCCAAAGTGTTTGAGCTGCATTTATCCTCACATTCCCGAGGGAGATCGAGAAATAACTTGTCTGTTGGTATCCAACCTGTAGCCAGCCTCTATGAAAGGTTCCCCCCTGCAAAATTCCGTGACATCGAAGACACTTTTTTCTCTAGCCCTACCAGCAAAATCTGAAAGTGGGATTTCAAGCGTTTCTAGCTCGTTCGCCCCATTGCCTCTCTGTTTAAGACGAATTCTTTGATACGAGTTTTCTTTTCTCATCATATCCTGCAAAATGTGAAGAAGTAAATGCGCTCTATCTTCGCCCGTACTGATAAACTTGGCAAAACTGCGCTTGAGTTGTCTCCTGACACTAAACTTTTGGGCAGTGATGAAACTTGTCAACATCATTCCAATACTTGCATCCATATCATCATCGCGAACGTACTCTCGCAGATGCATCTTTGCATGTGCCTCTGAAAGACGCATGATGGATTCAATATGACGGACGGCAATTGGTACACCGCCAGATATTGCAGATTCTTTACGTAGAGCCACATAGAGCGATGCAATCTTTTCTTGGTCAAAGGTATTACCGCGGAGAACAGGTTTGACATTTGTCCTGGCATATTGGATATATTTGCGCAAGAGATCTTGTGGAATGACACCGCTGTTTTCTTTGCCTCCGTCACTTGGGAGATCGACGAGACCACGTGTATACTCGGCAGTTGATACACTTGACATATGACTTTCAGTGACGAAACGTGCGAGTCTATCATCTGCGACTGGATCCACGGTATCTTGGAGCACACAGAGCAAATCGAAACGTTGCAAAATCGGATCGGTGAGTTCCACATTTTCTGAAAATGTACAAGAACTATCGTACCGCCCGCCTATTGGATTCGCTGCTGCGATGACAGCGCATCGAGCTTGAAGTGACGTTACGATTCCGGCCTTTGAGACAGAGATGGATTGCTGTTCCATAGCTTCATGAATGGATGTTCTATCTTGCTCATTCATTTTATCAAACTCGTCAATGAGGCACACTCCACGATCGGCGAGCACCAAAGCTCCGCCTTCAAGCGTCCATTCTTTTGTGATGGGATCTTTGTGCACGCTTGCCGTCAGTCCAACGGCACTGGCACCTTTTCCTGTACTGTAAACGGCTCGCGGAGCGGTCTTTTCGGCATACTTGAGCATTTGAGACTTTGCCGTTCCAGGATCTCCTAGTAACAACACATTGATATCTCCACGAATACGATGCTTGTCGCTGATATTCTTTGGGACTGCGCCAAATAGACTCATGGCCAATGCCATCTTGACGTGCCTGTGCCCGTGAATACTTGGTGCAATACTATCTATAATGCGATCTCCAATCTTGGGATCACTAGCCAACTCTAAAATCTCTGCTTTGTCTGCCTCCGTCAAGTTAGCAACTGCCGACGCATCTTCTTTTCTCCTTACATGATTTGCAAAGATAAACGTGCTGAACACAGGAAAACCACTCTTTTGAGTCAAAAAGTAATCATAGCTATGCGAAAACACACCAGTGATTTCAACTTCTTCTCCGGGCCTGGCTGTATCAATCAAATCATTTGTCAGTATTACCTCTTTAGTTCTTGGCACACGACCAGGTGGAACAGATCCCGGTGTTTCCTGTAAATTGATTCTCTGGTAGTTTCTATAATGAGATCTGGTTGCATTCAGACGAAAGGGGCCTTCGCTGTCACATCCAGAACAAGAACTTGGTTGATGCATTGCAGCAGCATCTTTCGCGCTCCCATCAGGACCAGAAGAGCTCATCATGGATCCCTCGTCGACACGATAAGGTCCCATGGTATCTTTACATCTGACACAATCATAGTATGCCAGTTTCAACTGCGGATAGACGCTACTGCGACGAGTCACAACACCATTAACTTTGATGAGAGTATCAAGATGCGTCCTTCGAAGGGCACGGAGTGAATCCATGATTGGCATATCGGCAACACGCACGTGAATTTCGTCTTGGATAGCTCCGTAAGAAGGAAAGAGACGTAGTGTATGACGAGTAGCAGCTTCATTTAGCACGTCAAACATATCACGTGGGGCATCGACGAGCCACATTGCAAGAATAGGGACGTGTTGCATTAGGTGAAGGTAGTCAACCTCTAGGGATGCAAGGTTGGATGAGCACATATTTCGAATACGATCCTCATACAAAATATTTTTCCTTTTGCGTTTCCGTGCCGCCTGATCAGCGTCCATTTCTTCGTCCGTCTCTTCTTCCGGTTCAAATTCCATAAGGAAACGACGAAATTTTCTTTGTAGCTCTCTCCGTGTTCTATCTTGCGCAATCCATTCTCTCAGAGGGACATCAAAAGCTTCGATATTCACCTCCTCTTCCGTCTCAAAAAGTTCTTCTTCATCTACAACTGCATCTCCTCTCTCAGAATCAACTTCATCGAATGCATCCATGGCATCATCTACATCCGTCGCCCTGCCCATTCTTCCTCTTCTCTTTTTCCTTGCTTCGTCATCTTCTTCTACTTGCATCAATCCATCGTAAAACGTTCCACTGCGACCTCCAATGCCTCTCCTTTTCATCTCTTCCTCTTCCCTTTCAGCAATCTTTCCCTCTGCTGCCACTCTCTCTTCTAATCCCATCTGTCTATAATCCCGATTGTCGATTCCTTCTGTTCCATATGTATCCAATGCATCGATCCTCTGATAATCCTGAAACGCATTCTCCAATAAATCCTCTCCTTCATTCTCCTCTTCATTTTCCCGGTCCATGATATAATTCACACCATCCTCAGGGAGCGCCTCTACGCCATTTTCATCTTCATCTTCATAATCTCCATCATCTGATTCTTCAGGGGCGGAATCAATGGCGGTAGTATCGGCGGCGTTGTATTGGGCATCATTGGGGAAAAACGTTTGTTGTTGTTCCTCCAGGTCGCGGAGTTCGGCTTGCAAACGGCGTTGACGACGGGATTCGCGGTCTTCTCGATCGGGTGAACTCATGGAAGTGGTTAGTGGGTAGGAGTTTTAGTTTGCGGTTGCGGTTGTGACAGTCTTTAGCTTTCGTTGGCATAGACTACTGGTATGGCATCGCAATTTGTGTAAGTATGAAGGTTGAAGGTTGAAGGTTGAAGGTTGCTCTTCAAAATCGATCGTGGGAGGGGGTCGTTTAGGAAAAAATCACAAAATAAATTGCGCGCAAATTAGGACTCAGAACCTAAAGGTGCTATTTACGATTTAATGAAGAACACGAAAGAATTTCAGCATTTTGAATTTGTTCACATAGTAGAGAAAAAACAGAGATGCACTCGTTGGCACTCATTCGCACTCGCAAGAAGAGAAGAAGAGGATGTTGATAAGCAGTAACTAAGAAGTTAATGGCTACATTAGGTACTGCAGTAGTTCTAGTGGTTGACATGGTGGTGGAAGGTGAAAAAAGTCCGAATAGCCGAAGGGGCCATAATTTAATGACCAACCGCTCTCGACAAAACAACCTTCCCTTCGAACTCCTCCGAACACTTCGAACCTGCTTGAAGATAACTATTTCTGGAAAAATAGCTTTTAAAGTTTAAAGCAGTCCTGTTTGCTAGCCTTGGGTTTTTCCAGCAGATATAAAACCTTACCATATGAAATGTGAACAATAAACTGCGTTCTCCGACAAAAGAAGAAAACAATGAAACAATCTGAAACAAAATCTGAGCTTGCAGTCATATTCCTTTTGATGGTACAAGTATTGTACTATTTTGCGTGGTAGACTTGTTGGTGGATTTTATTCTCAACGGGAAGGGGTTCACTATTACGACAGAATGTACACTTGGTACGCTAAAATGATATATAAATGTGACATTTTCAGACACGTGTTTGGAGAACGAGCAAGTTTTGGGTTTTGGAATGCTTCGGCGGTCGGGTCGTAGAAATATGAAATATGTACAGAACAGCCTTCCTTTTCCCCAAAAACAACATGTTACATACTTCCTTGAAAGTCCTGACACAGGCTGACACAGGACAAGGCCTACGAGAGATCTCATCCCATTCATTCGCACATCTGAACCAACCCCAAAGCTGTTTCAAGGGCGTTCTCATCCAGTTCACCCATTCATTCGCACATCTGAACCAATCCCAAATTCGTTTCAAGGAAAAATCATCAATGGCTGATAAAAATTATAAGGATTTGACTTATTCTTGGCCTTGTCCCCTTCTGGATCAACAAGAAGATATCACACACTTGAACTCCAGCACCAGCAGCACGTTACTCATAGAAACCTCTCCGAAAAATGGTACTAGCTACAACATGACACCATCAACTGCCTCCGGAAACGCAGTTCAACGGCGAGGAAGCAGGTACACCATCTATGACATTCCATTTGACGTGCTTATACTGTGCCTGTCGTTTCTAGGTGAAGGGTATTACAGATATATTGGAGGGACTTCTATTGCGTTCAAACAAGCTTACTTAATGATTCACACAAAGCATTCGACGACTATGGAAAGCATAACATCTTCAATGTCATGTGTAGAATTATACTTGCACGAGAGAAAAGATGCGGGACAGATTCAAATGAGTTCAATTCGATCCCTGTGTTATGGTTCAGCGAGTCAAGGAAATTTACATATATTGCAGTGGTCCTTCGAGCTTGGAACTTCAGAATTGTTGAAAAAGAGGCAACGTGAAGCTCTTGAAATGAGCCAGTCAAGGTATCCTCTACCTCATCAATGACTTGATCGATGTAAGTTATCTTCAATTAATGATAATGTACAGTTGTACTCCTAGTCCTCTCATTTCTTCTGGCCAATCTATAACTGAGACTCCAATCATTTACGTGTGTAAGTTTCAAAAGCGATTTCAAAATGCAGTTTCAAAAGAAATTTGAAAATGCAGTTTCAAATTTCACTTCTTTCTGAAACGCCAGAACGAACAAAACTTCAGTTTTTGATCGATTCAAAATGAATACACACAATCACTCACATTCATATTCGACAAGGCAGAGGAAACACAATTCGAATCGACGAAACTCTATTACCATGGCAAAAGACGCTTTCAACACCTCCGATAAAAAGCGAAACGCTCTTGTCGAAATTGATTCCAATGTCAAATCCGACGACGACAGTGATTTTCAACCAAAGACCAAGATAAAGAAACAGAGGAAGAGCAAGAGGAAGAAGTCCAAGGAGAAGCCAGCCAGGAAGCCTGCCACCAAGAAGAAGCCTGCTGCCCCTGAGCCACAATTCAGAGACGAATCAACTTTACAAGTCGTTGAACAACATGTACACTTTGATAAATTTGAAGATATGATAGTGGCAAAAGCGGCTGGAGACAAATGTTGCAAACAGCTCGATGCATTTCTACCAAGAGAATACTCTATTTCTAAAACTGAGTGGGTTCACGTGAATATATCTGGCAATGACGCACTGGTTCCAAAGAATGCATTTACAAGCACTTTTGTCAGCGAGCCACCTCCCATCACAAAACTAGATCCAGACCACCTCAAATATGGTCAACGTAACTGCAGAACAGTTCTTATTTTGGGGCAAGAATTTGGTATACCAATGCTGTCAGATTCACAAGCTGCCTTCATTTTGAAATACCTTCAGATTCATTTCTTCTCCACACTTGCGGAATACATGAATTCTACAGACGTCGATATTAGTCAAGTGCATGTATCCAACATTAACATTCCTGATAATGTTGCTTTGGGAGATGACAGTTTGCCTACCTCAATTGCTCTTCATAACTTGATGAAATCTCTTGCCATGGAGTATGGGCCATCACATCCCTCAGCCGATCCACGTTATAACACATGGAAAATGGTGAACTTATCGCTTGGCGAAGAAAACTACAAGAATTGCATGTGTTTCAATCTCATTTGGAATAGCCATCATTTCAAGGCTCCTGCAGAGAAATCGATTGGTTATCATAATGATGCAGTATGGAAAGGATGCCAACGTCTTTGGTTGGCTTTCCTTTCTTTCTCACAACCTTTGCTAGGCATCATTGTACCACTCTCGTCTCAAGTCAGGAACACCTTAGAAGTAGCGCATTATCCATTCCCATCTTTATTTCAAACAGAAAAAGCACAAGCATTCCATCCATGTACTCTCTACATTGTTGGATATGCTACATACTCGAGTTTGCAAAAGCATGACGCTTATTACACTGACATTGTGAGACAACGCCTTGGTGACGAATCCTTTGTTTGTAATGTTGGGACAGATCTTTTGAATGATGATGAATTCTCTGCTATGGTGAAATTGAGGGAAAAACAGAATAAAGAAGCACTGGAATTAATGATCACAGTAGTTCGAACCGCAATCGATAAATGGATGTCGGGTGGTAAATTTGATGTCGAAAAGTTCACGGACGATGAGATGCTTGAATTAGGATATACTGATGGCGAAACCAGATATTTGAGAGGAGTGAAATCAATGCATTCGACACGGGATTCCGCACTCGAGAAATGGATGTCGGGTGGTAAAATTGATTTTGAGTGGTTCACAAACTCAGATATGCTTGAATTAGGATATACTGATGGTGAAACCAGATATTTGAGAGGAATGCAAAATGGAGTGAAATCAATACATTCGACACGGGATTCCGCACTCAAGAAATGGATGTCGGGTGGTAAATTTGATGTCAAAAAGTTCACGGACGATGAGATGCTTGAATTAGGATATACTGATGGCGAAACCAGATATTTGAGAGGAATGCAAAATGGAGTGCAAAATGGTTGTTGTAAGAAAAGCTATACGGCAGAAGACAAGATGGTGCAAAAGAGAAGTAATTTTTGGAAAATCCAGAGAATCCAGAGAGTGGAAAATATTGAAAATGAATGCTAGAATTCGAAGGAAAACAAGCAGCTCATCAACTAACATTGACTGGAAGAGAAGTGCGAGAATTTGTACTTAAAGATTTTCCAACTAAAGGCGACAGTATCAAAAAAGGCCCTGCAGAATATGTTGCAAGTACCAGATATATCAACAGAGTTCAAGAGATTAGTAATTGGAAAGAGAGTTGGAATGATCGTTGAAACGATTTATGAATTGAAACTGGTACATCAGTGCGACCTCTCAAAAAAATCAAATAGAGTCTTCCAATGTGATCCCACGTAATGTAGCTCGAAAGTGGAGATTGTCACTGGTCGTATTTTCCAGTGTTTTTTAATTTCAAATTCAAAGCACACTTTCAATAACCTTATAAATGGTAATTCTGAACCCGAAGCTAAGTTATTTGCGATCCACCAAGACCCCAAAATTGTTGAGGATGTACATCATTTCATACCTGTAGAAACTTCCAGCCCAAATGATTGAAACAAGTGGCACAATAGGCAATTGTCCATGAATAACCAGGGAACCAACTGCGTGGCAGGAGTGTAAAAGAGGACTGTTTAGATGAGAATGATAATAGTGCAAGGCCTCAAAGTGCGAATGATGAGAATGAAACACCGGTCAAAGAATGGCTCGACACAGCCAATAATATGAATGAAGAATGCAAAGGCGATGAAAGGGTTTCTCTCCTTAACCAGCTCACGACATTGGACACTTTAGAGATAAAAGTTCCCATACCTTGACGAAGATGCTAGGTGGGATAAATACAGGAATGAGGATCAAATCGAAACTCGACTCAAGAAATTGCTAATGGCGAATAGGACTGGCCTCTTTCAACCTCAAAAGACCAACACAGCTTACGAACGAGGTCTGGTGGGAGGGGAAACTTCTCAGCAAGGGAAGAGACGAAAGGCAGCAAGTGTGATTTACAATCCCACCAACAATCCCACCAACAATCCCATCAATGGTTCCATCACCAGGCAAAGGAAACAGGAAGAACTTTGAGCCGCTTTTGCATTAGAGCTGTCCGATATCAAATACAAGGGTAAGGTTTCCCTTGGCAGAAAAGGTGCCAAGGCGAAGGCTGATTCCATCGTTCTGGATTTCCACTGTTTCGAATTGATTGTAAGCGTTCATGCGAGCTACAATCTCCCTTCTCGCACTTCTTTCAAACTTGAAGGTTGTACGATTTCTTTTTACATCTTCTACACTGCTTGCGATGCTTCTATTAACGGTGTAGAATGGGCAGCATTCCTCACATCACGAAGTGGTTACTACTTTGATAGAGACGGTGTTAGACAACATACACCAGGAAGGCCCGTATTGAGACACACTGAGGAGAGCCCTCTCTACAGGCATGATATTGAATCTGACGGGAGCATCATCACAAAAAACAGATGAAAGACGAACTTGGTTTCAAAGTAGAAACATTGTTCACTTCAAAACTCAAGAACAATGCTCGTGATGTTGAAGACGCCTTACAGAGAAAGTTTCAAGGTTTGCCTCTTGGCTGCAGACTTTGGCGTCGTCCAGATGTTGGAGCAAAATTTGAGCTTCCAGATGAGAAAGTGCACTCGGTTGGCATTGTTTATTCTGACCAGATTGTGCCATTAATCGAAGAAGGGTTGATCGAGGTTTGCGAGTAACATGTTAGTGAGACTGCATTGAGGACTAGTGTTATGGGGAATGGAGTTGGGTAGGGAGGCAAGGCTACGCATCTTCATTATAAACCGATAAAAGGCAATTGAACATTTGAAAAAGTGTAAAATATATTTTCCTAGGCTATGTACGTTACTTCAACAGATACGGAAGAGAGAAAATGTATCCACACATGCACCTTGTGGAGAGAGAATTAAAACGGGACTGGGGCCCCAAGATTTTCCAACATGCATTGCGAAATAATCATTTGTCTATTGTCCAATGGGCGCAAGCGCAAAACTTTAAGCGCGATGATATCACTGGTATAGCACGGGCAGACGCAGCCAGAATAAATCACAACAATTTGCAATGAATTTTTTTTCGCGGGGAGGGGGTGCTTTTGAAGCATCATTCCATTCTAACTCGACCGTACAATTTAATGATGTTTGTAACAAAATTTATCAATTTATAAAACACTAGGGTCGTTTTGTATCTGAGTTTGAGCCGTTGGCAAGGATGAGACAATATGACGAGTTTAGCTAGATTGAGCCTCGAGCCATCAGCTCGCATTCTGAAGAATGACAAAGGCTCCACAGAGCAACTCACC
>Ga0115005_10000477_pt1 | contig 30692 bp, 24 predicted proteins | sample ArcOceMetagenome_FD_87163 | JGI IMG/M metagenome (GOLD analysis project Ga0115005, IMG submission 87163) | Marine eukaryotic phytoplankton communities from Arctic Ocean - Arctic Ocean - Greenland ARC118M Metagenome | ecosystem: Environmental > Aquatic > Marine > Oceanic | place: Arctic Ocean...
CTTCGTTTCGCAATCCGTGAAGGTGGTCGTACAGTAGGTGCTGGTGTTGTATCTAAGATCCTAGACTAATCTAGACTTAGCAACACAAGCCAAAAAAGCGCACTTAGGTGCGCTTTTTTTATGCCTTTTGGAAAGAGAGTGAGTGTATGCCCTCCGAAACACGCCGTAAACCCATCCATGGGGGCTCCGACACCGCATCCATGCGGTGTAGGGTTTCAGCGGGCATACACTCACTCTATCGTTAAACGGCATAACAAGAAGTTTGATGGGGAGAAGAAGTAACACGCCGCGGACCCACCCGTACTTTTGTATTAGCGGCTACGACATCGCATTTATCCTATGGCGGGATTTTGCGAGCAGTCGTCTAACATGGATAAGGGTAGTGGGTAGCTTTAATCGAAAGTTGAGCTAAGCTTAGGTATTGATAAATCTGAAATTTATCATTGCTATGTGTTTCTTTCGTTAGCGCGAAGTGGCAAGCTTCAGTTTAGTCTTACATTAAGGTTTTATAAGGTAATGTCATTCGAGTCAGTTCTAAATGAATCAGAGTTCAGCACCATTATTTTGGAAAATCGTAGTGCCTACGAGCAAGATTTAATAGCGTTTAACGAGCTACTACAGGCTGACTATCTCTACTTGGGCGTCAAAAAAACAGATAGTATTTCCGTACTCATTGGGCTGTCTCATAACTCACCGATTTCAGAAATAGAATATGAGCTTAAAGGCTCTCCTTGTGAAAGTGTTTTGTTAACGGGGCCATGTGGCTATGAGTCAAACGTTTGCGAGTATTTTCCCGCCGATCAAACCCTTAAAGCGCTTGAAGCTCAAGGGTATTTGGGCGCAGGACTTATTAATGAAAGAAGTCGTGATATTGGTGTGCTCGTCGCTATATTTAAAACGCCGAAAAAAGACATCACTGAGTGGCTACAAGTATTTTCACTTCAAGCGAAACTGTTTTCTACGCAGCTTCAAAAGGACTTTTTTGCGATAAAAACAGCACATAACTTGTCGCTTATTGATGAGATAAGTCGTATGTCGCAAACAGGGTCATGGGAGTTTTACCCTGAAACTGAAAAGTTGATATGGTCACCGGAAACCTATCGCATCCATGGCCTGCCAATAAGCAGTGAGATCAATCTTCAAAAAGCTATCGACTTTATTGCCACTGATTATACAGCCGAAATTACACGTGCATTTGAAAATCTACGCAATAGCCAGCAACCCTATGACATTCAGTGTCAAATCATTGATACATCTGGTTCAGCAAGGTGGGTAAGAGCTTCTGGAAAGGCTGAGTTTTATAAGAACGGCGAAGTTAAACGGCTGTTTGGTGCGTTTGAAGATATTACCGAATACAAAACGGCGCTGATTCTTAATGAAGATCGCGCCAAAAGAATTCAAAGTATATTGAACAACATTAATGACGCCGTATTTAGTATTGATACAAAAGGCACCATTACACACTGTAACGACGTTGCACTTAAAATGTTTGGCTATACTAGAGGTGAGTTACTCGGTCACTCCGTTGAGATGCTAATGCCAGAGCCTTACGCCTCTAATCATGCCTACTACATGCGTAATTATATGGAGTCGGGAGTAGGCAAAATTATCGGTGTGGGTCGTCAGCTTCCAGCTAAACGCAAAAACGGCGACATTTTTCAGATGGAGTTGTCATTGTCTGAAAGCAGTGACTTAGGTGAAAGGGGCTTTATTGGGGTTATTAGAGATATCAGTGAACGTATAGAAGCGCAGGATACCATTTATAACCTTGCTTACACCGACCCGGTTACTCATCTTCGAAATCAGCAGTGGTTTCATCAGCGTTTTAAAGATTTGATGCTGCGCGCATCAATGAATCAAGAATACATACATATTCTGCTCTTAGATATCGATAACATGGCCCAAATCAACACTCGATTTGGCTTCGGAAATGGTAACTACGCCATAAGAAAGGTCGCCGAGCAGTTGCTATTCGTTATCGGACACGACTATGAGATATTTAAGTATGGTGGTGATAGCTTTGTTGTGTTGTCGAAGAAAACCTACAGAAAAAAAGAACTCCACAAGTTTGATTCGAGCTTGGTGGAAAGTGCGCTGCTTAATCCTCGTCACTTCGATATTATTTTAAACTCCGTGAAATGGTCTCTAACCGCATCGCTGGGAAGTGCTATTTTTAACCCACAAGGTCAAAGCTTCGAGTCGATTATTAATGTAATTGAGCAAGCGGTTAAAAGAGCTAAACGAGCCGCACCTTTTGGGCTATGCCATATATCAGAAGAGGGTTTTAAAGAGTTTGATCGCTACCTAGATATAAAGTCTAAGCTTGAGCAAGCGATAGAAGACGATGAATTATCAATTGTGCTTCAGCCTCAAGTTACCCATGACGGAACGGTTTCTTCCTTCGAAGCGCTGGTGCGTTGGTATTCGAAGGAGTTGGGGCAGGTGAGCCCAAGTGAATTTATTCCTATCGCAGAAGAGAGCTATGCCATCTGCGAAATAGGTGACATCGTTTTACGAAAAACGCTGAACGTGATTAGTAGCTTCGTAAAGAATGGCTTAAATACCAGCATTGCGATCAACATCAGCGCTAGACAAATCGTTATGCCTGACTTTGTTAACACGCTTCTTTCTCGCGTAAATCAGTTTGGCATACCACCTCATATGTTAATGCTAGAGCTAACTGAAACCGCTTTAGTCGTAGATATTGAATTGGTTAAAGAAACCATGCTTGAACTGGCGAAGTTCGGTTTTCGTTTTTCAATCGATGATTTTGGTACAGGTTATTCCAGCCTTGCATACCTCAAAGTTCTTCCTATCAGCGAACTCAAGATAGATAAATATTTTGTGGACGATATAGGAAAAGACTTTGACGGAAAAGCGGCGCAGATTGTTGACGCTATTATTGAAATGGCAAGAGCGCTAAACGTTTCCTGCATTGCCGAAGGTGTAGAAAGCGAAGAGCAGTTAAACTATCTGAAAGCTAAAGGCTGTGAAAAATTCCAAGGCTATTACTTCTCAAGGCCAGAACCACAAGCGCATTGGGAAGGCCTTCAAAAAAATACAAAGCTTCCCTAATGTTAAAACGGCGCCTGCAAATAGCGTTTATCGTATTGCTTAGTCTTAAGCGTATTTTATCCGCTTGTTGTCGCTTTAACAGAAAGCGTTCTTGCTAGTTTGCGGGTCTCGTGCTGTTATAGTGTAACAATACCAAGCGATGATATTTACATTTAGCGCAGTAAGAGATTTTTATGATTACACGACGTCAATTTTTAGTGGGCTCTTTGGCTTTTGGTGGCCTAGCTACCAGTGCCTTTGGTAAGCAATTGAATGTGGCGTCTATGCCGATGAGCGAAGGATACGGAGCGCTTTTACCCGACCCGCAAAAGCTACTAGATTTACCAAAGGGCTTTACTTATAACGTTATCTCAAGCCTTGGTGATGTAATGTCTGATGGTATGCACGTTCCCGACAGAGCAGACGGTATGGGTTGCTTGCCTATTAAAGGTAACAATAACAAAGTGGCGCTCATACGTAACCACGAGCTGCATCCCAAACATTTGAGTGCTCAGCCTGAGTCTATTCAGCAACATACCAGTAAACTTGCCTACGACAACTACGCTGATGGTGTGGCGTTGCCCGGCGGCACCACAACAATGGTGTACAACCTTACCACACAAACGGTAGAGCGAGAGTTTATTAGTCTTACTGGAACGGTAAGAAACTGCTCGGGCGGTACCACCCCTTGGGGCACGTGGCTAACGTGTGAAGAGTCGGTAGACCGCCCTCATGGCCCTAACGGTGATGTGGTAAACAAATCTCACGGCTATATCTTTGAAGTGCCAGCAGATGCTGATTCACTGATTGAAGCTAAACCACTTAAAGCAATGGGGCGTTTTAATCATGAAGCGGCGTGCGTTGACCCTAAAACCGGCATTGTTTATTTAACCGAAGATAGGGGCGATAGCTTGCTGTATCGCTTTGTGCCTCGCGAATACGGAAACTTGGCTGCTGGCGGGCAATTAGAAGCCTTAGTAGTAAAAAATAACCCCCAGTTCGATACGCGTAACTGGAGCTCCTCAACGATGCCTATAGCGACCTGGTTTGACATTGAGTGGGTAGCGCTAGATAACCCAGAGAGTCCGGATGATGATTTACGTCAGCAAGGGTATGACAAGGGTGCAGCCTTGTTCGCTCGCGGTGAAGGCATACACTGGGGAGACGATGAGTTGTACTTTTGCTGCACCAATGGCGGGGAAAAGCAGCTCGGTCAGGTAATGAAACTTGTTCCTTCCCAAAATGGTAAACAAGACAAGCTGCAGCTGTTTCTAGAAAGCGAAGACAAGAACTTGTATAACTTTGGTGATAATCTGACGGTGTGTCCAAACGGGCATTTGTTAGTGTGTGAAGACCAATACACCGACATCGTCGATAATCATTTGCGCGGCGTCACGCCAAGTGGAGAGGTGTATAACTTTGCCAAGTTACACGCTCAAACAGAGCTTGCCGGCGCGTGCTTCTCGCCCGACGGCAATACGCTTTTCGTCAATATTTACTCACCTACTAAAACGTTGGCGATTACAGGTCCTTGGGCCAGGGCGTAATACTTATCAATGCGGACTGGTATTTTGGGTATTGTCTCTAAGTAACATTGGAACGGTGTTTTACTCTTACGCCGTTCCTTGCTTATGAGGTTCTTTGGTCTCAGGTTCCTTGCTATCTCGCTCAAAAACTACATCGCCTAGCCCGTGCGGTTTCCGACAATAAATTTGTGTCGAAACATCTGTAGTTCATTGCTGAATTAATTGAGCCAGCAGGTTTATAATCTTAATTTTCTATCTTGTGAATCAAATTATATCATTTTAATAGTTTTATCTAATCAATAATAATGCGTTTACTTTAACAAGGAGAGCGAAATGAACGCATTACTAAAAAAACTAACAATCACGACTAGCCAACGTGTAGCTACCACTCCAAATCAACCAATAAAGGTGCAGTGCAACTACACTGATAATTATTATGGTGATCAAGTATGTGTGGAAGTAAAAGCCCCTAAACCTCTTAGCAACCTTCATGTAGGCGTGCAGCTCTAAGCGCCTATAAGAGAGCTAATTTTAGCTCAATTCGAATTAGGCATCGTTGCCGCTAGCCTATTTACTCAAGATGCGCTAATCCTTAAGGATTGCGTTCCTATTGACGATTGCCAGAATTTGGAATCAGCAGTCCTTCATAAATGACTATTAATTTCTACAAAGGTTTAATTAAAACCGTCATGTTTTATGCTTATATTTAACGAGCTATTTCCGTAGCAAATTTGGGGTTTAGTTTTAACTAAATTTTGCATTTTGTATCCTTTTATAAGGATTTCTCCGTGAAGTTCGATTCAATAAAATCTCGATTAGTATTGATGACGCTAATCTGTGTCATCGGCATGGGAGGGCTGGTAGCTAGCCAGCATTATTTTACACAGCGACTTATCACCCTCAATCAGCAGCGTGACGTGCTTTTACGCATGGGACAAGACTTGCTTCAAATGCGCCGGCATGAAAAAGACTTTCTCTTAAGGTCAGACGAAGCCTATTTTATAAAATTTTCTCAGCAAGCCGTTTCATTCAATACTCGGCTAGATAGTTTGGTGCCCATGTTCAGTCAGTATGATCTACCAATCACAGATGTGGAAAGCCTGTCGAATTCCATAGAAACCTACCGAGAAAAGTTTCAAGAGGTCGTAGCACTGCAGCGCCAAATTGGCTTAACGTTAAATAGTGGTATTCGCAGCGAAATAACCAACCTAGAGAATCGATTATCTGAGACTGAAGTCAATCGAGCACCAACACGTGAGCTATTTGGTGATTTGCAGCTAGCAACTCGCAACTTTCAAATAACCCAAGAAGCGGTTTATGCCCGTGAAATTGAAGAGCTCAGCACTCGCTTAGTGTCGATGTTCGACGATGATCAAAATTTGAATGTGACGCTTCAACGATATCAGTCTGCGCTTGCGGCATTGGTTAACAACTACCTAAGGTTTGGTTTAACTCATAACGATGGGCTACGCGGTGAGTTTAGACAAAGCGCTCACAACGTTGAGAACCAACTTAAAAGTGTTGATAGCGCGCTTCAACCTCTTATTGAACAACAGGAAGCTCAAGTACGTATCTACGGTTTAGGCATTACCGCGCTCACATCTGTCGTATTAATTCTGGTTTTAATCAAGAGTTTTGCGACATTTCATCGGGCTTTTGTTAACTTTCTTACTTTCTTTTATCGCTGCAAACGTCAATATCAAAAAATTGATACCAGGAAGTTAGGGTTTGCAGAATTAAAATCACTTGCTGAACTGGCAAACGAGATGGTCGAGTCAAAGCGAAATATTGAAGCGCGTTTAGCCAGTGTTGAAGCCGAGTTGGCCAATAAAAAAGCATCATAGCACCTAGTAGGGACTTTGTTGCACCAAGCGACCAGTTCGCTATTGCATTTATAAGGTATGAGTAAAATGAAGTTTAACCGTTTGGGAACGAGCGATTTACAAGTGTCAGACATATGTTTGGGCACTATGACTTGGGGTATTCAAAACACTCAGCAAGACGCTGACGAGCAATTGGCCTTTGCGTTAGATAAAGGCGTGAATTTCATTGATACCGCAGAAATGTATCCAGTACCGCCAAACGTTGATACCTACGGCGACACAGAGCGTGTTATTGGAAATTGGCTTTCACGCAACGCGTCTAAGCGTAAAGATATCGTACTGATGACTAAAATAGCCGGCAGCGGACTTAAGTATATTCGCAATGCGGGCCCAATTACTTCTGGCGCGATTGCCAATGCGTTAACGTACTCTTTGGAACGTTTGAATACAGATTATATAGACGTTTATCAACTTCACTGGCCTAACAGAGTTACCCCTCACTTTGGTAAACATTGGCCGGATGGCGCAAACCCAACAAAAACCGATCGTGAGAGAGAACTCGACGGTATGCGAGATATCCTGATGGGGATCAAGCGCGCCCTTGATGAAGGAAAAATTAGGCACTGGGGGCTGTCGGATGATACGCCTTGGGGAATTCACGCTTTTCTTATACTCTGTAAAGAGCTTGATATGCCTCTGCCCGTGTCTATTCAAAACGAGTTCAGCCTACTTCACGCGAAGGATTGGCCGTATCTCATTGAAATGTGTGAGCTTGAAAATATTGCTTATTTACCATGGTCGCCACTGGCCACGGGTATGCTAAGTGGTAAATATCAAGACGGTGCGCGCCCGGAAGGGAGCAGATGGACATTAGCTCAACGTATGGGATTATTCAGAGATAAACCGCCTGCGCAAGCTGCCACTGCTGAATACATAAAAATTGCTCAAAAAGCTGGCGTGACGCCCTCTCAACTTGCTTTAGCCTGGTGTAAACAAGTACCCGGTGTTACTTCTACTATCATAGGGGCAACGACAATGCCTCAGTTGAAAGAAAATATAGAAGCGTTTGATATGGATTTGTCTCAAGAGACGTTGAAGGCTACTCACGACGTACTGCGTCAATATCCTATGGGCTTTTAGGCCCGCATAAGTTTCGGGCTTCATCCTTTTTGTCTACGTGGTGCAAGGCCGCTAAAAATGACATAGTGCAAGTTGAAGGGCTCGAATCTTTCAAGCCAACATTTTCGCAAAAGTGGCGGGCGTTACCCGTCATTTTTGTGTCACACGTTGGTAATACTATGGGTTTTTCTGTCATAACTTGTAACCATTATTAAATGATTGACCCACAAATAATTTCCGCCAGTTCAGTAGAAAAGAACAACAACTGGCAACGATGGCTTCTTCTTATTTTACTTGTTTATGTCATGCTACTTGCCGTAAGTATGATTGGCAGCGGTTTTAAATATGCGGCTGGCGAGCAAGCGCGAGAGCTTTTCAACTTCGCGTCTAACCCTATCATGGGCTTGATTATCGGCATGGTGTCTACCGCTTTAATTCAGTCTTCAAGCACGGTTACTTCGATTATTGTTGGAATGGTTGCTGGTGGACTTCCTATTACCATTGCCGTGCCCATGATGATGGGCGCAAATATCGGAACCAGCATCACGAATACACTGGTAAGCCTTGGGCACGTTGCAAAAAAAGAAGAGTTTCAGCGGGCTTTTAATGCCGCTACCATCCACGATTTTTTCAATGTTTTATCGGTGCTCATATTTCTCCCGCTTGAGATGGCGTTTGGCATTCTAGAGTATCTAAGTGGCCAAATTGTAGCGCTTATTCACACCGGGGAAGCGTTAGGAGTAAGTGGGTTTAATCCCATAAAGGCAGCCACACAGCCCGTAACAGATTTAGTTTCTCAATCACTCCAGTTTTTGCCGTCGGTTTATCCGGGCATTGTTAAAATCCTTTTGGGTATTGCACTTATCATGGTTTCAATTACCTACATGGGCAAGATCATGAAATCGCTTATGGTCGGCAAAGCTAAGGATCTATTACATAAAAGCATTGGGCAAGGCCCCATATCAGGTATTACATCCGGCGCTCTGATGACGGTTTTGGTTCAGTCATCATCTACCACCACGTCGCTCATGGTGCCTCTGGTTGGTGCGGGCGTTTTGAAAGCCCGTGAGATATATCCTTTTACCCTGGGGGCTAATATCGGAACGTGTATCACTGCGTTAATTGCTGCTTTAGGAGTAGTGGGTGTAAATAGTGGGTTCGCTTTGCAAATTGCGCTGGTACATCTTATTTATAATGTAATTGGCGTAACGCTTATTTACGGTATCCCTGTTCTGCGAAATGTTCCAATCAACTTGTCGTATCAGCTATCAGTTCTGGCAGCGGAAAGGAAAGTGTATGGTGCGGCCTATGTCGGTGGGCTTTTCTTCGTCGTTCCGTTGAGTATTATCTTTACGACTATTTAGGCCCCAAAAAGCGGGTTTTGTGAGTAGCAAGGCATAGCTTTTCACTTATCAGATATAAAAAACCGGCGCTTCTTAATGAAGAAGCGCCGGTTTTTTTTGCCACGTCTTACATTTTCTTAGAACGCGTATTTCGCTGAGACTTGGAAGCGGTTCATGTCGCCTTCAAGGCCTGATTCAACTTCTCGTTTTGCGAAAGCGTATTCGGCACCTACCGTTAATGCCTTAGTTGGCGAATATAGGTAGTTCACACGGGTGCTATAGGTGCTTTCGGTGGTAGCCAAGCCAGTTAGCGATACGTCATTGTCAGCTTCAAAGGCCGAGAACATAATGCTACTGCGCGCCTTATCGCTCCACTTGTGGCGATATGCAATGCCGTAGCCGGTTGAATCAATAGCTTCGAGATCACCGCTTTCGTTAAGAACTGCGCCATTTACCGCATTTAGAGCTGAATATCGGCCAAGACCGCTACCGGTATTGAATGTAAAACGGATATCATCGCCGTTCGACAGATTGTATTTACCCGTCACTGACACACCAAAGCTGGTTTCGTCAGCATCAATGCCAGCGGCATTGTCATAGGAAAGCTGTCTAACTAAGCCCGCAACCTTTACATAACCCCAGTCCTGTTTTGACGTATATGCCGCGATTAAATCAGGGATTGCGTTGTCGTCACTGGTGATACGGCCACCGCCACCAAATGGCGTTATGGTAGATTCCGGGTTTTCTAACGCAATTTGAAGGCCGCCGTTGGTATATCTCAGCATGACTTGGCGTCCGAACGTTATGCCGTCAGTTGTACCAATAAAGTCGAGTGATTCAGGCAGAGCACCTACATCCATAAACGTAGTCCAGGTTTGGCCTACCAACCAGTTTTTGTACGTTATATAGGCGTGACGAACACGTGGTACGTAAGAATTACTAATACGCTCATCACCGCCACTGGTAACAACAAAATCAAGTTCAAACACACCGTTTATCGTATCGCCTTCTTCTGTCGGCGTAGACGTTGCGAAACGGAATCGTGAAGTCCGAATATGTGCATCAAATTGTGGGTCTTCGTCAACGCCACCAACAGGAGTTAGTGAAGGGATGTAAAAGTCTCGGCCAACGCTACCCGAAGCAATGGTGCCGTCTGAGTAGTCACTGACCATGGCGTCAACTTTGACATAGCCTGTGAATTTCACACTTGTATCGCCGATCGTTGCTGCTTGTGCTGCACCGCTTGATGCTGCTAGGCACAGCGCTACCGCCGTCGCCGTATTTTTTATTTTAGCTTTCATCGTGTCTGTTCCAAAAGTGGTTAAATAAATGTAAATTCAACGTTAACATCACTGATTGTGTACGTATTATCGCAAAATTAAATACGCCTATGGTCGCATAAGACCATAGTCGTAATACTTTTCCGTAATACTTGACGCTTAGCACCTAAGTAGGGTGTTGCTAAGACCAAAGTCTCATTTTGCTTTGTGCTTGAATGGCTAGAGTGTTTCATCATAAAACAAGAATTTTACATTATTGATATTGGAGGCAATCCTTATGAGCGCCAGCAAGACTTATCCTGTACCTGAGAACATTCTTCAGTCTACCCACCTCAATGCATCGCAATATGACGCGATGTATAAGCAGTCAGTAGAAGCGCCGGAAGCGTTTTGGGCGGAACATTCGTCTATTCTTGAGTGGTATCAAAAACCTACGAAGATCAAAAACACGTTTTTCGGCGAGAATGATGTCTCAATAAAGTGGTTTGAGGATGGTGAACTAAACGCTAGTTACAACTGCATCGACCGCCACTTGGCTAAGAACGCCACTAAAGTCGCCTTCCATTGGGAAGGCGACTCTCCAGAAGATAGTCAAGATATCACTTATCAACAAGTGCATTATGAAGTGTGTAAATTAGCTAACGCGCTTAAAGGAATGGGTGTTGAAAAGGGTGATCGCGTCGCTATTTACATGCCGATGGTACCAGAGGCGGCGTACGCTATGCTGGCGTGTGCCCGAATCGGCGCTGTGCATTCGGTCATATTTGGTGGTTTCTCACCAAATGCAATTGCTGATCGCATTAACGACAGCAGCGCTAAAGTTGTTATTACTGCCGATGAAGGTCGTCGTGCGGGCAGAAGCATTCCATTAAAAGCGAATGTAGATAAAGCCTTAGCAAACGGCGCGTGTCCTTCCATTAGTCATGTCGTTGTTCACAAGCTAACGGGTGGCGATATCGATTGGAACGAAGAGCATGATGTATGGTGGCATGACGCCATCGAGGATATGTCAGGTCAGTGTGAACCTGAAGTGATGAACGCCGAGGACCCACTATTCATTCTTTACACGTCAGGCTCTACGGGCACACCTAAAGGCGTTGTTCATACAACCGGTGGCTACCTGCTTTATTCTGCAATGACATTTAAATATGCATTCGATTATAAAGATGATGATATTTATTGGTGTACCGCTGATGTGGGCTGGATCACAGGTCATAGCTATATGGTGTATGGACCTATGGTTAACGCTGCATCTCAAGTATTTTTTGAAGGGGTTCCTACCTATCCTGATGTAAAACGTATTGCGCAGGTCGTTGAAAAATATAAAGTAAACAGCCTTTATACCGCCCCAACGGCAATTCGCGCGCTCATGGCTCATGGTGATGTGCCAGCAGAAGGGTGTGATTTGTCTTCCCTTCGTTTACTCGGTACCGTCGGTGAGCCAATTAATCCAGAGGCGTGGGAGTGGTATCATCGTGTCATTGGTAAGGGACGTTGCCCTATCATAGATACTTGGTGGCAAACCGAAACGGGTGGTCATATGATTTTACCTCTGCCGGGAGCTACGGAGTTAAAACCAGGGTCAGCAAGTCGACCATTTTTCGGTATTCAGCCTGCCTTATTTGATGCCGATGGCAATGAATTGGAAGGTGCAGCTGAGGGCAATCTAGTTATAAAAGACAGCTGGCCAAGCCAGGCTCGTACCGTCTATGGTGATCATCAGCGCTTTATAAACACTTACTTCAGTGCATACAAAGGCGTTTATTTTACCGGTGACGGCGCGCGCTGTGATGAAGACGGTTACTATTGGATCACAGGACGTGTAGATGATGTACTGAACGTATCAGGGCATCGCTTAGGTACCGCTGAAATTGAAAGTGCGCTGGTCGCCCATCCTAAAGTCGCTGAAGCGGCAGTAGTCGGGTACCCTCATGATATCAAAGGGCAGGGGATTTACGTTTACGTTACGCCTAATGAAGGTGTTGAGGCTGACGAAGCACTAACCAAAGAGCTCAAAGCCTGGGTACGCCAAGAGTTAAGCCCTATTGCTACCCCTGACATGATCCAGTGGTCTAATGGTTTGCCCAAGACTCGCTCGGGTAAAATCATGCGCCGAATCTTACGTAAGATTGCTGCCAATGAACATGAGCAGTTAGGCGATACATCTACATTGGCGGATCCGTCGGTTGTTGATACACTGATAGAGGAACGTCTAAATAAGTAAGCATTAAGGGCATAGACAATGATAACTCTTCTGATCGCTGATGATCATCCGCTGTATCGCGATGCACTGAGAGGCGCTTTGTCCTTGTCTCTGCCAGCCTTGACGCTTAAAGAGGCTGGCGATTTACCTACTACTGTCGATATTCTCAATAACGAGGATATCGACTTATTACTTTTAGACTTGCATATGCCGGGCAGTAATGACCTGTTTGGTCTTCTGCATATTCGCAAGCTTTTCCCTGATGTTCCTGTTGCTGTAGTGTCGGGTACAGAAGACGCTACACTGATTTCAAAGATTATTAGCGTTGGCGCGCTCGGCTTTATTCCTAAAACCGCGAGTGCCCAGGATATTGCGAATGCCGTAGAGGCAATTTTAGATGGTGATGTTTGGCTACCTGATAATCTCAGCGAAAATGTCGATGAAGTTGATGAAGCGTTCTCTGAGCTTGCAGATAGAGTAGCGTCACTAACGCCTTCTCAATACAAAGTTTTATGCTATATGCGGGACGGACTGTTAAATAAACAAATAGGCTTCAATTTAGATATAGCCGAAGCAACAGTGAAAGCGCATGTAACTGCCATCTTCAAAAAGCTTGGTATTAATAACCGGACTCAGGCTGTCCTAATCGCTTCTCAGCTTGAATTGGAGCCACCGACTCACTAGCGTTGAACTGTTGAATTGTTTTGGTCGCAGTAAACTCTGGAAGAAATTTTTCAAGGGCAATTCGACTGGGTTCGCTTAACAGCGGGTTTTGAATTTTTAGTTCAGTGCGACCTTTGAGCATCGACATACCGTGTCGAAAATTATCCTGAGAGAGCAGAAGTTCCTGAAACCTTCCTGATTCAAACATGATAAGCAAGCCCTCAGCAATTCGGTTAGCTAACGCGTGATTGTCGCTTCTTACAAAGAAGAAAATAGGGCTTGGATAGGAAATAATAAGGTTGTCATCTATGGCAAGCCCTCGAGTTAGCTTTTCATCTTCAAATTCTTCTCTAATTTCCATTACACTGCGCGGAAAGATGTCGGCAAATCCTTCAGAGACAATACGAAAGGAAGCGCGGTAGGTCGTTTCTAAAACCGGCAGGTCATTAGCGCGAAAGATTTTTGTATCAGGCCAGTCGTAGCCAAGAACTGTTCTGAACGATTTGAGCTCTTCCAAGGTTTTAACGTACTTAAGGCGCTCATCTCCCTCTTTTACAAAAAGCGCACGCTTCCCGAAAAGCCCGGCCATTATTGGTATGCGGACAGGAAGAAACTGGCGTTCTCTTTCCGTTGACGTTACGCTCCAAGTGACATCTAACAGGTTGTGTTCAAGGCTACGTAATTGGCGTTCTTGCGCCGACTCTTGACCACTAACCATAATCTCGAAAGTACCGTATTGAGGTTCTGTAACCAGAAGCGCTTCAGTCAGCAGCGTTTTAGCGTATGCATATACACTGTCTCTTCCAGGGTGGACATTAGGCAAACGAATTAGGGTATGGGGTAAGTCGTTATTTACTTTATTGAATGCTGGCTCTGTCGCGTGAGCACAAGAAAACAAGAACGCGCTTAGCAGTTGTAACACTACACCTAAAATTATTGCCCTAACGTCCATATGTGTTATCTCATGCGGTCAGCGCACGCCTTGTTAAGAGAGGCTTCATCATTACCTTTGACCTGGCTGATGACTTTTAATCCTTCCCCGTAAGCAGAAAATCATATTCGGGGTCTACAATAAATTGCCCGCTCATTGCCTCGCGACCCAGTAACATAAGATAGGTCATTTCCGAGCGGTCAGTGAGGGTTAACTGAATATCCCACTGATATCCGTCCATTATTATAGGCGTAATTATCACATATCGCCTCTCTCGTGTAGCGGTTGAGCTTTTTACTCGCTTTTGGCCTTCTACACGGGCTTCTCTTCGCACTACGCGATCAACGTTATGAATATCAGGGTGGATATCAAATTTAATCCACAGCTCGCCGTCTTGCTCAAATTCTTCGATATTGTCTACGTGTAGCGAAGAGGTTGCCGCCCCTGTATCTACACGCACATTTAAATCTGTAATTGCAAGCTTGGGTAAATCGCACAGCTCTACTGCACCGACAATTTTCTTTTTGTTCATCAGTTTATCTACCAATTTTATAAAATAGGAGCCTGCTCTGGTGGCAGTAAATTATCCTGTAGTAGTTCCACATGTTCTGCAACCGTATCTGGCTCTGAGAAGTACGCAATGTGATAAACCGCCTCGCCTTCTTGCGTTAGCGGTATATTTTGTTTACCAATAACCACGCCCTCTGCCGGGCTCTCTAAACTGTCTAAATAGTTACCGAATGGGTCTGCAATAATTGCAAGTTTGTCACCTTTCTCTACGTGGTCACCCAGCTGAGCTAAGTGGGTTACAAAGCCGCTTTCTGGCGCTCTTACCCACCCACTTTGTCTGGCGATAAACCGCTCAATGTTATGGCCTTTACTTCGGCTTTTATTAAGCATGCCCAAGTGGCGCATGGTGTTTATAATACCCCTTACGCCGGCACGAATAGAAAACTCATCATAGCGCAGCGCTTGCCCGGCTTCATAGAGCAATATTTTAACGCCACTTTCACTTGCCGCTTCGCGTAAAGAGCCATCCCGTAATTCTGCGTTCAAAAGTACGGGAACACCAAATGCTTTGGCCATTTCTAGGACATCTGCGTCGTCTAAATCTGCACGAATCTGAGGCAGATTGCTCCGATGTATAGCACCGGTGTGCAAATCAATGCCCACATCACATTTACTTACGACTTCTTTAAAAAATAAATTCGCTAATCGTCCGGCCAAAGAGCCTTTTTTGCTGCCTGGAAAACTGCGATTTAGATCTCGTCGGTCGGGTAAATAACGAGATTGGTTGAGTACGCCGTATACGTTCACCATTGGCACCGCGATAAGGGTTCCTCTTAAACGCTCTATAGCTTTTGAGCGGATAAGCCGTCCCACAATTTCGATGCCGTTGAGTTCATCACCGTGAATGGCAGCGCTGACAAACATAATTGGGCCAGGGCGCTTACCTCTTTTCACATAAACGGGAATGCTCATATTGGTCGCCGTGTACAACGGCGGCATTTCCAACTCAATCTTCTTTGTTTCGCCAGGGGCAATGGTTTGACCCCCAATTGTTAAAACATCATTTACCACTAACGTTTCCCATATCTTGTTTTTTACAGCAAAAGTTTAGAGGCTAGCCTCTGCCACGGGTTTTCGTTTTATGCGGCTCAGCGCTTTTTTCGATAAACTCAATGATCATACTTGCTACGTCTTTGTTGGTTGCTTTCTCGATACCTTCTAAGCCAGGAGATGAATTTACTTCCATTACCACTGGCCCGTTATTTGACCGCAAGATATCTACACCACAACAGTTGAGCCCCATGGTCTTAGCCGCATCTACAGCCGTTTTGCGTTCAGCAGGACTTAGACGTACTAAGCTTGCCTGCCCACCGCGATGAAGGTTAGAACGAAACTCTCCCGGTGCTGCTTGGCGTTTCATAGCGGCAACCACTTTCCCGCCCACTACGAAACAACGAATATCTGCGCCGCCCGCTTCTTTTATAAATTCTTGTACCAATATGCTGGCGTTTAGCCCCATAAAGGCTTCAATAATAGACTCAGCAGCTTTTTGTGTATCAGCAAGTACAACGCCGATACCTTGGGTGCCTTCAAGAAGCTTTATCACTACAGGGGCACCACCAACAGTTTTGATGACATCATCAATTTTGTCAGGGTGGTGGGCAAAACCCGTTCTCGGCATGCCAATGCCTTTGCGTGAAAGAAGCTGCAGCGAGCGGAGCTTGTCTCGTGAGCGACTAATCGCGACTGACTCGTTCAGGCTGTAAGTGCCCATCATTTCAAACTGACGCACGACTGAGGTGCCGTAAAAACTCACAGAAGCGCCGATTCGAGGAATAACGGCGTCGTAATAAGGAAGTTTTTTCCCATGGTATCGTACAGACGGTCGCGCACTTGTGATATCCATGTAGCAATGCATGGTGTCGATGACGTCAACCTCGTGCCCGCGAGCCTGACCAGCTTCGACTAAGCGTGAAGTAGAGTAAAGACGAGGATTTCTGGAAAGTATTGCAATGCGCATTATAAAAAGCCTGTAGTTTGTGTTTTGTTTGTCGTCTAATCGACATGTCTTTTAACACGTTAGAACGCGAATTTGAATTAGACAAGTCATTTTTGCGCGCATACTAATGTATGTGGTAAAGAGAGTCTTACGAATATTTCTTGTTGTGGCGATTGCTTTTAATGCATGAACTCGCCTTTTATTCACGTTAGCATGGTAGGGCGCAGGAACACAGGTCGTAAAGGTCTGAAAATTTAGTTTGCTAGAATTAAAAATGAGAGAGGGTTTAGGTTGATGAACGAGTGGTGGCATACGTTTTTGGCGTGGTTGATTCAGTACCAGTCAAATGTCGTGTGGAGTGGTCTGGCTTTACTATTTTATTTAGCGATGTCTCGCAAGCTTCTGCCAAAATTAGAAACCAATATTGAAAAATCTAAGCTGAAGTCTAGTAGCGCGCTTAAGGGGCTATTCGCCGCACGCGTGATTGTGGCCACTGTTACTGTTGCACTGTTGCTGCTTGCATGGGGTATTGATTTCTCAGGTTTATTGGTGCTCTCAACGTCTATTATTACTGTAACAGGCGTCGCACTCTTTGCAAGTTGGTCGCTAATCAGCAATATCACTGCGTATTTCATTTTACTGACTAACGTTGCCTATCGCAGAGGCAACTACGTGCGTATTCTCGATGGCGATAACTATATTGAAGGCGTAATCGCCGATTTAGGGCCGTTCAGCACCCGATTAGTTACCGCTGACCGCGAAACGTTGATGTACCCCAACAACTTAATTCTCACCCGACCGGTGTTACTCAACCCTAAACAAAAATGGGGCGCAATGGGAAAAGTGGTGGCTAAATCGAATGTTGAGTCATCCGTTACGAAAACCGACGACAGCAAGCCTCATGAAGAGTTGCTATAGTCGGTTTAGGGCTTTCCTAATACAAAGTTAGCGTAACAAGGCAGAGCTACACGTTTTTTGCTTCTCTGATATAGCGTGTCATACTTTGAAGCAGAGCCCGTAGTTTTGCCGGTTTAAGGGGTTTAGCTAAAAAATTAACTCCCTGTGCTTTGCATTGGGTTACCAAGCTTTCATCTGGTGTTGCTGTGATTAACGCCGCAGGCATTACTACATTTAACCGATGTCTAATCTCTTCGATAAGTGCTAGCCCATTTTTCTCGCTATCGTGACTGAGTTGGTAATCCATTAGGAGAATTTGGGGCTGAATGGTCTCACATATTTTAAGGGCATCATCCCAGTTATTTGCAAGCACAACATTAATTCCCCATTTTTGTAATAGCGTTTGCATTGCGTCCAGGTTTTCCCTTTGGTCGTCCACACAAAGAACATCCATGCCGGTAAATGTCGTGGAGCGAGGCTTGGTTGTCTCGCTAGACACCACTTTAGATTCGGCTTTCGCAAGAGAAAACGTAAAGCAACTGCCTTTACCTATCTGCGACCTTACCCGTATGTCGCTATCTAGCTGTAAACTTAACCGGCGTACTACGCCTAACCCGAGCCCAATGCCGTGTTCTTTGCTCTCGTTAGCGCGGAAAAAGTCGCCGAAAATACTGTCTTTTTTATCGTTGGATATACCAATTCCGGTGTCGAGTATTTTGAAATGAACGGTATTGCTAATCGGTTTGACGACAAATAATACTCTTCCACTTTCTGTATATTTCACAGCATTTGAAAGCAAGTTTTGCGTAATTCGGTAAAGATACGTCTTATCTGCTCTGACCCAGCATGAGCGTATAATGGCTTTAAACCCCAGCCCTTTTTCTTTTGCTCTCATGGCCATTTCGTCTACGAGAGGAGAAAGAAGAGTGCGAACATCGATAGACTCTAAGTCAGGTTTCATTTCACCCTGATCTAAGCGTGCAATATCTAACAGTGTGCCAATAAGGGTTTCGCTAGAGGTTACGCTATGCCCCAACTTTTGAATAATAGCGTGGGCTGACTCTGAAAGTTCTTGTTCTTCCAGAGCGCTGACATAAAGCTTGGCAGCGTTTAGCGGTTGCAGTACATCGTGACTGGCCAGAGCAAGAAAGCGGGTTTTACTTGCATTAGCGTCTTCAGCTGCTTTTCGCGCTCTTATTAGTTCCTTCTCAGCTTCTGAGCGTCGTTCGATTTCAAGGCGCAGTTCGGCGTTTATTGAATGCACTTCTTCTGTACGTTTTTTAATTCTGGCCTCAAGGTCAATGTTCGATTCTTCAAGTGCCTGCTGAATTTCTACGTGGCCGGTTATATCGTTGAAGCTTGTTACAAAGCCTCCCCCGGGTAGAGGGTTGCCCACCATTTCGATAACGCGACCGTCTTTACGCTGGCGAGTAAAGCGGTGGGGCATGCCTGACCTTAAATGGCTAAGGCGCTTTTCCACTTCTCCATCGACATTATCGGTACCAAACTCCCCCTGAGATGCATTGTATCGTATGAGTTTTTCGATCGGCGTACCGACAGCCAGCAGGTTATCAGGGTAGGGATAAAGGTTCGCGTATCGTTTATTCCAAGCCACCAGATTGAGATGCTTATCTACAACGCTAATGCCTTGATCCATATTCTCAAGCGAAGTTAATAGCGCGGTCATGTTAAATTGCATGGCTTGAGTGGTATCGTCAAAGAAGTTAATAACTTCTGTAAAATCCATTTTTTTACCGCGCAATGCACTGTCTAGCAGTACTTTGGCGCTCGATGCGCCTATCACTCCACCGAGAGCCCGCTCACAAAAAGATAAAAATGACTCGTCAGGTGTACTGTCGTGGTCGAGATTGCAGTGATTTAACTGCTGATATTGTCCAAGCAATTGTTTACAACGACCTGTACCCATAAAGGTTGTAAGCAAGGTGACAAGATCGGATACGGTGACACTAATAGTTTGCGTTTTTACGGTGTTGTTTCCAGAGATGGCCGGAGAAACAAAGGCTTCGGCCTGTATGCGGTCGATGAGACGCTGAGGCGCGAAATATGAAAAAAGAATATAAACAAAACTGTTTGCCGCTAAGCTAATCATTGCCCCTTGGCTAATTAGCTCATTTTGTTCCAGCTGGGAGACTTGTTCACTCACAATTGGGAGTACTAGCCATAACACCCAGATGACCAAGCCCACCATCAGACCAGCATACACTCCGTGTGCATGAGCTCGCTTCCAGTAAAGTCCGCCAACAATGGCAGGCATCAGTTGAATAACTAGGGAGAACGCAATTAGTCCGATGGAGTGAAGAGAGCGACTGCTCGTCATTTGTTGATGGTACAAAAATGCCATCAGCAGAATAAAGGCAATGACAATCCGTCGGATTAAGCGAATTTTTTTCGATACGTCTTTCTTGTCGTCGGTATTTCCCGTGAACGCCAAAATGCGAGGAAGGATGACATCGTTGGTCAGCATAGTACTAAGGGTTAGTGTTGCTACGATGATCATGGCCGTCGCTGCAGAAAGGCCACCTACAAATACAATAACTTGGAGCAGGGTTGATTCTGAAAACATCGCCAACGACAACACATAAGAGTCGGGCTCTATGCCTTGTCCTGCGAATATCGATTTACCGGCAATGGCGATGATAGGGATCACTGCGGAGATCACCGCAAGGTATAACGGGAAGAGCCAGCGCGCGGTTCGTAGGTGCCCCAAGCTCAAGTTATCGATGATTGCCACGTGAAATTGTCTTGGTAAGCAGACAATAGCTGCTGCTGCCATGATGGTCTGTGCGATAAAGCTAAACGAACCAAATTGGGCTAACGCGATTTCGTTAGTGAAGCTTTCAAAAAATGGCCCAGTTTGAGTGCGTTTCCACGCGCTGTAACCAATGATGGCAACAAGAACCAATGCCAGTAATTTTATTGTCGATTCAAAAGCAATAGCCAGCATTAAACCTCGACGGTACTCCGTTACATCAGTTTGCCGTGTACCAAAATAAATGGCGAAGGCTGCGATAAAGCCCGTTGCGGCAATAATGATGCCGTTGCTGTTAGGTTGTTGTGTCAGCAATTGGAAGGTGGCGCCTACGGCTTTTAACTGAAGTGCAATATAGGGAATAGTGGCAAGTAGCGCGATAAGTGTAACAACTAGCGCAACAGTCTGACGCTTACCGTAGCGCGAAGCGATAAAATCAGAAATGGTGGTAATGTGCTGCTTTTTGCTAACGAACGTAAGTTTATAAATAAACTTGTAACCTAACACGTAAACCAAGATAGGCCCCAGCATGATCGGAAGATAAATCCATGTGTCTCTGCTTGCTTGGCCCACCATGCCAAAGAATGTCCACGCGGTACAATAAATGGCAAGAGCTAACGAATAAATCGCAGGGTGAGACGTCAGCGCTCGCGCGGTGGGCGAATTTTTTTCTCCCCAGCTTGCTAGTGAAAAAAGCAAGAAGAGATACAAAACTGCAAGTGTGACCCAACCAAAAACCATAAGATTCCTTTAACGAGACTTTAACAACTTTGTTGTTATTATAATCATTTCGACCATAGTCTACCTACGACCATGGTCTCATTTTGAATTTCACCTTCCAGGTCTAGAGTAATACGCAAGCTCCTAAGTGCTTGACTTTGCTGCTGGTGGTTGTCTTTAGTCAGTTACCAATTAAGCAGCAATAACGTTAACAAAGCCGGGCGTTAGGAATATGTAAAAACATAACAATCAATTAACCTGATGTGAGGGTGAAACAATGGCATTTAGAAACGAAGAGGACAAGAAAGCGTATTGGAGCGAAAACCTCGCTCTACTCGCTAAGCTGTTAGTCGTTTGGTTTATCGTATCATTCGGCGCCGGCATTATTTTTGTCGATATCTTAAATGAAATCCAATTTTTTGGCTTTAAATTAGGCTTCTGGTTTGCACAACAGGGCTCAATTTATGTATTTGTTGCATTGATCTTTGTCTATATGGCGAAGATGAACGCCATGGATAAACGCTACGGCGTAGATGAGGAGTAAATCATGGACGTTCAAACATTAACGTTTATTATCGTTGGCGCATCATTTGCGCTATATATCGCAATTGCAATTTGGGCTCGTGCAGGGTCAACCAATGACTTCTACGTCGCTGGTGGCGGTGTGCCTCCGGTCATGAATGGTATGGCTACTGCCGCTGACTGGATGTCGGCTGCATCGTTTATTTCGATGGCAGGTCTCATCTCTTTTATGGGGTATGACGGCGCGGTTTACCTAATGGGGTGGACTGGCGGTTACGTATTGTTAGCCTTATGTTTAGCGCCTTACTTGCGTAAATTCGGCAAATTCACGGTGCCTGATTTTATCGGCGATCGTTACTACTCTCAAACTGCACGTACGGTTGCCGTATTCTGTGCAATTTTTGTTTGCTTCACCTATGTTGCCGGCCAAATGCGTGGCGTGGGCGTAGTATTCAGCCGCTTCTTAGAAGTAGATATTGTAACCGGCGTAGTCATCGGTATGGTTATTGTGTTCTTCTACACAGTGCTTGGTGGCATGAAAGGTATTACCTATACACAAGTAGCGCAGTATTGCGTAATGATCTTTGCCTATATCGTACCAGCGGTATTTATATCAATGATGGTCACAGGTCACATCCTGCCGCAAACAGGCTTTGGAGCAACGCTCGCCGACGGGTCGGGGATGCACCTGCTGCAAAAACTCGATAATTTATCCGTCGAACTCGGATTTAACGAATACACATCGGGCACCAAAAGTACCATAGACGTATTCTTCATTACCTTTGCACTAATGGTGGGTACAGCGGGTCTTCCTCACGTAATCGTTCGCTTCTTTACCGTACCTAAGGTACATGATGCGCGTAAATCAGCAGGTTATGCACTGGCGTTCATTGCAATCTTATATACAACAGCACCTTCTCTTGCTGCATTTGCTCGCGTAAATATGATTGAAACCATTAATGGCCCAGAGATGACAGGCACAAGCTATGAAGAAGCGCCGTCGTGGATTAAAAATTGGGAACAAACCGGCCTTATCGTTTATGAAGATAAAAATGGCGACGGCAAGATGTTCTATTCGGGTGATGAGCGCAACGAAATGAAAGTTGACCGCGACATCATGGTACTGGCTAACCCTGAAATTGCTAATCTACCAGCTTGGGTAATTGCACTAGTAGCAGCGGGTGGTGTGGCAGCAGCCTTGTCTACCTCTGCGGGCTTATTGTTAGTTATTTCAACATCCGTGTCTCACGATCTGTTGAAACGAAACTTTATGCCAAATATTACCGATAAAGCAGAGTTGATGTACGCACGTTTAGCGGCGGGGGTTGCAATTGTTATCGCAGGCTACTTCGGTATCAATCCGCCCGGCTTTGTTGCGCAGGTCGTGGCCTTTGCCTTCGGTTTGGCTGCATCGAGCTTCTTCCCGGCAATCATCATGGGTATCTTCAGCAAGCGCATGAACGACAAAGGTGCAATTGCGGGAATGATATCAGGTATCGCGTTTACTGCGGCTTACATCATTTACTTCAAGTTTGTAAACCCTGCAGCTAACACCCCTGACAACTGGTGGTTCGGTATTTCGCCAGAAGGCATCGGAACGCTAGGTATGATGGTTAACTTTATCGTGGCTTTCCTAGTGTTCAAAGCTACCGATGAAGCGCCTGAAGAAATTCAAGAGCTAGTAGAAAGCATTCGCTATCCAAAAGGTGCAGGTGAAGCATCAGCTCACTAACCTGATACAGCCTAAAGATAGGCGATAGCAAAATGAAACCAACCTATTGGCGAACGTGAATAGGTTGGTTTTTTCTTTTGTTTTTTCTTTTTTTTGAGGGACGAGCTCATTTTTGTTGTGTATGTGGGCTAAAATTTACACAGCGAAGGCGAACAAACCCTATCACTGGACGATTTCTATGACTGCAATGGCTAAACAAGTTGAAGACTTTCTGAATACGTCGGCGCCGCTTGATACCCTCGATAGCGAACAGAAGCTGCAATTAGTTAAACACGCAGATTTAATCTACGTGACGGCTGATATTGTTGCTGAACTTCAGCAAGGTGCTCCGGCGCTTTTCTTAATTCAAAGTGGTCAATTTTCTGTGCAAGATTCAGATGCGCCCCTACGTCATTTAAGTGAAGGGGATTACTTCGGCTATGCTAGCATCATGGAAAAACGTCCATTTTCCTTAAATATTAGCGTGGATAGTCCGGGATTAGTTTATCGTTTTGATGCTGCCGTGATTGAGCCATTATTTGAAGATACCGCGATACGCCATTTCTTTGATGGACTTCGAAATAATGCCCTGCAAAATCATGCGATATCTGATACCAATTCCATGTGGCTGTATAAAGGTCTTTCAGATGTTATCGAAAAATCGCCCGTTTCGGTGGAGGAAATAACGTCAATATCAGCGGCTGCTCAGCTGATGACAGAGCAGAAAGTTTCATCCTTACTGGTGACTAAAGAAGACAAACTTATCGGCATTGTGACCGATCGGGATCTTAGATCAAGAGTGGTTGCCACGTCATTAGATACGTCGTTGTCGGTTGACCACATAATGACGCCTAACCCTGCCCAAATAATGGGAAACAGAACATTATTCGATGCGTTAGCGTTAATGACTGAACGTAATATTCATCATTTACCCGTCATTGATCATCAGTCGCTTGTGCCATTAGGTATGGTTACGGCAAGTGACATTATTCGCCACCAACGAGGAAACGTTCTTTTTATTATCGGCGAACTGAGCAAAGCAGAGAATTTATATGAATTAACCCGTTTATCTTGGCAGCTTCCCCATTATTTTTCGGCGCATGCAAAAAAAGCGGGTGATTACGACATAGCGGGAAAGATTTTGTCCCAGGCGACAGACATCATGACCAGAAAGTTGATCGGTTTTTTTCAACAAGACAACGGCAAAGCCCCAATGATGTTTTCTTGGCTGGTATATGGTTCCCAAGCACGGGAAGACCAGACTATGGGGTCTGATCAAGACAATGGATTGTTGCTCGCAAATCGCCCCACAGAGTCGCAAGCAGACTACTTTGCAGCTATGGCTGAGTATGTTTGCAATGGGCTTGCGAAGTGCGGAATAAAATTATGCGATGGCAATATTATGGCTAGTAATCCAACGCTTCGCTTGTCGTTAGATGAGGCGGTGGAAGAGGCGAAACAATGGGTTAACGCACCGACAAAAGATGCCATTATGCATTTTAATATCTTCCTTGATGTTCGATGTGCCGCAGGTGATGTTAGTTTATTCAAGCAGCTACAAAAGCGCAGAGCACCTTTAATGCAGCAGAATATGTTTTTAGCGGCCTTGGCCAGGCACAGTAATGAGATATCGGTTCCTTTATCGATGTTTCAAAAGTTTATTTATGAAAAAGCTAAAAACGACAAGCGCAAGGAAAAAGACGTAATCGATCTTAAAACTCGAGCAGTCGCACTTATTAATAATATTGCCCGTATTTATGCGCTTGCAGACGGTATATTGCTTCCCAATACACTCGCTCGCTTAGACGCGCTTTCTTCAAGCTCTCAGCTTTCTAAGCGAGATGCGGCTAACCTCAGAGATATTTGGCTTTTCTTAAATCGTTTGCGCTGGCGTCATCAGTTAGAAAACAAAGTTACGGACAACAGAGTATCCGTATCAATGCTATCTTCGATAGAAAAGCATCAGTTAAAAGCCGCATTTAAAGCGATTGATCGTACTAATCAAGCCATGGTGATGAAATTTTCTGGCGGTGTAAGTTAGCCGCTATGATGAAAAAATTTATAGATGCTTGTAGATCATTTCTTTTCAAGAGAAATAAATTTAGACGCTATCTACGCGATAGGCGTCTTTGCGATACCACGTTTGTAGCCTTAGATTTGGAGCTCACCTCGTTAGATGCAGACAAATCACAAATTACGTCAATGGGTTATGTGGTGGGGAGAGCTGGGCGTATAGCCCTTTCTTCGAGCGACTATCATATTATCAAAACAAACGGTGACTTGGGGCAAAGCCCAGTTATCCATGGACTAACGCAAGATATTTTGGCACAAGGTGAAGACATAGCAGAAGCATTGACCGCTATATCGTCGCTATTCAAGGAAAACATTTTATTGTTTCACAATGCCCGACTCGACCTTATGGCGCTAAATTCTGCGTTTAAGCAATGCCAGCTTCCTCAAATAGAGATCATTTATATCGATACCCTCCAATTGGCGTTGTACCAATTAAACAAGCAGCACCAGGTGCTACCGAACAACAGTGCAACACTTACAGTGTGCCGACAGCGTTTAGATTTGCCCGCATTCCCTGCTCATAATGCATTAGATGATGCGCTCGCTACTATACAGTTGTTTTTCGCACAGCTGAATGAATTGGGTATCACTCAAGAGGATTTGCTAGAGACGCTTTTACATACAAAAGCAGTGGGAAGGTATCAGCTTGGCTAGTCACTTATAAGCTTTTCGTTAGCGAGGGCATTTTCAATTGGTTTCGACCACCTGTCTTTGCCAAATACAGATTTTTATCTGCTTCTAACATTACATAATCAATGGTTTTATTGTCGTCTGCCTGTTTAACCGCTAGCCCCGCACTTAGTGTAACACGCTCATATTCAGAAGCTGCGTGGGGCAGGTTGAGGTCATAGACAGACGTAAGTAACCGCTCTGTCACCAACTTTGCGCCTTCAAGATCAGTGTTAGGCAATATGACCAAGAACTCTTCTCCCCCGATCCTTACCAACTTATCCATGGGTCGCAGCAGCGCTTCATTGATGGTTTTGCTTACCTTCCATAGACAGCTATCTCCGTCTAAGTGCCCATACATATCATTGTATAACTTGAAATAATCCACATCGAATATGACTAAGGCAAGAGGACAAACATTGCGGAGCCCATCTTTTACTAAACGCGGAAGATAGTCATCTAGATAGTGTCGGTTGTAGGCGCCGGTGAGTTTGTCAATGTAGATAAGCTTTTCAAGTAAATCATATCTTAGCTTATGGTTTAGGTGTGACTTTACCCGATTGCGCAAGGTGCATGCGTTTACGGGCTTTAAAACGAAATCGACACATCCAGAATCCCAGCATTTATTTTCTTCTTCATCAGAGCTAGAAGAGGTGACAAAAATAATAGGAATGTTAGCAAGGGAAGGTTTTTTTCTTAATAACAGCGTTGTCTCATGCCCATCAAGTTCAGGCATAGAAACGTCCATTAAAATTAAGTCTGGTGTGCGAAATTTACAATAATCGATCGCATCTTGCCCTGATGCTACAGAAACGCAAGAAACCATATCTTCAAGTAGCGTTTCTAGCACCAGTCTGCTGCTCGCTTGGTCGTCGACAATTAACACAGTGCAATCATCTAAAGTGCGTTCGCCGACCTGTTTATTATACACACTCAGTCCTATCTGCGGGAGGAACCATCTACCACACACATTACTCCTGTAAGCTTTAAAAGTGGATTAAACATAAGTTGAATATAACAACATTTACTTTTGGTTTATCGAAATGATTTTAGGTAAACACTTGGAAGAAGGCGAGAACGAAAACGGCAAGGTTGCAGAGCACGCCAATCATGTAGAAATAGCTTCTTGGGCTAGGATTCTTTTCAGTCGCAATAGCATAGTAAAGGGCCATGTGGATAATTCTGCACAGTGCATATACCCAAATGAGCGATGCCAAGATGTTGGTCGGCGCACCTAAAAAAATACAAAACAGCGCGGGAAGTGTAAATTGATGCACGTTTTCTAGCGAATTATGAAACGTTCTGTGACTTCTAAAAACAAAACTATCGTGACTTAACTCTTCGCTTACTTTACCCGGGATGTAGGTTGACTGTTTTCGATGTGCAATCGCAGCCACGATATTCTGTACAAAAACGGTCAAACAAATTACCAGTAAACCAGCAATGCTATAGGTATATACCGAAAACATAAGAACTCCTTTTCAGACTTTTGTAACGTTTAATTTGTTTAGCATCTAGTAAGCGAATTTGTACGAGAAGTATAAAAGATTGGATCGAGGGTTTAAAAAAACGGAAGCACTGACGTATCAGTGCTTCAGAGTCTTTTTTTAATTTCTTTATATTATAATGCAGCCGCTACTTCAGCAGGCAACAATACAGTATCAATCACGTGAATCACGCCATTGCTTGTCATGATATCCGCTTTAATTACCTTCGCATTGTTGATCATAACGTTGCCCATCTTCGCCGAGATGTCTACTTGACTACCTTCTACCGTCGTTGCATTAGAAAGCGTTGATACGTCTTCTGCCGTCACTTTACCTGCTACAACGTGGTAAGTCAGAATTTGAACAAGCGTTTGCTTGTTTTCTGGCTTCAACAACATTTCAACGGTACCAGCTGGTAGGGCCGCAAATGCTTCATCAGTAGGAGCAAACACGGTGAAAGGACCGTCACCTTTTAACGTAGACACTAAATCAGCAGCCTTTACCGCGGTGACAAGGGTTGAGAACATTTTGTTACCAGCTGCGGTATCTACGATGTCCATATTTTCAGCATCTTTATGATGCCCAGCGAAAGCTGAAGCACTAAAAAGAATAACGACAAACGCACTAATTAACTTTTTCATACTATTTCCTATACATGATTAAAAATTTAACACGAAATTATGTGCTCTCTAGTTACTTGCCACTTCATCCAGCTAGCGAGCGTTACTGAACTGACAATGCTTACGGTAGAAAGGTAGTAATTGATGATTAACTTTCCGTAATCTTACAAAAAGCTTGCTTCGCCTCGGAAAAGCACGAGATGAACATTTGCGCCGAATAGATAAAAAACCAGGGTGTAAATAAAATGTAAAAATCGGGTGGTGAGCTATACTTATGGCATCGAGTACACAAAAAGGTGCCTGTAATGAATGCTCGAGTAACTGCCTTATTATTGATTAGTATTATAATAGGGGCGTGTAAGTCTACTGAAACAGAAACGACTGACGCTGCGCCCGCCTTACTTAATGACAGCCTGTTCCCTGCATACAGCTTGTTTCCCGTTGAAACCCCTGAAGAGATATTTTTCTTAGATGAAGACGCAAAGCGCTTTGCGGAAAAAGCGGTGTATGAGAAGAGCATCTTACAAAAGAATGTGAAAGGCTTGGTTAAGGCAATATTCGATCATGCCGACCAGGGTATGCTTTATCGCAACAGCGCAAACACTACTGCGAATACTACTTTCCACAACCGCGCGGCAAATTGCCTTTCATTGTCAATTATGACTTACGCTCTTGCTGAGCATGTGGGTCTCAATGCGACATTCTACGAGGTAGATATCCCCGAATACTGGACGCGTAGAGACGGATATAGCCTGCTCAATGGCCATATTAATTTGCGAGTATCAGTGCCTAACGATGGTGTAGTTGCAGCCCTTGGCGGCGCTTGGGCTGATGTCGATTTCGACCCTCAGATGTTACGAAATTATTTTCCGCGTAACGCCGTATCTCTTAACAAAGTAATATCAATGTACTACAACAACAAGGGAGCGGACGCTCTGGTGGCCAATAGTTACACCCGAGCCTACAGTTATTTTCGCGCAGCGGCGAAACTATCGCCAGAGTTACAGCAAAGCTGGGTTAACTTGGGCGTGTTATATCGCATGGTCGATGAATACGAACAAGCAGAATTAGCCTATAAACATGCGCTATCGCTTAATGACGATAACCTAACAGCGTGGGAAAATTTATCTATTCTTTATATTTATCAAGACAGAGACGTTGAAGCTTCCCGCATTACGCAAATGGTAGAAACAAAGCGCAAAACCAATCCTTTTTACCATTATATTTTGGGAGAGCAAGCATTCGATTCTGGTGATATCGAGATAGCAATTAGCCACTACGAAAAAGGCCTAAGGCTGGATAAAAGCCGTCATGAGTTACTCTTTGGCATGGCGAAAGCACATCATGAGTTAGGAGATGTGAGTGAAGCCCAGCGCTATTTACAGCAGGCCGTTAAGCATTCACCCAACGAACAGGATAGGCAACGCTATACTTCAAAGCTTGCAGCAATAGCTAGTAGGTAAAAAAAAGCCGCAGACTAGCTGCGGCAAAAGAATAACACTACAAAAGGAACTTAATTTATATAACGCCCAGCTCACGAAGGCGCTCTTGCAGGTATGACCCTGCGGTATGACGTTCTGAAAGAACAACATCTGGTCTTGGGTGTAAAAACAGTGGCAACGAGATACGAGATTTCGTCATATCTGCACCATCTGGGTTTACAACCCTATGAGTAGTTGATGGGAAATATTCGCCTGATGCTTCTTGAAGCATGTCGCCAATATTCACAATTAAGTTCCCAAAATCACAAGGAACGTCAATCCAACTACCGTCTTTAGCTTGTACTTGCAATCCTGGCTCGTTAGCCGCAGGTAAGATAGTAATCAAGTTAATATCTTCGTGCGCAGCGGCGCGAATTGCGTCTACCTCTTCATCACCTTTTAGTGGTGGGTAGTGCAGTATACGTAGCAAGGTTTGATCAGAATCTTTGATCATGTCGCCTAGCGGTTGACTGTACTTATCACTCACCTCTGAAGGAGAATGCTTCTCTATCCAGCCCAACAGCTCTTTCGCTAGCGTGTTTGCTTCCTCATAATATTGAGAAATTTGAGGACGTAGTGCTTCAGGGCACTGACCCCATGGATAGAAGTGGTAATACTCTTTAATATCTTTTTTCGTAAAGCCTTTAGCTACCTCAGATACGCTCTGAGGGAAAAATCCGTCTTGTTTACCTTTGTTGTACAGGTAATCATTCTTCTCTTCACTGTCGAAGAAGCCCTGCCAATTGTCGTAAATACCTTGAACTAATGACTGTTGGATAGGGTGATTTTTCAAAACACCGAACCCTGTCTCGCGAAGTGACTTCACGAATTCTTCTTGTGCGTTTTCCGCTTTGTAATCAACAGCAACTAATTGCATAACTTTATCCCGTATATTTTGACTGCGGCATTATAAAGGTAGACGGGCTACAGAAAAAAGTCGCAGAAATTGACATAAATCAACCCCGCGATGAATTGGCGCGTAATTTACAGAAACCTGACTAGTTAGTCTAGTTTTTTCTTGACCAACTGGTCTAATTTAATGATCTTTAACCTAGAGAGAGGAAAAAGCCTGCTAGTGCGGCACTCATTAAATTAGATAGCGTAGCTGCGATAACTGCTTTTAATCCTAATCGCGCAATTTCATTTCTGCGTGTTGGTGCCATTACACCAATTCCACCCATCAAGATTGCGATAGAAGAGAAGTTTGCAAAACCACAAAGAGCAAAGGTGATAATGGCCTGAGACGCTTCAGATAGCTGTGCTTGGTTTTCCAAGAAGTTAAGGTAGGCAA
>Ga0115005_10000478_pt1 | contig 30676 bp, 24 predicted proteins | sample ArcOceMetagenome_FD_87163 | JGI IMG/M metagenome (GOLD analysis project Ga0115005, IMG submission 87163) | Marine eukaryotic phytoplankton communities from Arctic Ocean - Arctic Ocean - Greenland ARC118M Metagenome | ecosystem: Environmental > Aquatic > Marine > Oceanic | place: Arctic Ocean...
GTCTCATCATATCTCTGCTCTACTGTTATGTTCTTCGCTGCCTTTCCCGCATTTTTTACTCACGGCTGTGGTGCGCGGCGCGGCGGTGAAGAATGAACCAAGTCAAGTCTTCCTTGAGCCTCGAGCTGAAGCACAAAATCATTGATGCAAGTTAAAACGCTCTCAAAAGCTACTTGTAGCGCATACAATGGACTACGGCAGCCTTATGGCTGAAGATAATCAGATCAACAGCAGCAGGGGTCGTATTTCATCCATGAGCGAAAGGAAGAAAATGAGCCGACATCTGAGCAAATCGAAACTGGGCAAATCTACTAGTAGGCCCATCTTATCCTCACCAGCAGAACAAACCCCTGTTTACACAGGAAGCGTCTATGGAAACATCTTTCATCACTATGAAAACTCTCCGACAAGGCAGAAATCTCGCAAGAATCTTCTGCGTGTACCACATTCATTCATTTACACAATGCTCAACAGCAAATCTCGCCAACGCCAGGCTGTGATATTTAAAAATGTCATGGCATGGATCATTCTATCTGATGTGGCATTCTTTGTCATTTCTACGGAACCAGGGTGCAAGAAAAATCCCATTTTCTATCAAGAGGAGGGTATCGTCTCTTGTTTTTTCTTGTTGGAATACATGATTCGTCTCTGCACAATTACAGAAAGTCACAAATATGGGGCATTGGGTCCTTTGAAAGGAAGATTGAAATACATGATTTCCTTTCATGCAATCATTGATGCATTTGCTACTTTCCCTTTCTTTCTAGAGCTTCTCACGGACGGCAATCTTCCGACTTTGACATATTTGCGTTTCTTTCGATTGATGCGAATACTCCGTACTGACCCATTGGGTAAGGCAATAGATTCTCTCCAAAGAGTTCTCTTTTATAATCGAGAAATTCTCTACGTTGCTGGGGTTATGGCGATGGGTTTAATCATGTTCACTGCAGTATTGATGTATTATTTGCGCCCTCGGGAGAATGGAGCCGACCCTCAATGGTCTATCGCCACAACCATGTATTATTCTACTCTCATGTTGACAGGTCAGGGAGGTCCCGAAGGAGATTTACCTTGGTACACTAAATCAGTTGTTCTTTTGACAGGTTTATTTTCCATTGGAATGTTTGCAATACCAGCTTCTATGCTGACTTGGGGTTTTGAAGCAGAGGCTGCAAGAGTGGCATCAAATACGAGGAAACGTCATTTACGTACATTGGCAGGCGAATCAGCCTATTCATCTTCGTCATCGTCATCTTCCTCTTTCTCAGACGATGGCAATTTGGACAGTGTCGACTCCAGCGATGAAGAATATATGAAATTGATTGCCGGTGAAGAAGCAGATGGCGAAGGAAGCGACACTGCAGTGGAAGAATCTCTGAAAGAAATTCTCTCTGTAGTTTCTTCGCATGCTGAGGCAGGATCCTCTGCAGAGATGCTGGTTCGAATGAATAAGCTCGAGGCAAAAGTTGATCAAATATTACAAATGCTTCAAGGAGATAAAGTGGAGTAGAAGAAGGAAGGCAGCACCAAAGACGTAAAGAGTGCATCAGAATCCACTCATTCTTTACAGTTAAAAGGATAAATAGAAGGAAAGCAAGTCATGATCGGCTGACGAATCATCCGTGGGGTTGTTGAATTGGAGAGATGCTTGTGTCTCGATCAAAATCATATTATCAAGATACAGTAGAATGAGCGACGTACTAATACCGTTCAGTACTGTTACACGGCCTACCACAACACAGGATTGTTCTTTTTACCTACGTTTGTTTTAAAACAATGGTTTACAATAGTAGCAGTTTGATCGACCTAAAGCCTTCCAAATTTACACAACCTTCAATGAAACATCCAATTGTATTTTCAATTTATACTCGTCAGAATCTCCACGAAGTACAGATTCAGGTCTCAAGTGACCATTATCCAACGACAACGAGATTTTGATAATTATAAGGATTCCTATATTTGTGATACACATCGGATTTTGTGAAGTACTATGTACAATCATACAGTACACGTAAGTGGAGGCAAAGTACACGTAGAGTTCTAAATCTGAAATTACTATATTATGAAGAGATTTGGTTATGGAAAGAGCAAAATGATATTTCAGATCAAGCCCGTTTGCGCTTTCTACTTTCCGGTGCCTTGGATTGATTGTCAATTGCACAATAATTTGATAAAGGTGAGGTATCAAGATTCTGTCTTAACAAGCCATAAATTATAGACAATGCACTATCCTCCAATGAAGCTGCCACCAAGAAGGATTCAATATATGATCCTGAACATACTACACTGGAAGGAATGCAGTCTTGGGTCACTTAAAAGACTTGCTCTGCGCCAAACTTTGTGACGGCACAGTCATAGGCTCGCTGTATTGCCACGATCGTCCTTTTCAAATAGGCGACCAAGTTCCTCTGGATACTGCTCCAAGTTGGCTTGTAGATCCATTATGAATTCTTTGAGGGGATCAACAACTAGAACTTTCGTGCTGGCACTAGAAGGCATGTAGAAGATAACTCCAGCTGGCCCTATGGCTCCACCATTCCACCAATTATTTTCAAATTCATCCTCAATAAGCGATGAAACTTGTGTCTCAGGATCAAACTTCAGTGTATGATTGGCTCCTGCTGGTGGCCAATAGATGCAACCGTCGTTTCCCAATATCGATCCTCCACCCCCGTTGTATTATAACCGAGATGTTCATACAAATGACTAGGAGTTGTTCGTCACATCTATTCTACGCACTGCTTTGCGATAAATTCTAAGTTTTGTGTCAAAGATTCTGCCCATCCCAGGGCATAAATGCATCCATCCTGCCCCTCTACCCCATTACCACAGAACAAAAAGAACGATCAGCTTCCTCCCCAACAAAGATTATAGACTGGTCTAAGGGATTGTATCTGACAATGTGTGTATCATGATAAGGTATACCATACAAGCAACCGTCATTACCACGAACCGTTCCTATTTGCTATTTGTGTACCGGTACCAAAGAAAGAGAAGAGAAAGAGCGAACGACATGAACAACCCGCACAACACAATAAACAATAAACAATAGTAAACATCAAGTAAACATCACAAAAAGAATTTCTTAATTCTTTCATGCATACCGTAAAGATCCATCATGATCATGATCCACCTAATAACGAAACGACTACTAGTCGGTCTATCATTTCTATCCACTCTAACCCATGCCTGCACCAATGTTCTTGTTACCCCAGGTGCATCCGAAAATGGAAATGCAATGATTGCCTACAACGCCGACAGCGGCAATCTCATGGGGATGTTATACCATTATCCAGCCTCGAGTCACAAGGACGATTCTGAGCAAAAGATGAGACAAGTCTGGAATTGGGATACCGCAGTGTACCTTGGTGAAATTCCTGAAGCAAAGGAGACCTTCAATGTTGTGGGTAAGTTGATGAAAGTATTAATACTGTGCACTAGACGTAGGCGCGTACTGCTGCTTGTACTATTCTTGTTCTTTATTCATTTTTAAAATTCTTGACACTTATCATTGCATTCGGATACTACTTTTCTATAAGGGAACACCAACGAGCACGGTCTGGTGATTGCAGAAACTACATTCGGGGGCATTGAAATCCTCGCCGACCCCAAGAATCAGCCCGATGCAAAAATTGACTATGGTTCGCTGATATACATTACACTCCAAAGATCCAAGACTGCCAAGGAGGCGATACATACCATGGTTGACTTGGTTGATACCTACGGATACGCATCTGAAGGTGAATCATTTAGCATAGCAGATAGGTATGGGGATGTGTGGATTGTGGAGATTATCGGTCGCGGAAAGGGGAAGGTTGGAGCTGTGTGGGTCGCTCTCAAGGTTCCAGATGGTATGATTGCTGGACACTCCAATCAGGCTAGAATAACTGTGTTTCCTAGGGATGACCCCGAGAATTGTTTGTACTCTCATGATGTTTTAGATCTAGCCAAGGAGAATGGAATATATGAGAGTGCGCCTGATGACCCTCATGATTTGAAATTCTCATTCTCTGATGTTTACGATCCAGTTGGTTTCATGGGTGCTCGGGCGTCTGATGCGAGGACTTGGGCTATTTTTAGTGCCTTGGCCGAAGATACTTCTTTCGAACAAAAATATGAAGCATACGCTATGGGAAAAGATCGAAAGAATAGAATGCCCCTTTGGATAAAGCCGAAGAAGAAACTTTCTCTTGATGATATTAGGAATGTTATGAGCAATCATTACGAAGGTACTGCATTGGCTAGTGGCGACGATGTTGGCGCCGGCATGTTTGGCGCACCCTATAGAGCAAGGCCTTTGACTTGGTCTTACAATGGAGAGTCCTATCACAACGAACGAGCGGTCGCAACTCAACAAACAGGGTGGAATTTTATTGCACAAATTAGATCTGATATGCCAGCACCCATTGCATCTGTGCTTTGGTTTGCCGTGGATGATAGTTCGACTTCTCCCCGTTTTCCTGTGTACGGATGTAGCACATCTGTGAGTGATGCGTATGCTGGAAAGGGAACACAAGATGGAGTTCCTTCTCCGTTGTTGACGTTTGATGTTACCAAGGCCTTCTGGGTTCAGAATATGGTTTCAAATCTTGTGTATTCGAGGTGGTCTCAGGCTTATCCTCTTGTCCGTGAAAAATTGCAAACAATTCATGATAGCTTTCAGGATGAAGTGGGTTACTTAGATGAACAGATGCTAGCACTCTACGACAATGGAAATATGAAAGACATGTTGAGTTTGGCAACAGCCTTCAGTGTTGGAGGTGGCGATAGACTTCACAAAGAGTGGATGGACTTCTATGGCTCTATCTTCGCAAGACTGCGTGATTTTTATGTAATTGAAGAGGATCCAGCAGATCCTATTTGTAACTGTAAGGTGAAGGAAGAAGGTTTCCCTGATACTTGGAAGGAACGTATTGTTGAAGAGACTGGTACAAAATATAAATGCGAAGATGATGACTCTGTCCCCGATCTATCGACATTGGCGACGAAGAAACTACGAGGTTCGGCTGATGATAGAGACTCGGTGAAGGATAGGTTTATTGCATCTATATCTTGTCTATATCGACTGTATCTTTTCTAGTAGAATGATGAAGAAGTTGGTGTTGACAATTCTTATTTCTAGCTAGAAACCGAGGCCACGACGAATACCAAGAATAGGTTTATTGCATCTATTAAAAAATATATTGTCTTTTAATTGTTTTAAATATATAATGAAGAAGTTGGTGCTGACAATTTTTATTTCTAGAAACCGAGGCCACGACGAATGCCAAACATCTTTTGATGCATGAAACTATCAAACAACCACGAAGTTGTAAAATAACCTGCACCATTCTCCGCAGCTGTTTTTGCGTTTTCGTCCTTGAGTTGGTCGGCGGTAGCGGGATGAGATGTGATGACAATCACATGCGATAAATCGGCTTCGTCTTGAAGAGAGACTTGACTTGGTTCAAGCCAAGTTCCACCAGCTGCTTCAATCATCGTCCGTAAATCTGCTTCTTTCGGTGCCTTATTACCTGCAACGCCTTCACAAATACAAATGCTCCATCCATTCAAAAGACCACCAAATTTTCGACGTTCGTTACCTTCTTTGATTGTCTGCTTCATTGAAAATGAATAGGCTTTTTCTGCAATGTAGTCATTGAGAAGGGTGTAGTGGCCAGAACTCTTGATTTTCTTCTGCTTGTAACAGTCTTCAAGCCATTCTGCCTTCAATATGTATGGGGTCACACACAATGAAGCCATTAGCTTTGCCGTGCGACGAATATGGTGATCTTGATCTCCAACAATAACGTGGGTTGCCTCCATAGGGCAACTGACAAGTTTTATCTTCAGCGATTTGGCCATCATTTTTCTTTTGTCTGTCAACGGAGCCGTAATAACAAGTAGCTTGATCTCCGATGCACTTAGGATAGATGATACCGTTTTGCTCGATGAAAAAAGTCCTGTCCTAGACCGCTCCCTAACTGAATCAAGAGCATGGCGTGAGGTTCTGGAAGGCGATTTGGTATATCTATAGGGAACGAAAATGTCAGTTGTGGTTATCAAGGATCAGGATTGCAATGATTTCACTGAATTAAAATGATACTTACTTTTTTGAAGTGGAAGCTGCCGATCTTTCCAGCGTCCTCGCACGGGAAGAAGAAGATTTTGTCGAGGTTCTAGCATAGGAGGGATTTCGCTTGCTTACACTTCTTGTGATTGGAGTGACTGGCGATTTGTGGGAACTCCCCCCCGGCTCAGCTCGAGAGGGTCGCTTGCTTACTCTTCTTGTGTTTGGAGTGGCTGGTGCGGTTTTGTGGGACCTCGCATCTAGTCTAACACGAGAGGGATTGCGCTTGTTTGAAGTGCTGGATGCTTTTTTGACACTTTCTCTAGGTTGTTTTTTCCTGGTGTCCACTGTTTTTGGAATGCGAAGGGGGGTCCTGATTCCGCTGGAAACTACTCGACGTTTTTTGTTGGTAAAATCGGGCGATGCTAAAGGAGAAGTCATACCAAGAGGGGAAATCGGATCTTCGCCAGTGTTGATTTTTGGGCTGTTTTCTACCTTCGTATCGTCAAAAACCTTGTCCCTCGCCCCAATGCCTGCCTTGGGCGTGACATCATTTTCAGCAACTACGTGCAGGTGCTTTAAGGCTGTATCTACGTGAACCTCTCTTGTACCCGCAGTATCACCGTTCTCATTCTTTGCACTGTCGTGAATCTGAATTAGACTGTCTTTTGGCTTAGAATTATTTTCTTTCTCAATGTCCTCTCTGATTTCGTCTGTGGCCTTTGCCACTGATCCGTTCAATCCCTTTTGAAGAGAAGATTTTTCTTTTTCGTGAGCGATTTGCATCAGCTGAACCTGTTTTTCATGATGCGTCTTCGTCTCTTCCATAACCAGACGGAGGACTTTCAACTCATTCTCTAGAGATGAAACCACACCATCCCTCTCTGCGACCTTTTGAGATTCACTACTTTCTTTGAAGGAGGTCATCTTATTTTCATACTGTTCTTTGATTTCTGATCCAGCTTCATCACGGACACGAATCTTGGTATCTTCGATAAGTTTTTCGTACCGGACCTTCATCTCCTCTTGCACTCTGTGTTCCTTCGTCAGAGCTATCTCAAATTGCTTCTTCATTTTCTGCTGGTTCAACTCAACAGTATTTCGAATCTCCAGCTTAGCCGAGTTAGAACTTTCCGATTCTTTACTTTGAATGACTTTGTCCTTTGCCACTATTATAGCACTCAGGTCTTTTATTGTGTTGTCCTTCGTCTTAATCAAATTATCTTTTGATTCAAACTCAGCAGTGAATCCGCTAATCTTCATCTTAGCAGTATCAATTTCTTCAACCAAGTCTTTGATACCAGCCTCCTTTGTCTTGATCTCGTCACGGAGCTCTTTGATAACATAATTCTTTTCTTTCGACATGTTGCTTTCATCCTGATGCGTGGTCACCGACGCCTTTATCTCTTCCTCTTTTGCCGCAAGGAGATTTTTCTTTTCCATAATTTGATTGTTCTTCCCTTTAAGTTCCGCTTGCATACGCGCAATCTCTGTATTTTTCGAGCCCACCTCAGTTTGCAAATCTTCAACCAAGGTCTCATGACTCTCAACAGATACGTTCAGCTGCTCGATCTCGCTAGTCAGCTGCTCGATCAAGCTCTCGTGACTCTCAGCAGATTCGTTCAGTTCTTCAATCTCACTAGCCTTTGAGCCATTGTCCATTTCAAGTTTCTCAATCTGCAATGCCATCTCAAGAACTTCCTTTGTGATTTCATCATATTGCATTTTGAAGGCGCTGATTTTCCTATCCGCATCTTTTTTGGCCTCAGCGTAGACCTCGTGACGAACACGAATTTCAGCATCTTTCACGAGCTCTTCATAACGCGTGGCGAGCTCTAATTGTGAATTCTTTAACCCTGACAGCACAATATCAAATTCCTCAGTCATATCTTTCCTAGTTTGATCTTTGGCCTTCTTCACCGCGACTTGAAGGCTCTCTGGGGTGATCATGTTCGCAGACACGTTTTGCAATGATTCCTTTTCTTTCTCGTGTGATTTTTGCAGCTGCTCAATCTGCTTTCCATGCTGCATCTTCGCCTCTTCCATCGCCTTACGAAGGACTTTCAGCTCATTCTCTAGCGATGCAATCAAACCGTCTCTCTCCAAGTTCTTTCCTGACTTCATCTCTAAGGATTGAATGTGCATGGTCTGATCTAAGACTTGCACCTTCATCTCATCATACGTTTCTTTAAAGGACATCATCTCATTTTCGTACTTTCCTTTGAATTCGAATTCAACTTCATCACGGACACGGATCTTGGCATCTTTGATAAGTTTTTCGTAGCGGACCTTCATCTCGTCTTGCGCAGTCTTCATCCCCTCCAAAGCTATCTCGAACTCTTCGTTCATTTCTATCTGACTCAACTCCACCGCCTTCTGAATATCATATTCATACGTTTCCTCGCTCTTTACTAAATTCAAATCAAGGTCGGCATTAAGTTTCATTTCCTCTAGAATGATTTTTTGACTCTGTTCCATCACTGTTTCCTTGGATTCCTCCAACTCATCCTCATGCGCCTGTTTCAGTTCCTCGATATGCAACATCATCTCCTGACGTTCTTGTTCTGCACTATCCAACTGCTGTTCGCGATCATACACTGCTTGATCGAGAACAGCTTCCCACTTGGTATGCAACTGCTGGAGCGATCGCTCATATTGCTCAATAGATACTTGATTACGTGTGCTGTACACATCAATCAGATCTTGCAAGGTGCTATGGGCATCGTGGACGTTTCGATAATCTTCAAGTCTTGCCGCGTCTCCGTCTCCGTCTCCGTCCTCGCTTGAGCTTTCATTCTGACTTTCTTCATCTTCGGATCCTTGGCTTTCTTCACCTTCGGATCCTTCGGAAGTGCCATCCTCATCTGCACCCTCGTCGAAGAACATCAAATCATCATCGTCACCATCTGATTCCAGGGCCCCTAGAGCGCTCACATCGTTATGTGATGCCGAGTGGTCATTCCCGTCATAGCTCATCTGTTCGGATAGATCGTCGTCGTCGTCGTCGCCAACTTGGTCGTCTTCGTCTTGCGAAGCTTCTTCTAAAAGATCCTGCGTTCGGACGGAGAGTTCTCCACTCTTATCACCTGGGTTTTGACTGGCCATAATGCAACGGATGAATAAAATTCCCTCTCGTCAGGTTTAAATGGCGATTAGATATCTAGAGCACCGTTGCTACTAGCTTGGATCGATCGATCTCAAACCCCGCCCCCAGTACTATTGTAGTGTCAATAGCGCACCTCGATCTTCAGTTGTGTGATTGGGAACATTTTAAACGATATTTCGTGGGTTTCGCAATGAAATCGCAAGATGGCGGTCAGGGGAACAGGGGTGTTCGTTCAGAACAAAAAATCTATACAACAACGACATTAATTACGTGTACAGGTATAACCGTTCAGTATGACCTCACACATCAAATCCATAGTTGCAGATCATATTATTTGTGTAACTCATAAATAAATAAATTTCACATTTTTATTTGTTTAACTCTTCAAGAGGAAATGTGGGTGCTGGTTTACCCGATAGTTGTTCAACCGCTAATCTCGAAACAAAATCCTTGAAAGGATCTTTTTCTCTTGCTTCTAGCAAGTCATCCAGACCTCTTCTCAATTCGGACTTGACTCCCCTGTATAATTCGGCGCAAGCTTCTTTATCACCGTGATGAATGGTCGAAGTGTCAAATGGTTTTCCAAACACAAAGTAGTGCCTCGCCGGGGTCAATTTAGGAACCATTATCGGAGGTTGGAAAAGCTCATCCGAGTTACTCTGATCAAATCTAGCAGAAATGACATTTTGAGTGCTGTTCTTCGCCCTCTCGCCCAAACCAAACGGTAAGTTGAGTACTTCAGGTCCATCCAAAAGAATATTGGCAGAATCTGCTGCACCGATTGCACTGATTGGAACGATGGTTGCATTAAATCTTGCTGCCACTCGTACGAAATCGACCTTTTCAGGCCAGAATAACTCGTATGCCTCATCTTTACCGTGGAAAACTTCGCGCACTCCACCAGGGAAGAGAAGACCAGCCTGTCCAGTAGCCATAAGCCTGTAGTAGTTCTTCGGTGTTACCATAACAGCTCCAAATGTCTGAAAGTCGCCTGGCGGTGGATCAACAGGACCATCTTTGTTGCGCTTTGTAATTCGTCCAGGGCGTCCAGTCGGACCGGCTCCTTCACCAAAAGCATTACCACCTTGGAATACAACTGGATGAGCTAACCCGCGTGCGTAAATACCTCTTTCTTCAAGCAATTCAGCAATAATCATTCCTAGATCCAATCCTCCAAGTTGGTGGTTAGCAATAAAAATTAGAGGTCCATCAGTTGTGGGAACCTGTCCAAGCCCCAATTTCCTTTTACCATCCGCGTTAGTACTGAAGAATTTAGGACTCGTCAGAGTTCGAAAAGGTTTCACTCTATTATCTATTGCTTCGCGAAGAGCGTCACCAGTGGGCGGCTTCCAATCTGTGATGGGATCGTATTTCTTTTCAGATTGTTTCTTATTGAAAGGATCAAAGGGGGCGTCTATTATGGCCTCAGTGAGATTGAAACGATCGTCCAAAATACAGTGTCCTGCACCCTTCACAGCCATGCTAGTACAGTCTGGCATCAGATTGACCAATCGATCTCCTTCTTTCTTTGTCGGTAGCATTTTGTCGTCATCCCCACCAATAAAGAGAGTGGGTACGTTCAATTTATGAAGCCTTGGGTTCACAACCTCGGAACCTACGTTGAGCCATTGCCCTACACGGTGTTCAATCACTTCAGCTGGGAGATTATCAGCCAATATACCAAATCCACTTCGCATAGTGTCTACAACATCTTGTAATTCATCCGCTGTGCTGACTTTTGTGTCTGTGAAAATCTTGAAAATCTTTCGATATTGAGAAGAGTCTGGGATTAAAGCTGCTAACGCTATACCACCAATCACGGAATAAGGAGTGGGCAAAGACAATGCGGTCCCTTCTTGCTCTTCTCGTTCAATATGACGTAATGATGCCAAGATTGGAGCAAACGAGGACCAATTTGTCTTGTCAATACTAGTGGCAGGATTGACCATGACCATTCCCATTACTGGATTATTCTCCTCTCCCGCCATTGTTTTCAGTCTCAATGCCACACTAGGGGCAAGCAACCCTCCAAAACTTTCTCCAACAAGGATTATTTTTCTGTTTTGCTTCATGGCAACATCATGAATAAAGTTGGACACAGCACTGGTCAATTCTGTGAAAGAAGATCTATCCTTCTTTTGATCAACACTCATTCGCCAAAACTCAAATGTATTCGACAAGTCATCAAACTGTTGGGTTGCTGAAATCCCAACGCCATCAAGACCGGGAAGATAAAGGAGCAGTGGTTTGGTATTATCATGTGTAGATCTGATTTTCTCATAAATCTCGCCTTCATCATTGTCGTCTGATGTTTCAATAGATATAATTTCCTTGAAAGAACTCCTTGAACTCGGAGGACTAGTGTACTGGAATGAGATGGTAGAAGTTGATTTAATAACGAAACAACCCTCCGCTAAATCACGGTAGATGCTATTCACATCATCGATGATTTTTCTTGGTGGTGATGGATCATTTATCTCGGCCTTTTCGACAGTAGATCGGAGAGATGTAATACTACTCGTAGAATAAGGATAGGTATTCGTCCGTAGAGCCGATGGGGCAGCAAACAGCAGAGGAATCGTGTTTCCGAAGAATCTCATGGTGCACCTTGTAGCAAGATGAAGTATTTCTGTTGATATTAGTTGCTTTATGCGAACTTGATGAACGCTTCTTGATTGTTGAGGTGTTGGATGGAGCTGGTTGGTGTTGGTTCTCTTCTCATCTCGGGAGTGAATGAGTCAGACATTTTCCCAATTAAAATTTAGTCCCGTTTCCCTTCGTTCATTTTTTCATTGTGTTCTCAAGGTGTTCTGGTCATTTTTTCATTGTGTTCTCTTCTTAATTCTAGAGAAATACTTCCATTTCGTATAGCAGGAATTTTTCTTTAACCTTTCCCACACGTGGATGAAAATAGAGCTATTAGTTGTGAACGACTACTGTAGAGTGACCACAGGATCTTTATTTTATAAAAAAATGCGAGGAAACAACTTATTTTGGGTCTGTGCTTTCATGTCAACACCAAATCTCTACAGAACATTTCGTGCGACGAGAAGTTTGAATGCAGCGAAGGCAAGAACAGACATTAATCCCGCAGTGCCAAAATCAGCTCGGCGGGCAATTTGACGATAAGTCAATTTCCTGTCCATCACATAAAAAATCATTTGTTTCGGAAATAGACCAAATGTAATCTTGTTGAGCAAGAGGCGCATGGCAACATTTGCCATCCACAACTTTTTCCCTATCCTATCCTTAAGAAGAGGCTGATTATATTGGTAAGGGCTTCCAAACCTAGCAATCCGGATTAAAGCCCTTGTCTGAAAGAGATAAAGAAAAGAAGATCAGTGCTGAGTTAATGCTAATGCAATTGAAGAGCCATGGCTACTTACCTCTGGGGCTCGGATGCGCTCGTATTCCTTTAAAGCTGCCCCCAAGCTGCCTTTCAATTTGGTAAACTTATCATTACTAAAATTGGCTAAAATCTCATTAAACTGTACCACATCCATGAGGCCTGCATTGATTCCCTGGCCAATATCAGGGCTGAAAGAATGTGCTGCATCGCCCAGGAGCACAATACCACATTCGCCATTTTCTGGAGATGCTTGTAAACCCGGACAATATTGGCATGGTGGGAAAGCCAGCCCTTCAGCCTTTGCAAAGCGTTCCCACTCTTTATCTGAAATCAAGTCGTCAAAGTCTAACCTAGGAAAATTTTCTTTGAACCAAAGTTTGACCTCTGCGCCAGATTTCAAAGTCCACAAGATGTGGTTAGGCCTGGTGATACAGTTTGCAGGGCGAATTTTCTGGAAATTATTCACTGGTAAACTTCCAAGAGATAGGAAATCGAGTGGCCCGGTAGTTTTACTTCGCACAGCAACAATGTCTTTGCCATCGCATGCGACCTTCGTTCCATCGGAATCTGCTACTGAATATTTATCAGTTGGTACTTGGAGTGCCTAGACCAAGAAAATAAACGCATAAATTAGTGGCCAGGCATGAATAGAAATCCCAGTGTCTATTTTCCTCATCATGTGTACCTCCTGTACTAGATTAGCTACAGTTCATTGTTCGACTCACCTTCAACCTCAAACCAGTAGCAGGGCTGACCCATTTCTTCACCTGGAACTTCTTTGCATTGTAACCCCATGCTCCGAAGAGACTCGCGCGTTGTTCTTTCAGACATTTCCTGACTTTGGACTTAATACCATCGGCTCCAACAACCAATTTTCCATCGACCATCTTTTCTTCACCACTGATCTCATCTTTCACAACAACAGAAATATAATGTTCCCTACTATTACTTGGATGGACACCGACACAACTCACTCCTTGTTCAAAATCAATTGTTCCAACATGACTGTTAGGATCTCTAGAATTATTGTGCTCATCCACTGCATCCCAGAGTAAAAGAGTCATTTCATGCCTGGGTATCCAGTATGAAATTTCTGAACCAACAGTAGGCATATTGGGGTAGGTAATAGTCTTTGTTGCGTCAGCTGGCGCGAGCATAAAACGAATCTGAGTAGAGTCAATGGCCCTTTCCACGAGTTTCTCATGAATTTTAGGAAACATTTTTGTAAACACTTGTCCCCTGGAATTGACGTTGTACAGGTAGGCAAGTGCTGGATTGAAGGCTCTTATTTCTTCGGTAGGAGTTGCTTCGAATACGGAAACATCATAGCCGTGGTTAGCGAGCATAATTGCTGATGCCAAACCGACAGGCCCTCCTCCAACCACAATTGCCTTTTCGCGTTCTTCACTTTCCTGTGCATTGATTGAAACTTGAGAAAGTAAAGGCTTCATGATCGTCGAAACATTCTTTGGAGCATTGGATAGCAACCCCGCAGTAATTGGTAATTGTGCAAGACACAAGGCGACGAATGCCACTAATATGACGACCTCAATTTTCGGAGCCATGGGAACAGATTGAAGATGAGAGCAGGGCGGTATGTATTTTTACTGTACTGTACTCAGAGTACTAAAGAGTAAAGAGTAGACTACGAGAGTAATCAAAAATTTCAATTCCCCTTTTTATTTTTAATAAATAAGCCCTCCAATTTTCGAATTTATTGTCCGAAAGAAAGGTTAGGTCTGCCCGTCAACCCCAATCGGACAGGGAAAATGGACGGCCTACCTACCTACAGTAGAAATGGCGGTAACAACGATAGCGGCCATAATTGTTAAAAAGGTTTGAACTTAGATCTGGTACACGTACGGTACGTTTCGGCACATTGAATAGAAAATAGAGTAGTAACAGTACTACGAATTAGTGTTGTGCTAAGTTAAGCCCTATTCCCAACCTGACGAGTACGGCACCAACTCAGTCAGTCAGGCGAGGGGCCATCTCAGGGTTGTGTTGATTGATGGACAGAAGGTGGTTCTTTTCTTGACTCACTCACTCGAATTTGAAATTAAAAATCGATTGACACGTAGGATGTACGTAAATTAGTACAGAGCATTTGAGGGAAATTAGCGAATGAATGAATGAATTTGAAATTGGAGACGGAAAAACTCTACCAAAACGGGAAATGAAGGACAAGCGGTTCGGAATACAGTAGTATACGTACATACGAGTACAGTAGTAACAACTGCAACTCCACTGCATCACGTATCGCACACAATAAGCAAGAAGGATAATAGGCTCCAAGAAGCGTTATTCGAAAACCGGGTAAATTTTGATATTGTGATTTGGTGAGCGGAAATTTCTGTCTCTCAAATGAAACCCAAAACGTTTGTACTCGTGGGAGCCACAGCAATCTTGCACTTTAGTACTTCTAGCCAGAGTGCTACTGGGAACCTTCTTGCATTTGGTTTTCATCCTCAAAATATAGGATCGTGCCTACACGTACCTGTCACGGTTGATTCGAATATCTGTTTCAATAGAAATAGCAATAGCATCGGACGGTCCTCGCATGCTGGAGGAAAGAGGAGGAGAAAAAGGCTCGACCACTTCAGAATTGCGAATGACGATGATATAATTTCTGATGATCAGAATGCGCTGTCTTTTCAATTGAAACAGCGAAATCCATTCGATGTTCACGTTTACTACGACGGTGTAGATGAGCGCCAGGAAGCTATGGAATTGCGGGAAAAGATGCAAGAGAAATTCCAATGGATGAGGTTTTACACTCCCAAAGGAAGACCCATTGGACCACATCCTGTACCAATGTGGGAGGCAGATTTTGGAAGCTACGAGAATCGTAATCTGTGGAGTGATGTTCGTGACTTTATCGAGGAAGAGCACGGGAATTTATCTGTGTTGATCCATCCACATTCTTTGGATGGTGACTATGCTGATCATACGAAAAATTCCTTTTGGGCTGGCGAGGTTCTTGACTTACGAATACAAGGATGGAAGCATTGAATTGATTGAACCATTTGTTTCTAAACATTGAGAATTCAGGTTCAGAAATACTGCTCGCTCCAGGAGTTGACTGTCAAAATTTTGCATTGTTGTGTTGCTTCCTCTACTAGTATACAATAACGATACAACTACGTGTAGACTTAAAATACATGTGTGCACCCACATCCTCAACTGTTTCCGATTCTGAATAGCATAAAGACTCCTACTTCATCTGGAATAATACACGTACTGTAGGAAAGAACAATGAACAACGTAGACCAATCTGAAATCCTTACAGAAAAAGAAGTGTAATAAGAACAAGTGTAGCAAGAGCAGCAAAGCAAAGCGCGCTCGCTCGCAACGAATGCTCAATCAAACGAAGATAAAGACGCAAGAGACAACACAGCATTACATTTTAAAGTCTTTCCAGTATTCCGAATCACAAAAGGATGCAAGCTGTAGGATTCTTTTTGTCTGTCTCTGACTGACAGTACGAGAATGATAATGTCGTCACCATCGTCCGGTTCAAAATGCCGCAGCCAGTACTAGAAGGAACTGAATTTCAATTGGTGCCTCTAGAATTAGTTCGGCATAAAAACCTCACCTCAATGCTATGTAGTGTAGCCAACGCGATCGAACAGTTCTTACGCTACAAAATCAAATAAAGTTACAGCAAATCAGTGCGCTCCCACTGATACAACTACATTTGTTTCATCAACCATTAACCTAATAATAAGAACATTTCGATTCCTTTCACTGAATTTAGTGCACATCGTATTGATCATCATGTTCCTTCGTTTCCTGCGGAATCATGGATCTACGAGTAACTTCCGCAGAGGATTTCATTATTAAATTGGCCTCTCCCTACCTCTTCATTTTCAAATGTGATTTTGATTATTTGCAAATTTTACGGCTGGTTGGGTTGGGAGTTGAAAAGATTGATGCTAGCAATCAATGGTCATACGTACGGACGGTACATACAGGCCGCAGGCAGGCAGGCAGGAAGGAGGAAGAATACACGATACACACGATTGAGATTGGCACACAGTACAGTAGTATTTATTGGCGCAAAAGGGGGGAAGAAGGACATTCAAGTCTCATCACCCCTACACAGCGGAGACGTCCTAGTTTTACTGTTCGGTTGAAAAATGCCAACTGAAGCAGGACTGAAAGACTTCGCCGAAATAAGATCAAGATTGATCGCGTATCATCGCGACCTTAGTTTTGAACACAATTACATCCAGAGCATTAGCACAAACAGAAGACTAGACTGTAATGGAAAACAAATTCATCCCAGACGCAATCGACATTGTGTCTAAAGCCATCACAGCAGACAATGAGGGCGAATACGAGAAAGCTCTGAACCTCTACCGCGATGCCCTCAGCCGTTTCACAACGGGCCTCAAATACGAAAAGAACGAGGCCCGGAAGAAGCTAATACTGGAACGAGTCGAGGGTTACATGAAGCGAGCAGAGGAACTCCGGGATTATGTGAACAAACAGAATGAAGTCGGGGGCAAAGGTGGCAAAGGTGGCAATGGTGGGACCGGAATGAAGAAGAAGGGCGATGGAGAGGATGATGTTGATGAAGAGAAGAACAAACTTCGGGGGGCGTTATCCGGGGCTATTGTCACGGAGAAGCCAAATGTGAAGTGGGAAGATGTTGCTGGTCTGGAGCAGGCCAAGGACAGTCTTAAAGAGGCACGTATTGTTTGATTCTTTTCATTTGATTATTCATACAAACTCAAAATGCACCATTTTGAATTTGCCCTGTAATGGATGGATGCCTTCTAAGGATGCCTTCTAACCTTTTTCCTTGTTTTCAGACGGTCATTTTACCAACCCGATTCCCGCAACTCTTCACTGGAAAGAGAAAACCTTTCAAAGGAATCCTCCTATACGGACCGCCAGGTACAGGTAAATCGTTCTTGGCAAAGGCAGTCGCAACCGAAGCCGACTCTACTTTCTTCTCCGTCTCCTCTTCTGACTTGGTGAGTAAATGGCAGGGAGAAAGTGAACGTCTCGTCAAAAACTTGTTTGAAATGGCGCGGGAATCACCCGGTGGCAAAGCAATTATTTTCATTGATGAAGTAGATTCCCTCTGTGGATCCAGGTCAGAAGGCGAAAGTGACTCTTCTCGTCGAATCAAGACTGAATTTTTGGTACAAATGGATGGAGTTGGGAAGACTTCGAATGGTGTTTTGGTACTTGGTGCAACGAACGTTCCTTGGGAGTTGGATGCGGCTATTCGTCGCCGTTTTGAGAAACGTGTTTACATCCCTCTTCCAGAAGGGTTTGCGAGGACGTTGATGGTCAAATTAAATCTTGGGGATACTCCTTCTTCTTTGACAGAGGATGACTTTGAGAGAATAGGCGAGATTACGGGGGGAGCGAGTGGATCCGATATCAAAGTTTTGGTGAAAGAGGCATTGATGCAACCTCTTCGGACATGCCAAAAGGCTCAACAGTTTATGCCAGAGGGAGAATTTCTGTTTCCCTGCCCCAAGTATCCGAATTGTAGCAAGTGTCCACCAAAGCTTTCCCGTGACAAGAAGGGGAAGGATTATACCTGCAAAACCTGTGGTGCTCTCCGGATGCAGCTTTGGGATGTCCCGCCTGAGAAGCTTAAGGCTCCTGATGTAAGAATTGAAGACTTTCAGACGGTACTTAAGCATGCCTTTTCTTCAGTATCTCCTGAAGAGTTGAAACAATACGACGAATGGACAAAGTTGTTTGGGCAAGAAGGAGCATAAAGAGGAGGCACTGTACCGTACCGGTACGACGAATAGTAGAGTCGTTGGATGTTGACACCCACAAATACGAATTTATTTATAAAGATAACCGAATCTTTTTCCTTCGCATGGCTGCGCAGCAATTTTCTTTGAAAGTTTCGTAGATAGATGAACAATGAAGGACTGCGTCTAAAATTAAAACACTACACGTACTGTACAGTACGACACATACACCACGTACTGTAGGTGACAATACACAGTCAGTCTAGTTGATGGTCAGTCTTTCAATTCATGTGTGCATGTTAATGAACCCTTGAATATCAAATGTTCCATCTTCTGCCTTTGGCACCATTCCCTTCTCCGTAATAATCCCGGTAATATACTTGGAAGGAGTAACATCAAATGCAGGATTCCAACAAGGCATATCTGTGGGAGCACGACTTGTATCAATCATCTCCTTCGCAGGCCTCTCTTCAATCTCAATACATTCTCCATCCTTCAATTTGGTATCGAGCGTAGTAAAAGGCGATGCAACGTAAAAGGGCACCTTGTGCTCATGCGCAAGCACCGCAAGCATATACGTCCCAATCTTATTCGCCGTGTCACCATTAGCACAAACACGATCCGCACCGACCACACAGGCATCCACACCCTTGATTCTCATCAAAGCTGCAGCAGCAGAGTCACAAATAAGAGTCCCATTGGGCATCTTCTCCTCCATGATTTCAAAGGCAGTGAGACGGCTTCCCTGGTTGTAGGGGCGGGTTTCGAGGGCATGAATGCTTTCAAGTTTTCCATCCGATTGCAAGGCTCTGGCGACTCCGAGTGCAGTCCCGTACGCTGCCGTGGCGAGAGATCCAGTGTTGCAGATTGTAACGAGGCGGACGGCATTGTTGCGATGTTGGGGGAGGTTGGCAAGGATGTCATTTGCTCCATTACGTCCGATGGCTTTGTTGTCTGATACATCCCGTTCGAGCATGAATTCTGCGTGTGCAATGACGGTTTTGATGATTTCTTCTTTTTTGTCTCCAGCTGCTTTGATAATGTCAGTCAGTTCGTCCATGGCGTTGAATAAGTTGACGGCGGTGGGACGGGATGTTTTGAGATATTCCATTTTATCAAAGATGAAGGCTTGGATTTCCTCAGTGGAAGAGACGCTTTCAAGAGCAGCGATAGTTTTGGGGTTTGTTGCCAAGTCAACAGATAAGCCGAGACAGGCGACAATTGCAATGAGTGGTGCACCTCTGATTTGCATGGTGCGAATGACGGTCCAAGCTGCTTCCACATCAGGAATGGTAACATACTTTTTCTCATGAGGGACAAGGAGACAATCTAGCACTGAAAGGGTAGGTGATGATCCTCCTTCGTTGCTGTAGATGAGAGATTGGAGATTATTCGTCGCGGACATGATTTGATGATCTGAATGAGTAGAAGACTAGTACCGTTAGATTGGGAAGGCAGATTATGATGTTTATTGACATTATCTTATCAAGATTGATGATGTGTTGAAAAAACACAACAACCTGTAAATATTTCGAAATTGCGGTTGAAAAATCTTCGAACTTGTATCCCCTTACCAGACAAGGTTATATTGGAAAGGATAGGAAGGATTAGGAATGTCCAAAAGGGGGATCCGACAGAAGGCAATCAATCTACTTCCTTCAGCGTCATAGCCGAACAACAGAGAAGGGCTGATTCAAAGGAGTTCTTGTTGAAGAGGAAACAACATGGACAATTACAACGACGAGTCATCAACACCATCACAAACACAACATTTGACAATTAAAACATGCAATCGACTACAACATACACAGTCCTTTTGGTGGTCTTGCTGGCAATCTCCACAGGTGCATTCCAACCAGCATCATCCCACACTCGCCGCACCCTGAACGCCCAAAAATCCTCAAGTTCGCACATGCGCATGAGAGCCCTGTACACCAAAGAAGGAAGCGACGGAGACGAAGAGACCACGCCAGGAGGAGAATCATACGACGGAGATATTGACTGGGATGCCGAATGGGCCAAGGTTGTGAAGGACAAGGGATCTACTGTGAGCACACAGCGACCTGGTCAAGATTTCTACAAGAATGACGCGCAAAGAGCAGCGGCGAAGGCGACCAGGGCCGCGAGTGAGCAGATTAGTAAAGTGAAGATTGTCAAGCCGGATATCAATTTGAAGATGTTAAGCGGAGATCCCAAGTTTTGGATTGCCATTTGTAAGTTAGTTGGTCTTTTGGTGATCGTGGATGTGATGAATTTTCTAGGGAATCGAATCATGTGTTCCTTTCTTTCAAATGCTTATGCTCATATCTTTCTATCATTTGCACCCCTTTCCTTCCATCCCACAGTGGCTGTGATAAGTGTTGGATTTGCGCTCATTTCTGCACCAGATATGAGCTCATATTCTCATTCGAGCGCGAATGAGTCTTTTTACATATAGATAGATACCAGGGGTATCGTGCGTGCATCGAGGGGGGTAAATTGTCAGAGTTCGAGGTGACGTGACTGGAGATCCACCCGTCATAAACGTAGTCAGGGTCACCATACATAGAATGAAAAGACCAAGTACAGGAACGAGTTTTTAAGTTAAAAGTAGATCATTCTTTAAAAACAGCCTAAGCAGAACAAAGCTCTGAATATTTTTAAGACTTTCAAAGCTTCATCTTTTTCTTGAGGTACTCGTCAAGTTTGTCTAAATCATCATGCCACAGCTTTTCAGGCGTCGCTTGGCGTATTTCAATGAGCTCGTTATCAGTTTTATCTGCGTCGGCACGGAGAGAATCAATCCTTTCTGCAGTTAATGACGAAAGAGGCAAATTCAAGAGATAATCGTACTGTTTTAAATCCTCGGTTTCATGATGTTGTACAGCATCATCATCTTGAACAGCTGCATCTTCAGTTGATTCTTCAGCACGCATTCTCGAGGAGGTTTTAGCCTTTGTGAGGATCTTCTCCAACGAGGAAACCTTTGAAAATCCATCTTCTTCCAACTCGAGCACTGTGTCCTTTTTCGTCTTGTTCCCAGAGACTAGATCGACCTGGCCGTCCACAATCCGTTCGATGAATCGGGCCTTATTGCGGGTCAGCTCTGCAGAATATTCCTTGGAACATTCCAGGGCTTCCTTTCTATCGTGATACAGTCCGAGTCGGACTGGGAAGTAATCGTTTACTATATCCTCTGGAGTTTCATATTTTTGGATCCGAGCGTTGGAATCAAAGGCATTCATGTTTGTCAGGGGCATATTACCATCTAGTTTGAATACTTTTTCGAGGCCTGTCTTCATCATCCGGTTGAGTTGAACTGATTTCATGGACACTATGAAGGACACAGTTGTGGTTGTGTGGTTTTCGATGAAGGAATCGATTTCTCCTTTGCCTTGCATTTTTAAAAGGTGGTCTTTGTAATCATTGGTCCATTTTCCAACTGGTAGTTCAGATATTACAACAGACGTCCTTGTCTTTTTCTATTGAATTATTAATAAAAGTAAAAATAGATAGGGTTGAGGATGAATAATATAAGGTGCCAGTAAGGATAAGGCTGGGACGAAATACTTACATCCACTTTGCCAATCGTTCTATAGCCACTTCTGTCCTCTTTGACCTCTATCTCCCCTGTGAAGCCACGCGCCCATGGTTTAATTTCTGGCAACATTTTTGCATCATCTATTTTTGCCCTGACATGCTCTAATATATCCCTGACGTTGTGTTGGGGTATGTAGGTCGACCATCCAGTTCCTATACCCTGTGATCCGTTCACGAGAAGTAATGGTATAATTGGGCAGTAATATTTGGGTTCTATTAAGAGTCCATCGTCTTCTAAGTGGTGCAACAGATCATCGTCTACGTCTGGAAATAGTATTCTCGAGAATGGAGAGAGGCGAGTAAATATATAACGGGGAGATGCAGCATCTTTCCCTCCTGCCAGCCGAGTACCAAATTGACCCCCTGGTTCCAAAAGATTAAGATTATTTGACCCCACAAAGTCCTGTGCCATGCCAGTTACTGATTGAATGAACGTATCAGGAATCCTATTAGAGCTGTGTTGAGTGAATGGAATGCAATTGCAAAATATATGACTTACTTGTTGCGTGTAACGACGCCTCGCCGTGATGATAAGCTGTATGTTCTGCACAATAACCCGTCAATTGAGCTACCTTGATTTCGTTCTTCAGTTTGCGCTTGAAGCAAGCGTAGAGCACTTTCCGTTGAGACGGCTTCAACCCGTCAACAACACTAGGAAGACTACGAATATTATCAGCGTGCGAGAAATGGATCAATTCCTTGTTGATGAAATCTTCATATGATGAAAATGCTGTACCATTGTCGAGATTGCCATTAAGGACGTCGGTTTCGTCGTAATTCATCAGCCAATCTCTCCGTTCACTGGCTCTATCTTTCTCGAAGGCCATATCTAATGCCGCTCCATCTTCATCGCTTTCCCATTTGAATATTCTGTAATGTTTGGCAAAGTCTTTAAAATATTCTTTCGCTTCTGCTGGGGTGCTTGTACCCAGACCCTTGTAGTATTTAACATTCCATTGTTTGATGCCATTTTCTGGTAGTTCCTTTCTCCATGTATCGTATTCGGACATGGAGAAAAATGTTTTGATATCTCTCTTCTTTCCTTTCTTTGGAGTCGCCTTTAGTAGAGGCGTGATGAAAGACGATAAGAAAGGCTTTTCATCAGGAAAGTCTGTAGCAGGTTCGAGTAGACTTGGCCAAAAATGCCGAAAAAAATTAATGACGAGACCTTTGATGTGAGATCCATCTGCATCCTGATCTGTCATCAGCATGATATGCCCATATCGAAGCTCGGCTCGCTCAGCTTTTGTATCGTATGTTTTCTCAAAATCGAGACCGATGATGCTGCAAAGGGCTTTCACTTCTTTGTTGTTAGTTAGCTGAGTCACCGTCGCACCTCGAACATTAAGAAATTTACCTCGCAGTGGAAATACGCCATGTAATTCTCGCCCAATGATCTCCAAACCAGCAACTGCAAGAGCCTTTGCTGAATCACCCTCTGTCAGAATCAAAGTGCAGTCTAAACTCTTGCCGCTTGCAGCCATGTGGGCGTCGTCAAGCTTTGGTATCGATAAGATCTGCCGTCTAGTTTTCTTCGTTCCTCCAACGTGGCGTAAAAGAGTCGCCTGTTGGCGACCTCGCGCAGAATGCACTACCTCCTCCACTATTCCTGGACCACCGGAGCTTTCGTCAGCGACTAACTCATTCAAGAATTTCTCAGTCAGTGTATACCGACTTCCATAAGTTGAAGGACTGGACGTAAGATATTCTTTCATTTGCGAATCAAAAGTGGGATTCTCAATCAAAGAATTTACAAAAACACTGAGGTGTCTTCTGACAAGAGCTTGTGTCACTGTCTCGGCAAGTTCTGGAAAGTCCTTGGCAATCTTGTCAGCTATTCTTTTTGTTACTTGCTGAACCACAGCATTGACATGGGTTCCACCTCTCACTGTATCCATTCCATTGACAAAGGACATACTTTCAAATGATCCAGAATTGGAGAGCCCGACGCCAATCTCCCATCTAGCATTCAAGCGTTGAAACATTAGTTGGGACGATTCGCTCCCTTTTGTTTTCGCCCGATACAGACCGGCATAGTCCTGGAAGCTCTCCACTGGCAAAACTTGTCCATTCAATGTGACAGTCAAGTTCGCTCCTGAACATCCTGCAACATCAAATACCCTCCTACACATTATAGCATAATCTTCTTGCGGTATTATATTCTTGCTCTCGCCCCCTTTTGCCAGTCTCTCCAAATCTGGCACGAAGCTAATTCTGGTATAATCCCCTCCACTTTTCTTCACATCTGAACTCTTCAGGTCCTCGATTTCTGCATCGTGGACAAGCTTCATATTATCTTCCCATTTCTGTCTATATCTCTTCTTTCGAACTACATCAACCGTCTCAACTTCAAATTCTCTTGAAAAGATATTTGTCAACTTGGCACCGTATCCGTGCCTCCCACCAGTAACTTTTTTCTGGGTTGAATCATCAAAGTTTGAACCCGTCAGTAGGTGCCCAAAAAGCATCTCTGGTAAATACATCTTTTCTTTCTTGTGAATTTGTACTGGTATACCCTTTCCATTATTGGTGATTGATATGTATGGAGGAGTCGCAGACTTTCCTCTTGAAGATGGTGTCCCTGGATGAATGATGACGTCTATTTGTGTTGTGGATTGTTTCGGGTCATTGCGCAGTCGATTATCGAATGCATTCACTAGAATCTCGTCAAATATCTTTACGAGTGCAGGGTAACATGAGTTTTTTTGCTGGATCATTTGAGTTGGATCTAGAATAGGCAATTCTTTGAGTGGGAGCATACTTTGTGATCGGGCTTGTTTGCCATTCTTTATAGACGAAGATGGTAAAAAGTCAAGTGGTGGAGGAGGAGGCAATGGGTTCGGAAACCAGTGCTGAGATGGTTGACTTCTTTCAACAGGACCAATGTACATACCAGGTCTAAGCAGAATATGCTCCAATGGTGTCTTTCTACTGTATTGGTCTTCAATGCTTCTTTCCTTTCCAATGGGAGGGATGCCGTCAGTTCCATCTTTTTGAGATTTGCTTGTAGAATTGAACCAACATCTTTTGTAGTGTTGCTGTTTCAACCCATTGAAGTTCTGACAAGTCACTGCTCTTGAGTAGGAGACATGCCTCTTTTCAAACCTCTTCTCAGAAAACTCAGCTCTGTGTATTGACGAAGAATGCACTGCTAGTCCAGCATACCTTCCTGATGCCCCAGATTGGCGTAGAGTTGATGTTCTAGATCCATGCCTCAGAAGACGGAGCATGGTAGCACGATTAGTATTCAATAAGTTCGTATCGTGAAGAAGGATGAGCTTACTTTTTTATCTATTGTTTGTTGTTTGCAAATAGTGCAAAGACCTGTTTCATGTTGGTGGTCGGTGGTTTTTAGCGCTTTGTTTGCCCCCGTGCCAACCGATTGCCCCAACCCGATACGGCATGTGCCAGCCAATCAACGAAGAAAGTTTCCTCACAAACCTAAAAAAAAGAAAAACTCTCTTTCGATAAATGAAATTATACTATACGTGTAGCTAGCTAATGATCACATTTCCTACTCTGAAACAACTCTTTTGTCTCCAAAATCGATACCTCCGCGCTTAATGATTTCGATGGGATAACCATCAGGATCGTAAGCAAATGCCAATCCCTTCATTGATCCACCATCGGGTTCCTTTTTGAATCCATATCCCATTTCACGAATGCTATCGCAGGCTTCATAAACGTCCTCTACGAGAAATCCAATATGTCCAAATCCTTGACGGCCTTCTTCATTCCCATTGTAATGTTTGAAATCTTCGTCACCTTCTGTCCCATGGTTGTGTGTCAACTCTAAAACAGGTCCAAACCTTGATCCAAGAACTGACATTGCTTCCTCATCCAACATTGCAGATAAATCTAAACTTTCATCGACAGAAGATGCCATGAAATACAACGAGAAATCATCAAACTTCTTCGAACAGACCACTTTCATCCCCATCGCCTCATAAAATGCGATACTCTTCTTTGCATCTTTCACACGTAGCATTGTTTGAGAGAAGTTAAAATAGTTTGAAATAGTTCCTGGATCGCACCTCCTCTTAACGATCTCAACCCAGTAACCGTCAGGGTCTAAGGCGAATGCTAATCCCTTCATTCTGAAAGATTAGATGTTGTGTTGTATTGTGTTCTCGGTGAGTGATGTTTCTGGTTTTTGCATTCGTTTGGACAATAAACCGACAAAATTGAAGAAAATGGCAATTTTGGACTTGAACTTACCTGCCTTCGTCGGGTTTCTTCTTGAATTCCACTCCAGCCTCTTCAAGTACCTTGCAAGCGGCAAAAACATCGTCAGTATTGAACGCTACATGACCAAAACCATCTTTTTCCTGGTTTCCTGGATGATAGCCCTCAAAAGACTCCTCTTCTGTCCCATAATTATGAGTAAGCTCTAATGCTGTGCCTTCAATAGACCACATGTAGTCATGGGCCTCCTGTGTACCAGGAACCAAGTCATATGTCTCGCCTTCTGGAAGAGTGGTGAGGAAGAAGAGTTTGAAATTCCACTGAGGGAAATCCAGGGTGTCGATAAGAGTCATGCCCATTACATCGGTATAGAAAGGGATGGATTTTTCAGGGTCTGCAATACGTAGCATTGTCTGTTGCCATGTGGGTCTCCCAGGTACAATCACTTCAGCACTTGCTTTTCCGGTTGCTGAATTGAAGGGAAGGAAATGTTTGACATGAGGATTTTGGTAACAACAAGGCAGAAAATGTGTGATCATTCTTATATATACAAGATATACAACAAGAACGAACCTTTCAGCCCGACGCCACCTGGTCGTAGGGGGGGATGATTGGGCAGGATCCCAAATGCCGAGCTGACACATACCCTGAGGAAAAGGGCAAATAGAACTAGTTTCGTACCTGACATGATAGAGGAGTGTAATTTGAACTGCTATTGTTGACCGGAGATCCTGTAATTGTTTCAGGCAAGGAGATTATAAAGTTATTTTATAAATAGTTGTAGGTTGTAGGTTGTATTTTTGATCGGAAAATCTGAACTGTTGAGTGATGTTGATGATGTGTGATGATGTGCGTATCTTTTGATGAGATAATACCAACCTAACAAACTTCGAAAGTCACACACACAGAAAAAAACTATCTAGGAAAAACTCTCGAGCCCGGTGATTAATTGATCATGGTGCGCATTTCAGGTAGTAATTTGTCCTTATTGAGAAGTAGCTTCAACAGTTCAAGAGTCTCTCGGAGTATTCTTTCTTTTCATTCATGTTGTCTTGGAAACAGTACATATATTACTCTTCAGTTGCTAACTCAATAAGCTTGGTTTGAGAAATGATTGTAAGTTTGTGTTCTGTTCTTTTGCGTTCCATGTCCGTTAGCATAACACGACTGGATGAAATACATTCAAATCACAAATTGAAAATCTTTGACAATCAAAAAAATCAACACAAAATCAAGCTGGCTCCAGACTGGATTCGGTTGATTCCATCATGCGATTGCCATCCATCACAACTTTCGTTGGTAATGAGATTGAAGGGGAACCTAAATTGTTTAAATGGTCTGATTCATTCTGTCGCTGGAGCATATGGCTGTATTTACGGGATTCCCTCCAATGCTCGCCAGATGGCGAAATTCAATCCCACTGATGATTCATTGCAGGAGATCGGTCCGGACCTCGGTAATGACTATTGGAAATGGGATTCTGGTGCGCTGGCTGGTAACGGCAGCATCTACTGCTTTCCTTGCAACTTCGGTGATAATGGCATTCTCAAAATTGATACCGTCAATGAAACTGTAACAATCATCGATTTAGAACCACCAGAAACCGGTGATGGTGTGTTGTGGACTTCAGGTGCCCTTGCTTTAGACAGATGCACATATTTCATGCCAAGTGGCGCCCGTCGTATTCTAAAATTCGACCCTGAAAATGAATCAGTAGCCAGTGTCGGGGAGGATTTAGGAGTAGATGGTAGGTCTATGTACAATGGAACGGTTCTTGGCATTGACGGTTGCTTGTATGGTATTCCTCGGAGTCAGACACACATTGTCAGATACAATCCCATAGACCAGTTTATAATCTTTGTTGGGGAGGAAGCTGATCGTTCTTTTGACTGTGGTAATGGGGTAGGGGTAGTGGGGCGGGATGGATGCATTTATGCCCTGAGTAGTATCTTTGTCACACACCTTAGAATTTGGAGTAACGCAGTGCTCATAGGATAAGATTTCTTATGATTATCAAAATCTCGTTGTCGTTGGATCATGGTCACTCGAGGCCTGAATCAGTCTATACTTTGTGGAGATTTTTACGATGATAAAGTTTCAAAAAAAACGAATGATGAGTTGGTACACGCAGAACGTATTTATACTGTGGAAGACTTAAAGGTCGGCTTCTACCGCTGGACCATTTCAGCAAATTCAAAATGCGCAACAAAGATTTCATAAGGCTGAGTGGCAAAAATCATTTCTCAAATTACGTAACAAATTCATGTTCTGAGACTTGATAAAATAATATAGTTACCAAATATCAACTCTTTGTTCTTTCTTTCTAAACATTGGAGAGTCCTCGGAAACATTAAATGCTTTGTGAAATTCAGCCATATTAGATAGAGGCCCATTGCAACGCATTGGGTTTGGTCCGTGAGGATCCAAAGTCAAAAGCTGCAAAGCGCGTTCTTTGGTAATATTCTGTCTCCAACAGTTGGCCCAACCAATGAAAAACCTCTGGATCGGATTAAAGCCATCAATCGTTTCTTTGATATCGAAATTGGGTTGCGACATCAGTGCCCTCAGGGCTAAATGAAGACCACCTAGATCTGCAATATTTTCTCCACAGGTTAATTTCCCTTTCAGATTCTGTCCGTGAATTTCTACAGCATTCGCTTGTTCAACCATTACGTCGACGCGCTTTTCGTATTCTTCTGCATCATCCTTGGTCCACCAATCCACCATGTTACCTTCGAAATTGAATTTCCTTCCCTTGTCATCAAACCCATGTGTCATTTCATGCCCTACGACAGCACCAATGGCTCCAAAGTTTACAGCAACATCAGCATCGGGATCAAACATTGGAGCTTGCAAGATAGCTGCTGGGAACACAATCTCATTGAGACTTGGATGATAGTAAGCATTGATCGTCTGGGGCGTCATAAACCATTTCTTCTTGTCAGTCGGTGCATTCATTTCTTTGATCTCCTGCAAATGATCAAAGTGACGCGATTTGAATATCATGGACAAAAACGATTCTCCAGCAACAATATTGAGAGGCGAGTAGTCAATCCACTCATCAGGATACCCAATCTTCACGTTAAAGCGGTTCATCTTCTTCAAAGCTTGCTCTCTGGTGGAATCCGATTGCATCCAGTCAACCTCCTTCAATCGTTCCTCCAAGGCCTTACGTACAGACTCAACAATGAACAAGGCTTTCTCTTTACAGCTCTCATCGAAATACTTGGCACAGTAGATTTGCCCAAGTGCTTCCCCGAGCGCTGATTCAGTAAATGCCATGGCGCGCTTCCACCTCGGCTTAATTTCATCCGTTCCCGAAAGAGTCTTTTCATTAAAGTCAAAACTTTCCATGACGAAGGCCTTTGACATGTACTTTGCGAAGGAAGCTACAGACCTGAAACGAAGATATTGCTCCAAAACCTCCGCATCCACACTGTTTGCAAGCTCAGTAGCACATTCCAATGCAGCTAGGTTACGGATATTGATATCACCGATTTCCTCGACTGACTTTCCAGTGGCAGCTTTAAAATAGGACTCAAAATCGAATGTATCCTTGCAAACATTGGTTGAAAAATCTGCAATGCTCATTTTATTATAGGTAACTTCAGGATCACGATTCTCAGTCTTGGTCATGTGAGCTTTGGCCATCTTCTCCTCGAGTTCGTACACTTTTTCAGCATTGGCAATAGATTCTTCGGACGGGCTTTCTGCCAAAGGATCTTCAATGAGAGTGAGCATTTTCGCAAGGTGCTTCTTGTACGCAACACGCTTATCATCCTTATCTTCGTCAAAGTAATAATCACGATCCGGCAAACCGATGCCACCCTGTGCAACTTGAGCAATGGAATGGTCGCTGTTATTATTATCAGGAGAGGCACCGATACTAAAGAAAGAGCTAATGCCGTAGGTATACACGAGTTCACCCAGGGACGAGGCTAGCGCACTTGCATCCCCGTCAGATGCGGCATTAGCAGCCCTTTTGCAAGCAGCCAAAAGGGGCTGAATAGGCTCTGTGCCAGCCTGTTCAATCGTCTCTTCGTCCATAGCAGCAGCGTAAAATGCAGCTAGTTTCATTGTATCATCGCTTGCATCCTCGACACCCTTTTCATTAAGATCTTGAAGCAGATCCTTGAGACGCTCCTGACTGAGGTTGTGAAGGTGGAGGAATGTGTTCCAAGAGGGATAACCCTTTGGGATTGGGTTTTCGTCCATCCATTTCTTATTAGCGTAGAGGTAGAAATCTTCAGAGGGGGAAATGGTGGAATCGACGCCGAATTTGTTGGAACTATCGGCGGGTTTCTCTTCATCCTTTTTGGTCTCTTCGCATGTACCGCAGAATTTTGCAAACATTTCTCCAGTGGCTGCGGCCCAAGGGTTTTTGCAGCAGGGGCAACTTTCGATTTTGTTGTGATCAGACATGGTGCAGTATGTATGTGCTATGTGTTATGTGCTTAGGGTGGAGAGTGGTATTGTGCTTGTTCCAACAAATAAGCGATGATGATTTGACCATCTGGATTGAAGATGGATGATGATTGATTGATTCATTCGGAGGGTTTCTCGCGCGTGGAAGAGATATTTCAACGCCCACCAGTCCCCCACCATCCAATTCATCACAGGGTGCAGACACCCAAGGGACGCCACCAGTCCACCGCCCACCCTCGCATACACCACATCGTCAC
>Ga0115005_10000479_pt1 | contig 30670 bp, 25 predicted proteins | sample ArcOceMetagenome_FD_87163 | JGI IMG/M metagenome (GOLD analysis project Ga0115005, IMG submission 87163) | Marine eukaryotic phytoplankton communities from Arctic Ocean - Arctic Ocean - Greenland ARC118M Metagenome | ecosystem: Environmental > Aquatic > Marine > Oceanic | place: Arctic Ocean...
AAGGAGGACCACTGCCCAATGCTCCTCTCAACCGTCCACACCATCGGATTCTCCAGTTCGAAGTGAAGTTGGTAGCATTGAATGGTTCAGATAAAGATACAGATCTTGTTCCTGAAGAACAGATGACCATTTTCGTGAAACTCAGCAGCAAAGATCAAGTAAAACTGTATCTTGACTACGTCAGTTTTAACGAGAGTTCAATTGAAACGCAAAAACATCAACTTGGCCTTCACTGCCCCTACAGGAAAAACAATCACCCCTTTCCTCATCTTCATGATTATGCTGCCAGCATAAGCCCGGATACGGCCATAGATTACCTATTTGAATTTGGAGTTCCAGTTTGGTCCACACTTGCATACAATTATACTGATAGCAAAAGGAATGGTGGTGAAAAGATGTTGTTGCGAAATAGAGTGAAAATCAATGCCGAAATCAAGGTCATGAAAGAGACAGCGAGATTTTTCAGAGCTGTTGGAACTCGAAGTGAAGCGACCCAACCCAAAGATTTGAATCCAAAAGTTGTAATCGTCGCAAATTTTGCGGTGCTGAGAGCAGGCAAGTTTATGGCTAATCTGGCCATTGGAGCAACAGGTAACTAACTGCCAAGTAAACGTGTTGATGAATGTCATCTTCAACAATTACAAGATACTTCTTGGGATGGGTTGGATCGACAAAGAAGTTCATAAAAGTCTTATTGAAGGCACTATTATCTTTGACTCGAAAGTCATGTTTCATAAAAACATGAATGCTTCGAAAGAAAACAAGGGAGATTTTGATGCAAGCCAAATCAGTGGAGAGTATGGTAAAAACATTGACGGCGGACATAAAATCTTCGACATCAATACCAAGAGGTTCTTCCTGGTCAGAGATGATATCGAACAATGTTTGACAGCACTCCGAACGCAATCAGTTTCGAAGGAAATCTTGGAAAAAAAGACATAATGTTCGAAAACACTGTAGAGAGCAGACTAACTATATCGCAGTCAAATGCAAAAAAGAGACCTCCGGTTTCTGAATTCGGCAATACAATGAATTCAAATCCAAGCAATGATGATACAGCCCACCAAATACTTTGTGTCCCCTGTCCTCCAAAGAAGAAAGTTCGAAAATGCGAGGAAGCAGATTGCACGAAAGCTATCAAGATGGCTGGAAGATGTGCGTCACACGGTCCAAAATGCGAGGAAGCAGATTGCACGAAAGCTATCAAGATGGCTGGAAGATGTGCGTCACACGGTCCAAAATGTGGGCAAGCAGGTTGCACGAACACTATCAAGAAGGCTAGAAGATGCAAAACATACTGTCCAAAATAGAGGAAGGAAATATGGTGGAGGAAGAATGAGGCACTGGCAAGTGCAAATGAGTTGTATATTGAATTTTATGAGTGAAGATTGGTAATCTAATAGTATTTCAAATTCTCTGAACAATACTAAAAATTATTACATCAAACATATTGGAGCGCGATTCAACACTCTCAACTCGTAGTTACCAAATTGTAAATTGTAAAGCGAAATATATTATCGATACAACTAAAAGTGACATCGGGGGGGTGGGATCTGAGTCTCGCGAAAAAAATGTCAAAGAGACTGTTCCACTTTGAACTTTCTCGTGATTACCTCTTCTGTCTAACGATTTTTTAAATACCTGTTTACAGCATCATACCGTACATACCGTACATACAGTAGGGTAAGTTCGAAAGTACTGGTCAACGAGAAGTTCTTGATTTTTCAACAAAATGTCGCGTTACTATTGCCCCCTGCCAGCTAGCCGAGCCATAGCCAAGTCACTTTTCCCCTCATAGTATGTACGATATGATGAACTGTATGATGTACTGTATCATACTCTAGTACTCTGTACTCGACAGAGAATGAATGAATAGTTATGATCAGCTATGATACTTGTCAATCTACCCAGTGCAAATTGGATATCTTACTACCTCCATCCTTGAATTGACAATAGGATGCGGAAGGTTAAATATAATGAGCAAGTATAATAATTATTCTAACAAATTTATCCCTAAAACCATTTGTTAAAAATCATTAAATTGATTATGATTGCTCCTTCTTATTCATCACAGTAAGTAACGCATTCTAAGACCAACAGGCTTATACTGTATTTGGGTGGGAGGCCCACCAAAGAATGCCTAATGCCCCACGCCTACATGAGTATTTGGGCACCTAACGACGGTCAAACAACGATAATCTGACAGAATTTAACCGGATCGAAAGCCGCCGAAAAATCCAGCAGCAAAACCAGCTCCTCCGTTCATTCCAAATTGCAAAACTTCCATGACCTTATTCAAAGCCTGGTCGGCATCCTTCTTATCCACCATTCCATCTTTATTCAAATCCAATGCTTTCTCCACATTCTTCTGTAACAACGCGTGATCAACCTGCACATAACCAGCATATGACAATGATTGAAGCGTAACGAAACCTAGTCCAAATACGACAGACGCAACTTTGCCAATCTTTTTCAATGCGAAACCGCTACTGAATCCGCACACAAACCCATATGAGATTTCTGTTGGTACCCCAGTTGCGATAGCATCATTGACTGTATTTCCCAGGGCTTGACCTAGTTGATCAATGTCAAAACTCGACGATGCGATTGACTTAATTTTGTTAATGATGTCGTTTTGGTCGTCATTTTGTTCGCACAGGGTGATGGATGTGGTGGTGGCTGCCGTGAGGGTTGTGGAGAGCGCTAGTGATTTCAGTATGATCTTTCTATTGAGAGTTTGCGTGAAGATTCGGGTGCGAAGCGCGTTCATCCTTCCGAGTGATGTTGGAAGGAGAGTGTGGATTATTATTATTTGCTGCAATGTTACAGTATAAAGAATTTGGTGTCTTCTTGAGATTGACTTCTAGATGAGAAAAGAGTTTATTATTGTGCAAGAAGATGGAGTTCGCTAAAAATTCAAAGCTACTAATTTAATTGAGGAGGGGTTGTCCCTATCCAATATGGATAGTCTGGAAGTCTCATTATTCATTTTGTCGAGAAATCTTCCGAATGAAGCATCTTCAAAATTAAAGACCTGCTGGCGCTGGCTCTTGGCGACATGAACATGAGATTGTCACGGTCGTAGCAAATACACCTCAATTTGACCTTTGTTTTCACAGCAAGATTTATTAAAATCAAAGATTACAGACTATACACAGTACGGTAGTATTATCATGAAAGCGGGAAATCGCTTGAACGATCTAGCAAAGGGTCGCAGAGTGCATAACCATGGTCCTCTTGCACAACATGATCCAGATGAATTCGACGAGGACGAGTGTTACGGCAAGAATGCACCAAAAAAGCTTGAGTATTATAGTAGCGATGAAGGTGATAGGAAGCCGCCAGCGCGGCTGAACCTTGATCGTGATATTAATAGTCCCTCCGATAATTTCCATAGTACCAGGGCCGACCTGCCCCCCCCACGTAGCACTAGTAGCAAAGAAACATTTCAAGATAATGATAATGGCATTATGGATGTCAATTTAGGTGAATCTTTTGAATATAAGGGGAAGAATAAAAAGAAGTGGGCACAAGAAGATTTCATGAAACAACTTGAAGCCAATAATTCCAATACACCTTCCATGTTCAGCGGAATATCGAAAACTAATTTGCTCACTATGGCCTTGGCGGTAACTGTTGGTATCGTAATATACATAAACGCAAATACTGGAGGTTTTCAATTTCACGGCTTGGCATCCGGTAGAGATGATGACGACGATGATTGTGTAATAGATTCTTTTCCTATTGAGAAAGAACCAAGCCCGGAAACACTTCCTTTAGATGAGGAAGCTAGCAGCCCTGGCTCTGATAGTTCAAGAGTCGGAAATGGACAAAATGCCTATCATTTTGACCAAGACGCAACTATGAACCAGCATGATGCATTCCACGTATCCGATGCAAACTGGTATGGAGGAATTTTTAGTGATCCTCCTCATCCATCCATTCCTTCTCATCTATTGCACAATCATGACGACGATGATTCATTGAAAGACAACATTGGGTACATGCAGGATCCACATATTTACAACGATACAATGGTATTTTGTAGCGAAGGAGATGTATATCTTACTACGATATCAGCACCTCAAGGAAAGCAAAAAAAGGCACTGCCAGCGATGCGACTCACATCCACTGTTGGAAATGTTAATACACCAACAATCAATCCCAAGTATCCTTATTTGGTTGCATTTACAGCTACTTATACTGGTCATCGTGAGGTTTATTTGATGGATTTGAGATCAAATCACAGATCCAAACCTAGTATGCGACTTACTTACACGGATACTGAATATGGAGTGTTTAGTGTGATAGATTGGGAAGATGACGGAACATCTTTGGTATTTGGGACCACCAATAGGGAGGTCGCAATGGAAGATCAGCGCCTTTACAAGATTGGAATTGTGCAAGAAGATGCAGATCATGATGCACCTTTATCTAGAGGTAACAGGAAACGAAAGATATCTGAGCAAGGGAGACTTGCCGATGCTATAGTATCACCTATTACGGTATCTAGTGTAGAGGCAATTCCTTTATCTCAAGCGATTGATTCAACTGTCGATGAAGATTCCAACTGTCGTTACTTTACAAGATTTAAGCAGTCATCTAATACGATTCGGTATGTAGGTGGTACAGCTGAAAGCCTCTGGGCGTATTGTGAAGGTGAAGAATTGGCTGTTCCCCTTACCAAGGACTACGTTGGTACTTCGAAAAAACCCAAGTTGTATTTGGTATCAGGAAAGAAATATTTGCTCTTTTTAAGTGACAGGGCAGATATAAACGGAGAGAAATGGGCTTCGACTTCAATGAACTTATGGGCCGCGCCGCTTCCGAAAAAGCGTCGAATGTATAAGAAGGAGGAGATGGCTAACATGGCTCGGCCGTTTGTTCTTACCTCCATCTCTTGCATAGACGGTATGCAGATCCAAGAATTCGCGGTTGACTCCGCCAATGGTAATATTGTACTGCGAATTGGAGCTGATTTGCACACCCTCAGTGCGAAAGATATCACAGATTCAATTACGCTTGAGGGGAAAACGTCGAAGCTGTCACCCTCGAAACTTCCAATCGCTGTTTACTCTGACTTCAATCACTTGCACGAACGCCTCATTCCACTTCGAAACCCATTAGATGTTACAACTATTGATGTATTCGATGGAGGTTACGGTATGGTGTCTGCACTAATGGCTGCACGTGGTCAGCTTTTTGTCAACCCTGTTGTCGACGACATCAGTGATCCGTCTCCATATGGCGGAGGAGGAATGAATATCCCCCAAAGACGCTATCGGGTAGCCCCTGGAAGCACTACGGGAGGAATGGTAAGAATCTTCGGAGCTTGGTTTATTGCAAATCAACAGAGTAGTCTCGAGAGGACTGCATTGATTCTTGCTACAGATCCTATGTCAATGACAGCCGAGATTGCATTTTTTCTCGTTGATGCTGCTGCTGGATCTGCTGTGAATTTTGCAGATGTTCACAATTTGCCAAAACCCCTCGTTGGTGGGCATACTAGCAATGAAAGTGAGAGTGATACAAGATTGGGAAGCATCAAAGTTGAATCTGTTTCTGTTTCGCCATGTGGGAGACGCGTCGCTTGGGCTGATATTGATGGTTTGATTCGGGTCATGGCTTTGCCGGTTCCTGGTATGGATGAAAAAGTTAGTGTCCACGACCTTCCCCAAGTGAACGAAAGTGGAGAGCCTGTATTAGGAATTGAAGCCACTCTCGTATTCAGTCCTTCTGGCCGTTACATTGCAATCGAACATAATGCTCGGAATCAATTCCGTGTGATAAGTATTGCTGACTTGGGTGATCCAGCTGCGTCTAAAGAAATTTCCACCGTAAGAGTTGCGCAAGCCACACCTGATCGCTTCAATTCTGTGAGTCCATTTTGGGGTCAAGTTCCGGTTGATTTTCAGGTTGAGAAAATCATGCCAACAAACAATGATCCACGGTTGGCAACCACACTTTATTTTTTATCAGATAGAGATGTAGTTCTGACAGGTAATTCCTCTCCATGGGGGACTAGGGCACCAAGTCCGTATTTCAACAAGCAAACGTCTGTGTACGCATTGCCCCTTGTAAGCAGAAGTGATGAGATGGACGTTGATCCCATTGAAGAAGTTTATCGCGGAAACTATGTTGGCGGAGGCGCACTTGAATTGATGGGTGGACATGTTGACTCTTGGACTGAAGAGATTGAAAAGGAAACAAATGATTTTGAAGACGAAAATCTGTCAGATATTCCCGTGGATCATTCTGTACCTTTCGTGACTCCTGACGTTGAGATATCGTTCGGCGATCCAGATAATAATTTATCCTTCGCGAGAAGAGCTTATCTTGTCAGTGAGATACCAGCCTCAAATTACCTTTTCCTGCACCAATTGTCAGACGATCCATCAATCATTTTAGCCGAGGCAGCACTTGGAGCAATTCGGGTCAACATTTTTGCAATTGGCGATTTCCCTGGTAACCACATGACTGGTACCGATATTGAGCTTCCAACTACTCTCCAGAGTATAGGAATGAGCACCAATAGAAAGTTCATGTACTTCACTTACAATGGTAAAACAAAAATTGTTCCAAACGATGTAGCCAGCTTTTCAAGCCTCTTCATGAGTGATGCAACATTTACCAGGAACATTATTGATACAGACCGTTGGGCTGTAAGTGTGTGGCCGAAGCTCGAGTATCAACAGATGTATTCTGATGCTTGGCGAATGCTCAGAGACTATTACTATGCTAAAGATATGGGCAGCGTTGACTGGAATGCAATCCATGACAGATATTTGCCTCTACTTGCTAGATGCGGTCGTAGAGAAGAGCTAGACGACGTGTTGAAACAAATGGCAGCAGAACTGAGTGCCTTACATGTTTTCGTTTACGGTGGGGAATACAATGATCCAATGCATGGAAACCTTTTACTCAAGGATATCAATGCTGTTGCCAGTCTCGGTGCTGTCCTAGAGCGATCTGCTGAGTGGAGTGGATACGTTGTGAAAGATGTCCCTGAGAGAGATCCTGACTTCAATCCTCTTGATGGTAAAATGATGTATAGTCCTCTAAGTGAAAGAACTCTTCGGCATTCTGGACAGAGAGGACTTTTGCCCGGGGATGTCATTGTCGGCGTCAATGGTGAAAGTGTCATGAATGTACCAGATATTCACATGTTGCTTAGAGGAATGCAGGGGCGTAGCGTTCGGTTGGATGTGCTTCGTGTCAAATCCAAGTCTTCTTTCTCGTTCAACCGCAAGAGAAAGATGCAAGTAACGGAGGATGCTGGAATTTCAGCAGAGCCTGTCATAGTTGTTCCTATCTCAGGAGCTGCTGCTGAAGACTTAAAGTATTCAGCATGGGAATGGAAAACGAGAGATACTGCAAAGGGGCTTGCCAAGGACAATGGCTTCTCTGTAGGGTACATGCACCTGCGTTCAATGTCTGGACTTGAAGGCGAGGACGCATACGTGCGAGGATTCTACCCCGATTATGATAAAGAAGCTCTCATTGTGGACGTTCGGCATAACCGTGGTGGGAACATTGATTCCTGGTTACTTGATTCACTACAGCGTAAAGCGTGGTCATATTGGCAAGGAAGGGCAACCAATATCACTAACGGAGGTTTAGGATGGGACGAGCAATTTGCATTCCGAGGTCATATCGTAGTATTGATAGACGAGAAAACTTCCAGTGACGGAGAAGGATTCTCGAGAGGTGTTTCGGAGCTTGGGCTAGGTAAACTTGTGGGGACAAGAACTTGGGGCGGTGGTATATGGTTATCATCAGATAATCATCTAGTCGATGGAGGTATTGCTACTGCACCAGAAATTGGTACATACAACGATAACTTTGGATGGGGTTTGGGTATTGAGCAAATGGGCATCACACCAGATGTGGAAGTAGATAATAACCCAAGGACGACCTTTGACGGAAAGGATGAGCAGTTAGAAAAAGCAATAGAAGTATTGACGAAATGGCTCGAAGACGAACCTTTAGTACCCCCAAAATCTCCTGGGCCGCACAAGAACATGTCAATGCGAAAAGAATTTGAATCCTGTGGTGTCAATTGAACTACAGGTAACTGCACAAATACATGGCGAAAGTGAACTTGAGTACTTGTTGAGTATACTTGGAGTATATAATAAATTAAAAAACTTATAAATTCCTGAGAATAATCTTCATCTCTGGAAACTTGCTGGAAATTCAAAAAAAGATTTCAACACACCGAACACACCGCATCGCACCAGAACAACATCAACATATTTTCAAAACTGTAACAAAACAAAAAAGACAAGATCACCCTCGAACAGCAGCAACATTGCAAACTGCTGTCCAACTCACGCTAAACAAAACAAGCACCGCTAAACATTTGCGCGGCAGGCATTCAATATCCCATCGACTGATTTATCTTTTGCCATCATACATAACGTCGCTTCGCGGATCAACTTGTGTACTTTAAAAGCAAAATTCGAATATGTCTCTACTGGTAGAGTCTGGAGCCGAAGAGCACACAACCAACAAAGATATGGCGGAAATTGTGGAAAGAACTCCTCCGTCACGCCCTGCTGCAAAAAACTCATCGGGTGAACGTACACGTTTATCCACAATGGATACAATGGATATTTTGGCCAGACTCCCCTCGCCCACCTCTAATGGAATCAAAGCGGAAGTTACGAATGACATGTCGACAATCCCTACGGCATCATCAAGGTTGAACTTAGATAATCTTGATGGTCATGCGCAAAATCCAGATAATGTAAAGAAAGAAGATGGAAATTCTACCGCCGAGGCTTTGGCGGCCCTCATTCATTCTCAAGCTCAAGATACTGACAGAGTGGAAACAAAAGTCTCGGTCGAGAATCCATGCACTACATTCGTCAGGAGGTCATCACGGTATAAACCAAAGACTAATGATTCATTTTCAGAAAATGATCTCACACCAATACCAGTAGAGCAAGATAGATGCTCCGTCTCCATAATCTTGGCAGGGGGAATGTTGAATGAGGATAATAATAGTGGCAACTTGGTGGCGCTAATGGAGCCAAAAAAGAACACACCGAAAAAGAACGCATCGAAAATTAAGCTGCAACTGCGTAGTGAAACCTTCAATCGACACATTGAAGAACTCACGGCGTTCAAACACGATCATGGGCACTGTGAAGTTCAATGGTCAGGAGAAACAAAATCACTTAACAGATGGTGCGCCGAGATTCGGTGTGCTTATCCAATTTACTGCGAACACCAAACGAATGGAAGTGACGAGACAAAGTGCGGCAAGATACATCTCACAAAGGAGAACGTTGAAATTTTGAAGAAAATGGAATTTGGATTCGAGACAAGAAATAGAAAACGAAAGAAGAATAACGCGGAAACGATAGTTGCTATAGAAAAGCTTCCAGAGGCGCCTCAGATCCCCTCAATTCCCAACACGGGCAAATGCAATTGGTCTTTTGATCACGAACAGCGCGTATTACTTGCTAATTTTAATGTAGGGAAATCAAAGCCCGAATTGATACCTTTAGACAAATCCTTCCTGTTGAGAATGATGGAGAGGACGGATATTGCGGTCGTGAGCGAGGGTTTATTCGAACATTTTGATCCATCTGTTTGGGATTTAGACTTTATCGACAGTCGCACCGGGGATAAAATGTATCACAGATTCAGATTGTTTGAAAAAAGAGCCACCACAGAAGAAAACATTGCAAGTAAGCGAATAGGGTTGGAGCAGGAAGAGGTCGACGAAACTGCACCAAGTGTTCAACAATATCTTGAACGAGATGGTGACATATCAATGAAAATTTGTGATTATATTCGCTATCTGCGTCAGTGGGAAGAGATTCAAAAGAAACCTGAAAATGATCCTAACTTCTCCTACGTTACGCCAAAGGGGACCGAGTGTGTTTTGGATGTGAGAAAATATTCCGTTTATCTCATTGATTTGGACTTGAAAAAATTCCTTCCTGAGACATTAGATGATTTTATGGCACACTTCCTAGCCCCAGACTTTTTGCCTGGAGGAAAACATTGCATGATGAATGCCGTAAGTACCACTTAAGCTGTGAGCTAACTAATAGACATTCGCAATTGAAGTCGATTCTCACAATATTCTGGTATGACAGGTCAATAAAGACGGTCGACCTTTCATGGGTCCTAACTTATACCAGACACCCCCTGGAGGATTTACTCACTTTCACCAGGACGGTCATGGCACGGTAGACTCTGGACATATCTGCATTCAAGGATACAATGAAGTGGTAATGCTTGCTCGTATGGACGAAGCAAACAAAAAGCACGCCCTTCATCTTTTGACTTGCAGCGATAGACGGAAAGGGAAGAAATTAGAATTTGATGCGCTGTACGGTCTACCTCATCATGATGTAAGTCTAAATGTGTCACTAATTGTGAAATGAATCTTCCTTCCCACTCATGAATATTTTCTTCAATGCAGGGAGAAAAACCTTGTTGGCCAGATGATATTGCGATTCATAAATGCAGGGAGTTGAAGTAAGTAAAAGTGAGCCGTGTGAAATTATTGTTGCATGCTTATTGGAGTTGTGTATTGAGCTCGAACAGAGATCTAATATTTTTACGATTTTCCGTGAAAGTTACTATCCTTGCGTATTGATTCTCAAACCGGGACAATTACTTCATATAAATAAAGGCAGACTCCATGCCTTTCGGAAGATGTCTTGCTCACCACTCGACCACGGCGATTGTCATTATAAGCTGAGAAACCAAGTCATAGAAAAGAATGGTATAACAACAGAACAACTATGCACCAGTGTAGCCTGGGACTGGATGTTTCTTGGAGTTAGTCGTGACGGTGTAAATGGGGAGGTCATGTCTACATTAGAATGTGTGCAACTCTTACACAACGAAGGAAAACAGTCGTTGGCAATCCCTCAACTCTGTCTCATTGAATTGGCAAAATTTCATCTTGCAAAACACCGTTACAATCAGAAGCAAAGTAAGTTTTTTTCGTCAACGTTACGTCCTTCATCGAAGAGTCTTTCTCATTACATGTGTACTTAATATCATCAGGAATATCAGGTCTCGACCATGATGATAATTCGCTGACAATATTGAAAGGAATTTATCTTGGTTTGCGCCAAGTCCTGGCGGAACAAATTCAGCCTTTCAGTTCTACTTACGAAGGAAACGAAGGAAACGACGGATTAGGGGAATTTGAGACCCTGAGAATTCAAAACACACCAGACGTGCTTCATGACCCACAGAAAGTTACGGTAGATCCGTTCGGAAACGACTTTTTCTGCATGTTATGCCACCAGGAATTAGGCAATGCTTATATACACTGTGACGGCTGTGAGGTGATTCTTCAAAAAGATTTTAACATCTGCATCTCTTGTCACAGTGTTAAAGAACTACGACAGCAGAAGTTTCAAATGCACCCATTGTGGTAAGTACCAGTTCGAGATTTGCCGCCAGCGTAGACGTAACAAAATTGCTCATTCTTGATATTTCCAACATCATTTTGCAGCCCATTATCAAAATCAGCAGGAAAGCGGTCTGATTACAACCACATACCATCGCATTCTAAATCACGCAAATCATGTAATTGCAAACATGGTCCAATGTGCAAGAAGTGTGGCTACATGGTTTGTTGCTCTTGCAAATGTCACAAGAAATATTCTCTACGTACTCGTTTCTACAACGGCGAAGATATGAAGAAGCTGCTACACAGTGTGGAAGCTTGTGTAAAAGAAAGTGTTGAATGCGCCAGGGTCATGACACACCCGACCACCTTTCACGAGGGCAGCACGGATAGGGTGGATGGTACACAGACATCGATGATTTTGGAACAATTCAGTCCTGATACTCAAGTCGTTTGTTTCCCACCGCAGAAAGATCCGGCATCATCAATGATATTAGAAAGTAACCACAGCGTGTCAGTTTGAGTACTCACCGAATATAAGTACCGTTCAAAATAATAGGCAGGCTTATATTAATCTAATTTTGTGAGCATGAGACCACAGCTTTCCTGTGACGTACAAAACATGATCGCTCTCCTCCGAAACTGAAATTCCATTGAGCACTTCTCCATTTATCACCTCAGGACAAAGGCGTGACAAGTCGTAGACCTTCAGTACTACACCAGAAATTGGACAAATTTCCAGAAGATAATTTTGGTACCAGACATTTGCAAAAATGCTGTACGTGGAAGTACCATCTATGGTACTTCTTGGGATGAATTCTAGCTCGTTCAGGTACTTTATAGGGATTGCAGCCGATGTTCCGGAAGTATATCTATGTACCTTGATTTGTCTCTTCGACTCCACGACCACATCACAAAACTTGAAATCATCGGGGCCACTGCTTTCATCATTTTTTGCCGATGTTTCCAAATTCAATTCGCATTCATCCAAGCTGGAAACATCCCAGAAAAACAAATATTCAGACCCATCACTGACGACAAACTCGTTTTGATTTGGGTTATGAGTAACCCCCCAACCTTCCCCATTACTACTTTCGACATGATACTTGAACGCAAATAACAGTTCTATGCTGTGTGCATCGTACACAAACGCAGTTCTCTCACGCCAAGTAATTTGAAGGATTCTATCATTGCCCCTGCCATCTTTGTAATGTGTGATGCCTTCGCCAAAATATTTCTCAGGGATATCGAATGACTGAAGTGATTTACTGTGATTTTCAGGATCTAATTTACGAAGGGATGATTTTCCATAAAGACCTGTACCCTCGTAGATGTGCCCGTCAAAAAATGTGTAGCCCTGAGTAAAGGCGTCACTGTCGTGAGGGTATGTAGCAAGTACTACGTGTAATTGGTACATGTACACATAATGAGAATATGCGCTGAAGGTTTATGTTTGAAGTACTTTTTCGCACTTGACTTGCACTCACATTCATATCTTCCTTGAATCAATACATGCCGATCACTTTTTTCTTCTTTGGTTTGTGAAATATTTCCATCTACGTCTACACTACTTGAAGTTGCTGCAGCATTTTCTTTAGACTCCACTCGGAATGCAGATACCTTAAGAAAAAGGATTAGAAGTATTAATCTTTGCACCGCTTCCATGGTACCAACCAACGTTTTAGATTGTTGTTGTTGCATGATGTTGCACCCGTGGCCCGTGGTCGTACTCTGTATTCTGTATGATACTTGCTTGTCGTACATACATACGAACCTTGGGCGCAAACAAACAGCTTCAGAATACTTTCATTAGAAGCTAGCTATGCAAACCCCCAACTAAGAAGGTGGTCAAATGTTGATACCAAAATTAAACAATGTTTTGCACTGATGACGTTTTGCAAGGTTTTTGTCCAAAACAAAAATGAGAAAGGCGAAAACATCGAAGAATCTTTCCTCTGGGTGTTGTGCTCAAGTTCAAAAGTGCTCAAGTTGAATGAAAATCGCCACCACAGCGCCTCATTGCTCATAGATAATCAATATCACTTACATTCTTACAACAATGTTCTCTGCCGCTCTTCGTCGTACTGCAACATCTGGAATCTCCGCATTCCGGGGCCCCATCGCCCGCTCCATGGCAACCGGCCCCCAAGCTGGAGGAGAAATTTCTGATGAGCTCCTTGCTAGACTTGGAAGTCTCTCTACCCAAGCTTTGGTAGATGGTCTTTGGGTAATGGGATGGCCTAATGCCCAAATTGATGGAACTAAAGCACTTCACCCTTCTCATAAATGTGTGGGGCGTGCTGTCACTTTGCAGTTCGTTCCTGTCCGTCCGGATATTGCTCAGGATAAGCCTGCTGGTGGAGAAAGTCCTGAGTACGAGGCTTTTGAGAAATGCGGACCTGGTGAGGTATGTCATATTTGTTTGCAAGGAATCGATTGCTTCTCAATTTCTTGTATCAATACTTAACCTCCTGGCAAATGATATCTATCAGGTTCTCGTAATGGCCTCCGTTGGAAAATGGGATTCTGTAGGAGGAGATATCAAATTCCTCCGCCTTAAACAGCGTGAAATTGGAGGTCTCGTAACAGATGGGTCCGTGCGTGATACTGATGAAATTATTGATTACGGATTCCCCTGCTTTTCCTACAGCACAACCGCGAGACAAGGACCTGCCTATATGCAGCCCTGGAAATGTAATGATGTCGTGTGCGTCGGTGGTGTTTCTGTCAGACCTGGTGATGCTATTGTTGGAGATCAGGATGGGGTTGTCGTTGTTCCTGCAAAGGTTGCTGAGACTGTTTATAATATTGCTCATGGGCGTGAAGAGATTGAGGGACTAATCAAGGAGGAGTTGACCAAGAACCCCGGACCTCCTGGAATTTATTACCCATTCATGAGTGGAAAGATTAAGGTTGATTCTCCTCTTGGAAAGCTGTTGGCTACAAAGGGAATCACTCCTGAGAACTCTAACCAATTTGAGGGATCAGCTGACTGGTAAATGAGTTTATAAATGAGTGGAGTGCATCTGAGAGATGAATTCAAATCATTAACAAAACTGTGAAATTCAGATGTCTTCCTAAAAGTCAAAGGATAGCATCGACCGACTGTAGCTATTTTAATTAATCATTCTTTGAAACGAATCTTGCTGCTGCCGAGCTAGGTGTAGCCCTACTACTACATGTACGGGCACACGTACGTGGTGTAGTAGGAACTCTTTTTATACACATAATTCAACAAATTCTTTCTCCTATCCACTCTATCATAACTGAAAAATAGATCTTTCAGATAATTGAATCGAATCAATCGCTCTGGCTCTTCCAACTGCCAATTTCACCGAACTATGAGGGGGGGGGGGCAGTCATAAATAAGTTGAACTCGAAGCGCCGTGTACCATACTGACTATGTTTTAAAATCAGTAATACTCCCGTATTACTCGTATTATTATTTTAGAAATACCCCGGTACGTACGAGGAGTACCGGCGGGTACATACATACTGGCGGTACATACGTGCAACTCCGACACAGATAAAGAATGAAGGACAGACGGTATGCACTAACCAGAAACAGCAAGCAACGCAACAACGACGCAACTCAACTTAACTCAACAACCATGATCATGAGAATGATAATCAATAACAACAGTCATTAACTCAACCCTACCCGAAACGCGGTTAAAGCGCTGTACAGACATAGGAACTCATTAACCACTTCTCAGGAATTCCTTGCATATTTCTCCAGTAAAAACAGAACTACAGAAGCCTGACCTCACGAAGTACAATACTTTTAAAAAGATGGACACGTCAATGGAATCAATAGATACACCGATGGTAGCAACAGAAAGCAATGAGGCATCTACAACACCAAATGAGAGGAAAGAAATAGTCCTAGATTCATTACCGTACATCGATCAGGTCCACCCAGACTACGAAGCATACGCCCTCACACTCATTGAGGAAGAAATGCAAAAAATGCAGCCACCCCCACCTTTATCTTACGACGCCAACTCAACACCAGCCTTCAAATCCAGCAAGCTCCAAATGAACAAAATATATTACGAAGAACTCGTTCAAAGAAATGGGCAACCGCGTAGCAAGGATGAGCAAATCGATTTCACTCAAAAAATGAAATCCACATTGCCTCAAAATACATCGGACAAATCACAATGGGAAGAAGCAATAAATCGCGCTAAAATTGAATTAGAATACGAGAGACTGCGTCAAGTCAATGCGGAATTGCAAGCAGAGTACGATGCATCTCTATGGAAATACCGTACTAATGAACTCGAATCCAATTCCAAACATGCGAAAAATTGTTTGGAAGATCAGCTGATGAAGGTTGACCAAATAAATGCGAGGAGGAAAGAAATGCAGGAGGTCCAGGCTGCTCCAAAATTAGGTGCACTGAATCATAGATGGGGGGAATTGATACACAAAAGTCGTCACCTAGCGAAAGGTGTAAGAGCTTTGGAAGATGACGTGAGGGGATTCCGAAAGATCACAGGGGCGGTATTTAAACCGGAAGAAAGCAATGTGCATGATAGCGATGACGATTTATAGGCGCAATTCTTCGCACTATAAGTTCAAAGTGGTGTAGAGCTAACAGGTCTAAAACTAGTGATTTACTTTACATTGTTATGAATTATGGTTTTATGAAGGTATGGCAATGCCATTTAGCTGCCTCCAGTCTGCCTACCACAAACTGACCCTACTGTTCTCTTTTGGCATGATTCTGTGCAGTGGAGCAGCTGGCAGGCTTCGAATATGCATTTCCCTGTCCAACTGAAGTGTTGCAAAGGATTCTAAACTGTTCCTGCTTCTTGGTTGCTCGCCCGTCAGGTTGCGGGGATTGTTTTCTAATGTTTCATTGAAATTTTCTTTTGAGGAAGGTAATTCTCTTATAGTCGACATCATCATGGATCTTCTTCGACCATGTTGTTGAGGCGTTGAACTCCGTCGAGATCCGGCGGAACTTCTTCTGCTATGCTCAGAAACATCTATTTGTTGTCTAGAACTTCCTCTACGTGTACTGTGTTTTGAGACATCCAATTCTTGTATTGAAATGTATGATGAGTCTACAGAATTTCTTCTATTCCTGGATGGATTTGAGTCTCTTGTGAACCCATCTTCGTGGAATGATTGTTGATCGCTACTAGAGGATTCATACGGACTTGGCTGATTTCTAAAAATACCGATACTTGTTCTTCTTCTACTTCCGTTGGAGATAGGTGTTCCGATTTTCTTGGAACTACCGGTACCACAGCGGCTCCCAGTGCTATGTTTGGACACATATTTACCGCTGCCTATGGAGCCACGCCCCGATGTACCGGAACTGCGTCTGGAATCAAATGTAGCGTTACCTATTGAAACACGTCTCGATACATGAGAATTGCGTTTGGATGCATATGTTCTGGCTCCTACAGAGTCGAACCTAGATGCCCCGGAACTACGTTTGGAGAAAACAGATCCTTGCCTCGATATTGAACCATCACTCATCTCACTTATGTTCGTAGTGTCATTGTTACCCTCAAGTCTGGCTTGCATAGGTAGATCAAATCTATCGTCCGGGTAGTAGGCCCGACTATTCCTTCTTTGAAACATGTCACCGCTGCTACTCACACCCTTCCCCGCACCTGTTTTCGAGGACGCCATAGATCCTCTACTCCCTGGATTCCGACCCATCATGATGTTACCCATGTCAGTCAGACCTGAAATGACAGAGTCATTCTCACGCATGCCAATCACTGTACCCTCATCTATCCGAGGACGGTCTTCCGGAGGCTCTTCGACCCGTCTAAAAGATGGAATTTCAGGGAGAGCGACAGAAAACTCCTTCTTGTCCCTTCGCGCTGCATTAGAGAGAGTTGATGCTTTTGTGGAACGCATTTGTTTGATCTTAGGCTTTGACGACATTCTTGAGCTTGCTAATTCTGCAGACGATCGACGGTTAGGCAACTCAACACCCCCCCCTTTGGTTGTTGTTATTGGATCTATTTGCAAATTAAGTTGCATGTTTGAAGATTGTCTTGTTGATGGTGCTATACGATTGTCTAAAGTAGAACCCATTAACATTGATTTTCTTCTTCCATGAGACTTTGAATTAGAAACACTCGCATCATTTTGTGATAACATGTTCATCGTACGTCTTCTTTCTCGAGAGCTCGTTAACATTGTGTTTCTTCTTCCATGAGACCTTGAATTAGAAACACTCGCATCATTGTGTGATGACAAGCCCAACGTGTGTCTTCTTTCTCGAGAGCTTGAACGAGGATCCCCCCTTCGAAATTTTGAGGGGGACTGTGGGGGGCTTCTGCCACTGATACGAGAGACGTCATTCACCCACCGTCTTTCTTGAGGCCGAGAGGACTCTTCAGTTCTGTTGCCGATCATAGGTGTGGCAATTTCTACAGCTGCTAACTCCAGTTGTCGTCTTGCCTGCTTTCTAGATTTTTTAGAATTGAATGTTCTATCCTCATCATCCGAGGACTCCATGGAACCTTTCCTGACTAAAAACGGCGTTCCTACTGTTGGCCGTTGATCGAACCATTCCGTAGCCTGATTATCAGTCGTCTGCGTATTATTGACCGTGCCTAGGGCTCTTCCTGGGTATTCCATCCCTCCATATTCACCAGATCTTCTGCGACTGTTCTTGGTTTGGTGCTGACCATGTTGCTGCAAAATATCCTGGTCGGCATACTGATGATTATGTGTATGGGGTATCGCGACTATGGGCTCAGCTTGAGCCATTGCAGCTACAGCGGAATTATCTGCAGTGTTTTCAGACATGTGCATTGGTTGAGCTTGGGCTAGAATAGGCTCTTGCAGCTGATCATGTAGATTATTATTGTGTCCATACCGAAGCCGATTATTCGCTTCAAGCTGTGAAAGAGGCTCTCTTACCTCCTCGTCCATTAACATCGTACTATTCCTGGGTCTAGATTGATTGACATTAGATTCTTGGTTTGCTTGTATGCTTCTATACTGTTGGTGAGGTTGTCTTTGTTCCGATATACCTGCCTTTGAAGATACCAGCGAGAAGAGATGACTGCGTAGACCATAAGATATGAAACTGCTGCTATCACCACCTGCACTAACGAGATCATCGCTTTCGTCAGTATTGGTGTTCCTCATCTTGCGCTTTTTTCGTTTCCTGCGATAACAACATAAGAAAGCAACTGTAACTACAATAAGAAGTACACCTGTCCCGGTCAAGATCGGCCAGGAAAACAAACCGTCGGAAATGAAACTATTGATGTTTGTTCCTGTCACCTCCTGGTTGTCACTTCGAGAAGGATCGCTTGTCGATGAAATTGTTGGAGAAGGGGTGCTGCGTGGTGGTCCATCATCAAGACCATCTGACTCATTGTCGTCGATAGCACACTTCTCAGCTTCAGCAATCCCTATGTAAGAATTGGCTGAGCTGTAACCTGTCCTGAATAAAAGATGCCTACCTTGAAATGCATTTGCACCCAACACAGAACCATTTTCATGAGTGAAGGATAACATACTTTTGTACATTCCATTCTTTTCTTTCAACATGTAATGAGTTGCTGGAATAGCCAGAAGAACGTCCTGGGGTGAAATCTGCACACAAATATCGGCACGTTGAGATAAAACGAACAAAGCTAATAGAGGCAACAACGTTCAACATTCTTACCGGGTCTAGTTCATCACCAACCATTCCTACAACTTTGTTTGGATCTGTAAATGTGTTATCTGTAAAAGAGGTCTTCAGCTGCACTAGTACCGTGGGCAGACTAAGCATCTCTTCCTCTGTAAGCGAAATCGGGACGTCTAAATATGGTCTCCCTGTCATAACAAACCATTCATTTTGGAGGGAATTAAGAATTGCAACATTGAGCAAGGTTCCTGGATAGCTAGTGTCAATGACGGTACCAGGCCCAGAATTTGCAGCATCCTTATCAAAAAACAACTTGACAACTTTTTGACTTTCCGAAAATGGTGTTACACTTTCTCCTCCAGATTCCCTCAAATACAAATTTGTAATTATTGTGGAATATTTTCCATTAATTGCTGTGTTTTCCATGTAAACCATTGGACTTGTCAGAAAATCTGAATTGTAGCCCCCTATTGTCAATGTTCCTGCACTATCTAAATTTCGATTGTTATATCGGCGAAAACACATTGAAAAAGTTGTAGATTCAATTATGCCTGATCGATACCTTCGATACGCATCACCGAATAAAAGATTGGTGAGAAGCATTGCAGCCACTGCATTACAAACAATTGTACTGGAGACTCACATTTGATTTACAAACGAGTTCGGCGAACTGGAAAGACCTATCATACCATGTCCAGACCCTTCTATTATGTCCAAGAACCCACCCGACGAAACTTGACAACCGAAGCTCAAGTCAAAAGATCCTTCATCTGTGAGGACAAAATCCCGAGCCTATTCAACAAGAATGGGTTAAAATAAATAATCTTTATATAAATTCAAAATGTCTACACACTAATAGAACCAATTTTTAATCATATTCTTACCCTGTAGGCCGACCAATCCTCGCCTTGCACTAAGCATCTATCATTGACGCACAAATCATTTTCTGAACAGGCATCACAGCCTATTTTAACAAAAGAGTTTGATTCTAATCGATTGAAAGTATCGCCTGCACACTCTTTGTCATTACAATCCTGAGTGCGATGTGGAAGTTTGCATAACGTAGTGAGAAAGGTGACAAAATGACTCCCAAATCGTCAGCAGGAGGTCGCTGTTACTTACATCATGATAGGGTGAACAACGAAAGACAGTAAAGCCACCGTTCAAACTCACGGCTAGTTTCACCTTCTGCGGTGGTTTCCCAACAGCATATTCAACGTAGTGTATGCCTCTAACTGCAACAATATTTAGATGTCGGAGGGCACCTTTCTTCTCATCCCACATTTGATTTGCATGGGGCCAAGACAATGGTCCTGGACTACGAGTACTAATGTTCTGCTCTTCTATGGCGTTTGACGAAAGTTGAGATATCTGTTTATTCAAAGGGTAGTTTTTGGAGTCGTCGTAAACGTCGTTTTCATCGTCATCTTTCTCAAAAAGCATTGTTTGTTTGTGTTGCGATGCTGTACTTCTTTCTCTCATCTTCTTCACGGATGCTAATCATTTGCTCTCGTAGGCTTCACGTAGTAGGAAGGCCCAAGCAAGTGAAATGCTTCTACTCGTACGATTTAAGGATCTCAATTACAACGCCCAGTGCTGGATGTTTCATTCACAACAATAGGCTCGCAGACCTTTCGGGCGATAGCAACACATCGAACATGACACTTCAAAGGCATTTTAATCCGATATCGCATCACATCCGTTGCGAAATTTAACTATTTTTTCCTTCCCTAGAGGCTTTTATGACCTCAAAGATAGTTTCTCCGGTCACTTTGAGTACATTATCTTGCTTGCGATTTTTTGTAGCTAAAAGATACGATAGTTTCTTTCATTTCCCCGCGTGCCGTTACTAAAAGTAACTGTACTACTGGCCCTTTGGTTGGGGTAGTATACTCCATTCCCCCCCCCCAGCGACCGATTGATGATATGCTCCATCTGATGTTTTGACGTCATGCTGACGCCATTCGAAATTATAAAAAAAGACAACGCATCGCATCTCGGCATCAATCCCCCCCCCGCCCAAAAAATGCCGCTTGCCCATCACAAATTTGAATCAGAACAAGAACAAAATCCAAAGACTACGAGTAGAAAAGGGACAATGAAGATAATCAATATAGCAACAATCACAATTCTTTCCACGATAAGGCAATGCAAGACATTCACTGTTGAGGGAAGGAATGGTGTTTTCCGAACACAGCAGCGCCAGCAAGGCCCCGTTGGAACAGTCTTGTCTGCAACCTCCGATAAAAATGACAATGCCGGCAACAATCGTAAAGCTAGAACTTGCATCCGAAACTTTCTCACACAGAGAAGTATTCAATCCTTCATGTGGCTATTGGAGACAATGCGTGATCCTCATACGAATGTATGGATGGAGAACTTCTTAAATTCGAAGAATTTGCTTCAATATCATGGAAGCGCAGCATTGGACTTGGAAAGATTTAGTGAGTGGGACTCAGTCTTTCAAGAGCTCATTCCTAAGCCTGCCGACATAGTTATTATAGAGATCAAGACAAATGGACAAGGTAAAGGATTGAGTAAAAATAATCCCTATAGGAAGATGGAGGTGAGTTGAGTTGACACTGATGTTTTTCTGTTTTTTATTCTTTTTCGAACAGACACCCCCTCAAGGCCATGGAGTGTCATTTGACCATCATCTGCTAAAAAACTTTCCACGACGTTCTTTCTCTTTTTACAGGACACAGCTGATTTTGAAATCGAAATTGATATTGATCCTCCGTCTCTTGCCAACCGGATCCTATCTGTGCGATCAAAAATTTCAAAGGAATGGGCCAGTGATCTAGAACTTGTCATTGCCGCCAATGATAAAATCTTGCCTACTTATGTGGCGAGAAATAAAGAGGCTCGCAAAGTGAAAGACAAGAAGGATACCAAAGACAAAACCAAAGATTCTGGGAAGGATTTATCTTTTGACGAACGTAAAGTTGGGGATGTGTCTAGGGATTTTAACTTTGGTCAGCGGTCTACACAGAGTTTTGATAGAGAAGCAGTGTATTACATCAATAACCATCCTTCTTTCAACGACAACGATGCGTCTCCCCTTCGTGCCTCCAGTTTCGACCTTCTCTTTCTTTTGTCAATGCAGGAGGCTATTCACAGAATTCTCAAGTCTTACTTTGAAGCAGGAAAGGAGAAGGACGTTTCTCTTGCGTGGTTGAAGAGCTTTTACAAAGATGGGGTTGAAAAGTACTTTGACGGAAATCAAAGTTTTGGGCGCGCAGATGATTTCATGGATGACTTATTGAATACTCCTCCAGCACTCAAAACTTTTGGAAACAAAGTAGGCAAGTGAAATTATTAATTGTGTACGTGTATTGATATGTTATATCAGGATGTGAAATCTAATTCTTCTATTCTTACCGCATGGCAGGCTTCATTGATCCTCTTTCAATTGCTGAAGATATCGTATCTGTTCGAAAAGAAGTTGCACTAGAGTGGAAAGAAGCTATGGAGAATGTAGAACTTGACCATACTGACATCCGTGCAGATGTTTTTAGAATGCAGATGGAAAAGTGGGGTCAAAACGTTGCGCCCAAAGCCAACTTAAAAGTAATCAAGGAGAAGAAATCCAAGAAAACGAAGTCCAAATCGAAGAAAAGGAGAAAGAAGAGAGCCTCCAAACGCGTCATCATTCAAGGAGGGGACTTTGAGTAAAAGTCCATCAGCACTTCCAAATGCACGTCGTATCTCTAGTAGTATAATTTTTACAGGGAAACATTCGAGCAAAGGTCATTATAAACAGAACAATAATAATCTGCTGCAATTTTTCTATTATAAACATATCTAAACATAATTTGTACGTATAAGATTTTTTCATAACTTGCGTCGTTTGAATTTAGTACAATATAACTCAGCAAGTGGGTTCTCTATTCGTGGCATTTATTAAGCATATGTGCCATTTCGGACACCAAAGGTGTTGTCAGGATCGATCGACTCCTTCAATTTCATGAAGATTTCCTTCAAGTTTTTGGAATTGACCTTGTCCATTAACGGAGCGCGATGCTTTCCAATTCCGTGATGATGACTAAGTGATCCACCATTTGCCATAATTTCTTCTCGTGCCGCCAGTTCAATGGAAGCAAATACTGCACTGGGGCTATTAACATTCTTAAAATTCATGCAGAAGTAAAAATACACACACACACCTTCATCGTAGAGCTGCGTGATGCGGCACGTAATAATTGGATTTCCAGGCAATGCCCGCTCTTGGTGCTCCCTTTTCAACCGGTCCTTTGTAGCAATTATCAAAGAGTTTACTTTCGACCATGGTACAAAGGTTTCGAAGGATTCAGCAAGAAAACCATATGTCATGGCAAAGTCGCGAATATAAGCAATTGCATAAGTCATGTCATAGCCAGCTCTCCCAATTTCATTGCCAGCACAAAGACCACCATGTTTTGCAGCAAGGCTGTGGATTTGCTGAGCTTGCAGTTTCACTTCCGGTTCTGAACCTTCAAATGTAATAGTGGCACAGACCATTTCATTTGGATCAAGACTGTCGGTAAAGAGACCTGCTACAAACTTTTGGCAACTTCGTTTGATTCCACCTAGGAAGGAATCTTTTGACTTCATGGCTTGCCCAAGGCGAAATTGAGTATTATCAAGAAGACGAACGCTTGCAGGTTTCAAAGCTCCAAGCTTTGAAATGTCCTTCATAAAGCGGATGCCATCATCAAATTTGTGCAAAATGACACTGTCGTATTCTTTGACTTTCGGCAGTGGCCAGATTTTCATCACTGCACTCGTTATGATTCCTAACGAGCCTTCAGATCCAATCATCAAAGCAGATAAGTCGGTGCCCGTAGAAACTCTGGCAAACGAAGCACCGTCACTAGCATTGTGCTGCCATAATTTTCCCATCGAACTGACCACTCGGACTTCCTTCACGATTCCCTCAATATTTCCATATCGATTCTGTTTCATGCCACTTGCCTTTGTAGCAATCCACCCACCTAGTGTGCTGAACTCGATACTATCCGGTTCATGCCCAATAGTATACCCACGCGATGACATTTCACGGACTAAATCTCCACCTGTAATTCCTGCCTGAACATGTATCGTAGAGTCCTCTTCATTTACCGCGAGAATTTTATTCATACGTCTCATGTCAACTGATATCATTAGACGAGGATCCTTTTCTTTCGGAGGACACCAAGTAGCATGACAAACGTTTGTACCTCCCCCAAACGGAATTAAACACCAATTCTCTGCCTTCGCTAGTGAAACAAGGTTTTCAACTTCGCTTTCTTCTTCAGGACATATGACTGCATCTGGCAATCGTATTTGTGATAATGTGCCACTGCGAATCATGAACATATCTTCTTGACTATGACCTGTGCCATGACGTGCTCTGTCAATATCGGTTATTGATAATCTACTATCGTCGGTGGCCACAATCTCCTGCAATTTGCTTATCGCCTCTACTGGAAGATCAGTGCGTGGGATCGAAATTACAGGGACCTTGCGCAGAGCGACATTAAGTGGGTCAACATAAATGTTTGTCTCGCTTTCAAGGAATGGAATAAGCTTTGGCATGGGCCTGCCACTGATCTCGTACCGATCTCCTTTCATAATAACGGATTTTCTTCCGTGTTTACCTACATTCACCACGAACCCCGAATCTTTGTAACCCCATGCACCAAATGACTCTGAGGAGGACATTTGACCTTCATGAGTAATTTTGTTAGCATTGAAAATCGGGTCTACAGGGGGCTGGATTGAACTCTTGATTTCAATTCGATTGCGCGATGATATGGAATCAGATCTCATGGACACGGCCGCCTGCAACAGAAATTTTGGTAAATTGCAACCACTGTTGCGGCTGTATTGAAGAATATGGTCGGATGAAGGGCTGAGGAAGCCTTTGCAACTTAACATGTCTAGAGTATGTTCGACTGCTTCGTCAGCAGATTCAAGCCTGGATTGTAATCTCTTGACTATGACGCGAGTATTTTCATCTGCAGCGAGAACTGATTCATGACAACCCTCGTTGCACCCATCTAACCACTCAGACCACTTTGGATGAGATTCTTTCAGATACAGAGCATAATAATGCCCGAAGTGTAGAAATAATGTCCATCTTTCTGTATCTGATGATGGGAGTTCGGGCGACGATAAGGTGGTATCTTCAAATTCATCTTCAGACCAAAGATTGCAGTTTAGCGCTTGCAACGAATTATAGACTATGCTAACGTCAACGTCAAGAATCGATGCACACGCGTTCATGTGAAATCTAGAAACCATGACTTTGCTTCGTTGCAACATTTGCACTGCATTGGCTACCTTCTTGACGTCCAATTCAGGACATTCCTTCATCAATACGGGTGACGCAGCTGACACATGAATTCTACCCAAATCGATTCTACGAGATTGAACAGTCTGAAGCAATAATCGTTAATCGTTGAATTGAGTAAAAGTACAAAAGGGCAGTGACGACTTACCTTGAACCAACTGAAAAGGCGCACAATGGACAGATGACTCCTCGAATTTCCATCTGCCTCGTTCGCAAGCCCAGACTGCTCTGGAAGTGCCTCATAATTGATGGCGATTGGGACAATGACATGATTTCCTTTTGTGTTTATCAAACACCTGGCGAGAAAAATGTTAGTTACAGCGAATCCGTAAACCAAAGAAATACATTTCGCGGTAAACTGTCTTACCTCAAAAAACCCGTTTTTGGCTTTACAAATCGACGATCTCGGCTTCTACATCCTTCCAAAAATACTTCAATACAAGTAGGCTCGTTGTCACTATACCTATCCTTCAGCAAATGTACCTGAGCTTGTAGAGCGGGATCAGCGATGCCCTTGCCTCTCTTGACGAAAAAAGCACCAGCCATTCTAGCCAGTGGGCCCAAAAACGGAATACGTGAAAAATCATTAGCCGCAGCAATACTTGGAATTGGAATCCCGAGTTCTGGTAGATGAAATGTGATAAAGCTGAGGATAATAAAATCTAGGAAGGATCGATGCGTTGGTGCTAGGATAACGAAAGTTTTGTTGTTGGAATCATTTTTGTACATAGCGGCGTCTTGCGATTCTTTCACTGCCCTCGCGATACTCGTGAAAGAATCAATATCAATTGTCACTTCGCTAGCAATTACTCGCAACAGCTTGATTACGATCCAGCCAATAAATCGGATTGCAATATTGCCACGCGGTTGCATCATGCACCACAACAGGTCTGAGATAGGTCTTGGACATTTCTTGCCGGCCATGATGATACGGTTGCCCTTTATGACTGGTTGAATTACGAGCGCTTTTCTATGCTTCCTCTGACTTAGAGATATTACGAATTTCTCTGCAGCTAAGACACTGCTGAACATATATCTCTCTGCATTAAAGGACATCGGGGCCACAAGGTCGCTTTCAAAATGAAAAGTTGCGGAAGTGAACGGAAAAAATAGCAGAGGAAGATCTAAAAATGGCATGACTTTTTCAAGATCCCGAAGAAACCTTGGCCTCAAGTTGCAACATTCGCACACGTCTTTAATCAAAGCCAAGGGCCAGTGTACCAACAATCTGTGTACCTTCCGGAAGTTCTTGAGCGTAAGATCCATTGCCAATAAAATCTTGAAAGATAGGATAAATAGAAGGTATGTAGTAGATTTCCCAAAATGGTTATTCGCAGCCCCCAGTTGAAGAACGGCACAAGCAAAACTGTACCACTGGAAACTGGCACTCTCGGGAGATGAGAAATCCCAAGCAGCATTGTAAATAAGGTTTCCACTGTCTTGAATGCAATTATTAGGTCGTAGAGCCGTCTGTTTGTCACTTGTCGGATCTTTTGTGAATATATAACTCTGCTCTGAAGAGTGCTCACTTTCATGTGTGGAACTATCATCCGATGAAATTCCACTGCTATGATCATCGGTCGCGATATTTCGATCTTCTGTGGGGCTGTCAAAAGCCTTTGCTATGATAAATCTACAAACTACATCCACCGGGATAACAGCAGCGCGCTCCCGGCGAAAGCTCCAGAGATTATAAGTGCTTAGAAACAAACATGCTCCAGCGATCAAGGTAGAAGGCGTTTCTCCCGCCCATCCCTCATAAGGTTTTTGTACTGCTGGGCCAACGATGCAAGGTCTGATGATAATGGTGCGAACGCGCTTATCTCTCATCAATAAGTGTTCACAAATACTTTTGCTGAATGTATATGTATTTGGAAAGTCAAGGTCAGTCATGGCCGCTGATGCACATGATTCAGTATTCATCATGGATTCATAAAGTTCCAAAGGGTCATACTTTCCAAAATCAAACAAATCCTGTGGCAAGGGAGACTCGGCAGAACCAGTTTTGTTTCCGTGAACAAAGGCTGTGCTCAGATAGATATATTTCGCTCTGTTTCTTTTGATGCTTTTCGTAAGACCTTGCATCTGTAGAGATGATGTAATATTTGACTCAGCTGCTCTTGCAAGCGGTTCAGTGAAATTGACGCATGCTGCGCTATTGATAACGTGTGTGATATTGAGTTCATTGCAAATGCCATTATAGTCTTCCAGGCTAATTCCCAGTCTTGGGCAGGATAGATCTCCTTCGATGACTGTCACTAAATTCTCCCTTTGGTCTTTAGTCAGAAACGAAAACATGTCTTTCGATAGCAGCGCCTGTACACGCTGTTTCGCCGAATGATCACTTTTCGATCTACAAATGAGAACGACACCTCCTTTGATGGATAGTTGCTCTCTATGGAGCAATAATTCTCGCAGAAGAAGAGATCCTATGAATCCAGTAGCACCAGTGAGAAGAACTTGTTTCCCGTCATCAACTCCATCATTCTTGCACACTGACAACGCTAATGTGTCTTGTTTATCCAAGTCATAAGTTTGCGCATGCAGCTGGGCCCCGTCAATAATCGAAGCTCCACTTTCTGAAAGAACTGGTGTCTCATTATCTATGACGGGCTTGTCGGGACGTTGAAACATGATAGAATTGTACCTCGAAAATGAGTTTGAACAATTTATGTAGTCGCGACCCACTGCAACTCTCAAAATCAGTAGAATCACAAATATGGCCACAAGACCACCAGAAAACGATAACAAAATTTTGAGGAGATATTTTGATAAAAAGTTTGCCCACAACAGTGTCTGGAAAGTGTAAGCATCCAAGATAGTGATTGCTGCGGCAATAAAGCCAAGCACAGCGATGGAATAACTAGAAGGAGCATCCACTTTTCTTAATTCCGTCTCAAATTGATATTGACCTGCCGCGCATATCCTGAACGTTTGTACTAGTCGGCGCATTTCTACTTCAGACATGTCCCGACTAGCGATAGGCAGGTAGGAAATCTGACTCATCATTCGAAGCGTATTGGGACATGAATTAGAGTATTTCTCCGAATCAATAAGATATTTTGTTACACAACCGAGTTGTGATGTGCCTCGGGGAATATCATACCCAAAATCTTTCATTTCCCGACAAGTTTTATCTGGATCGATTGTAATGATAGGGAAAAGCCAATACAAGTGCTGACTGCCAGCGCTCCCCTCGGGAATATGTATCGACGGCATGTCCTCTTTAAATAAGCCCTTCATTTTTGCGCATCTCTCTATTCTTTTCATGACAGTTACCGAAGTTATCTTTGATTTCAGTCGTCGGTGCAGCAACGAAAGAAGGGCAGGATGTGGGGATCTGCGTAACCTTTGGACAAGCTTTCTTGCCCTTGTGCGTTTTTGCTCGTTCAATTCACACGTAGACAATTTAACACCCGCTTTCGAATGAGGACTGGGGAAACCTTTCACAGCAGAAGTGATAATGCTGTCGTAATCAATTTTCAATAGATCCAATATCCAGACCAAGATTCCCATCAGTATTGAATTCCTACTGATTATTAGTAACAGGAAAGTCTTCTGGATTTTGACGAAAAAATCTTTTCCAGTCTGTTGTCCATTCATCATATGCTGTATCCTCTTCATGCGTTCCATTGTTGCGTTGGCATTGTTGTCAACTTGATCATTCAAGACACAGATGCCCCCACCTAGAGCGGTGGCAGTCTTGATCATTCCAAATGAAAAGAAATGAACATTCGCGTATTCACTCCCCATGTATCCGTGTTTCCCTCCAAAGCACTCTGCACAATCTTCCCATATTTCTATACTTTTAGTGGTAGAATGATCGTCAACGGCATTGCGTAATGCCTTCATCTCTGATTCATTCATGCAAATTAATCCAAACGGGTGAACAACCAACACCGCTACTGTTTTTTTATTCATTTTTTGCTTCACCTTTTCAACATCAACATGCACCACAGGATCATTAGTATAATCACCAATATCTACTGGAACAATTTTCAAACCATGATATTGAATGACATCCATCATACCCTCAATGCCAATAGGCGGAACTATAATGACTTCGGATCCCTTCGGATAAGACTTGGCCGAAAGGTGTAAATCCACCAGAGAACGAACTGACAATCCAGGTAGTACATGCGATTTAGTCGAAGCGTATTCATTCCATGTTTGGGCTATTTCATCCTCAAGGCGTAGAGCGGCTCGCATTGGCGCCTCGAAGAATGGTGAAGGTGGTCTGATGCACCGGAGTAGTGCAAATGATAAGTCGCTGAAAGTGATATCCAGTTCTCCACGGGGGATAAAAGGCTTGATACCAGTAAATTTTTGGAAGATCGATGGCTTTGCTGGTGCCACTGATAACATTGGTCTCGGCTGCTCACTGGTTGATTTAATAACAGCATTTTCAATGTTGGTCTCTTTGGTCTGCACTGGCTTTTGCATCACTGTCCCCTCAGAATCACCGAAATCTTTTCCAGATTGTGAGTCATTGTAGAGGGACCTGCATTTGGAACCAGTAGAATTTTCAAGCATTGCAACTACTCGAACGTATTCTTCCATGGCCTCATCCAACTCTAGATCATCGCACTTTTTCCAAGCATTACATTTGCGATATGCAGCAATATTCCACATGGCTGGCTCTAGAGCGTCGGAATCAGCTGCACGACCGCCAGTGCAGCGTTTATACAAACCATATAGTCGTAGCTTAATTTCATCTGATATATAATCTTCGGCTGTGGAAGATTGAACTAAAGATGCAATTGCATCGAAGAGTTTTTTGAGTTCTGATGAAGCTTCCGTCATTGGTCAGCTGTTCTCTCGTGTTCTTGTACCGAATATGTGCAAGCTAGCCCCCAAGGATGTGTAAATGAATTTAATGAAATGTTTCGTAGTTATTGTGATACTTTCCTCGTACTTTAAATCTTAGTTCCTGTAAGTTTATTATAACTGCAATGCTCAGACTGATACGAAGAAAACTCTGAGAGAAGGACACAAGGACAACAAGAAGATCACAAGGAGCCGTTGTGATTGATTCCGTGGCGTATGAGTCGTAGGGCCTAATAAAATGACGTTCGGCGGCGCCTAAATTTATTTTCGAATTTTCAGATTTTCAAACGGAGGGGGTGCAAATTAAACTTATCCCCCCACTCCCGCTACAACAATAAAACCGCCTAAAAAGGACGGTTCAAACTGCCCTTGCTCGCTGGCTGGCTGTGCTGTCAGGTTCTTTTTCGATGAGAGGCTGAGAACCAGGAGGAATGGGGGCTAGGAAATCCCCTTCCAGTTTTGGCACCCTATAAATAGCAGGTGCCTCTAACAACCATTCGCCAATACGAAAAGTAGGCAAGAGCCA
>Ga0115005_10000481_pt1 | contig 30590 bp, 27 predicted proteins | sample ArcOceMetagenome_FD_87163 | JGI IMG/M metagenome (GOLD analysis project Ga0115005, IMG submission 87163) | Marine eukaryotic phytoplankton communities from Arctic Ocean - Arctic Ocean - Greenland ARC118M Metagenome | ecosystem: Environmental > Aquatic > Marine > Oceanic | place: Arctic Ocean...
ATATCTACTTTTGTGCTATCTCCTTTTGTAATACCTATTTTTGTACTGTCCATTTTTAAATTATCTGCTTGGGTATGACTGTTCATAAATCTGTTCTTCATGATGTGTATTTTGTAAATATTGATTGATATTACATTAGACAGTGCTAATATAAAAGTATATTACACTTTTCTAATATACAGATGTCATTTTTAATCAATTGATGACACCATAAATAAATATTAGATATAGCAAAATTAAGGATTAGTTTTGAATTACACTCGAATATTACAGCTTGCCATTGATAAGCCAAAATTTGTTTATTCCATTGTCTTATTAATGGTAATAATAAGCTTGGCCATGATGCCAAGTCTCACCATAGATACTGATCCTGAAAATATGCTCAGCAGTGATGCGCCAGCTCGCATTTTTCATAACCAAACAAAAACTGACTTTCAAATGCGCGATATGATTGTGGTTGGCCTAGTGAGTAAAAGCAGTATTTTTACACCTAATGCATTGCAGGTTATTGAACAGCTTTCGACACAGATATTACAAATTGAAGGTGTTATTGAGCAAGATTTATTATCACTCAGCGTCGTTGATAACATTACTCAAGAGGTAATGGGACAAGAAAAAAATAGCCAAGGTGAAAGTAACGGCATACGTTTCGAGTATTTAATGAAACAAGCGCCAACATCAATTGAAGGCAGTTTAGCTATTCAGCAAGCCGTAAAACGTTTACCTATGCTCAATAATACTTTGGTGTCTGGTGATGATAAAGCTATCGCGATTTATGTACCCATTCAAGCCAAGGATATGAGTTATAACATTGCCGAAAAAATTCGCACTATCAGCGCAAATTTTCCCGCTGAATTGGTGGCTGAATTGGATTTTCACATTACCGGTTTACCCGTTGCTGAAGACCAATTTGGTTATGAAATGTTTGTACAAATGGGCGTTGCTGCACCACTTGCAGGTTTAGCTATTTTTGTTTTACTTTGGTATTTTTTCCGTAACTTCCCACTGATTATTGCGCCTATGGTGGTCGCAATGGCAACGGTAATAATTATTATGGGTTCACTCATTGGTATGGGGTTTACCGTACATATTATGTCGTCGATGATCGCCATATTTCTCATGCCAATAGCGGTCGTTGATTCGGTTCATATTCTTTCTGAGTTTGCTGAAAAATATAAAACGGGTGATGATGCTGGCGATGTTGTAAAAGGTGTAATGAAACATTTATATACGCCAATGCTTTATACCTCAGTAACTTCCGCCATTGGTTTTTATTCTTTAATGCTTACACCAATACCACCCGTAAAAGTATTTGGCGCATTTATCGGTACCGGAATTTTATTAGCTTTTGCTCTGACTATTATTTACATACCTGCCTATATTTCTCGATTAAAACCTAAAACATTAGCCAAATTGCATGATGCAATTGTTCGTATGGAGAAAAAAGGAAGGCTAGCAAGTATATTAGAACGCTTAGGCCGCTTTGCTACTCAAAAAACAAAACTGATTCTCATTGGGTTTATTGCACTGTTTTTAGTCAGTATTGAAGGTGTTAGCCGCATCGAAATTAATGATAACCCCGTTAACTGGTTTAAAGCCAATCACGAAATTAGAATTGCTGATAAAGTATTAAATGAACATTTTGCTGGTACTTATGATGCTTGGTTAGTATTTAAGAACAACAATGGTGAAAATAAGCTTGCAACGAAAAAATTCAAGGAAGTACTAACAACTATCGATAAAAATTCTGAGAGCGTAAAGCAGATCCATACCTTTATCAATAAGGAACAAGCTTCCTTTATAAATCAAAATCTACTCGTTTTATTAGACGATTTAGCCTTTTCAGCGAGCGATGAAGAACAGGGTTGGCTTGAAAAATTAGTCAATATTGCCGACAACGCTTTCAATGAGAACAAAGTATTTCTCGACCCTACATTGTTGAATTGGCAAAGTGATTTTCAAAAAGCCCTACTTAAAACAGGTTTAGTCGGAAAAAGTAACGGTTTAGCGGATATTGTGAAAACCGTAAATCGTGAGCTTTTCTCGGGTGAAGACAAAGATTTTAACATTCCAACATCAAGTAACGGTGTTGCACAAACATTATTACAATATCAGTCGTCACATCGCCCACAAGATTTATGGCATTTTGTCACAAAAGATTATCAACAAAGTTTATTATGGCTACAGATGACCAGTGGTGATAATCAACATACCACCAAAGTGGTTAATTGGACCGAGACTTACATTGCTGAAAACCCAATGCCAAAGGATATTAGTTATCAATGGGCGGGTAAGTCTTACTTAAACATTGTATGGCAAGACGCCATGGTGAAAGGCATGGTCGACAGTTTATTGTCTTCATTTGTGATCGTTTTCTTAATGATGGTATTACTCTTTCGTTCTTTGAAATATGGTATTTTGGCCATGTTACCGTTAACACTTACAATTTCTATGATCTACGGGTTAATTGGTTGGATTGGTAAAGATTATGATATGCCTATCGCCGTATTGTCTGCATTAACGTTAGGACTTTCCATAGACTTCGCCATTCACTTCTTACAACGTGCGCGCGAATTAGAAAAAGAGCTTGGCAGTTTAACTCAAGCATTATCAGCTATGTTTCAAGAGCCTAGCCGAGCAATTACACGTAATGCCATTGTCATCGCGGTTGGTTTTACCCCTTTATTATTATCGCCACTCATGCCTTACATTACTGTTGGATTTTTCCTTGCGAGTATTATGGCGCTTTCAGCGTTAGTTACCTTGGTACTATTACCTGCATTGTTGACACTTTTTGCAGGGAATAAAAATTTAACCACTGAAAAATCATAGGATATAAAAATGAAATATTTATTAGCTCTGTTCATACTTACTTTGTCAACATTAGGTTTTTCGACCCATGCAAGCGATATAAAAAATGCCAATGAAATTATTACCAAAGCAAATTTAGCGTCGTATTATTCAGCTGATGATGGCAGTGCTCAAGCCAGAATGATTATTGTCGATGCTCAAGGTAATAAACAGATGCGACAATTTACTATTCTCCGTAAAGACCAAGCAGATCTCGGTAACCAAGATATGTTAGTGTTTTTTTCACGCCCTACCGATGTACAAGGAACGGTATTTCGTGTTGTTAAAAAGGTAGAGAGTGATGATGACCGCTGGTTATATTTACCTGCACTCGATCTAGTAAAACGTATTTCAGCAGGTGACAAGCGCACCTCTTTTGTTGGCGCACACTTTTTTTATGAAGATGTATCTGGTCGCGATCCAGCAGAAGATAACTTTACCCTATTAAAAACTGACGATAAATTTTATACACTTAACGCTGTTCCTAAAGATAAAAGTAGCGTTGAATTTGATCACTATATTGTAAAAATCGATAAGCATCATTTTTTGCCTATGCAGGTGGATTATTACAATAACCAAGGTAAAAAATCACGTTCTATGCATGTATTGAAAACGAGAGTCATCGATGGCTTCACTACCGTAATACATTCAAAAGTAACTCAACATACTGATGGCAGCTTTACAGAAATGCAATTTAGAAACGTTAAATATAATGTAGGCTTACCCGATAGTATTTTTTCTGAGCGCAGTTTACGTAACCCGCCGAAAGAATGGCTAAAGTAATATAACCTTGTGCTTAATTAACTGTGTTATTTATTAAACCAATAGTGGATTTTTCTATCGTGCAGAAATCAACAAAGAACAGCTTATTACTCATAGTGAGTTTGTTTCTTTCATGGCAAAGCTTAGCCAGTAATATGGAAATAAGTGAAGAAGGCGATTGGGGTGATGATACCTGGGTTGAGGAAGTTGCTTCACCATGGACGTTTTCAGGTTTTACAGAAGCCGGCTATGGTTATTTATTGCAGCATAATATTGTTGACTCGCACACTTCATTAAATGAAATAACCACAAGGTTAAATCTTGATTATAGTCATGAGTCATTTGATTTAATCGCAAAAGGTGAGTTGATATACGACGATATTTTAAGTGATCTATTCTGGAAAACTCGAGAGCTAAATATCCGTTTCAGTCCAACTAAGAATACTGATGTTAAAATGGGCCGACAAATTTTAACATGGGGTACAGGCGACTATATTTTCCTTAATGATTTATTTGCCAAAAACTGGCAATCATTTTTTTCAGGTCGCGACGACCAATACCTAAAAGCACCGTCTGATAGTATTAAAGGTACTTGGTATATGGGCGACTATTCAATTTCACTCACTTGGACACCCGAATTTACTTCAGACGTTTATTTAACGGGTGAGCGTTTTTCATTTTATTCTCCAAAAGCGCAAGATATCGTGGCTCCTGCTGATAACTTTATCGTTCAAAAAACCAAGGAAGCACAATGGGCAGCTCGCATTGCGACTAATAAAAATGGAGTCGAATATGCCTTCTATGGCTATAAGGGTTTCTGGCCAACGTCTGTCGGTATGACGAAAACTAAAAATCAGCCATTACAGTCGTACTTTCCAAAGATGAATGCTTGGGGTACAAGTGTTCGGTTACCTTTAGCTGGAGGATTGTTTAATGCTGAATATGCTAGCTATAACAGCACTGAAGATACAAATGGCAATGACCCTTTTATTGCTAATGGTCAAAACCGATTTTTAGTTGGCTTTGAAAGAGAAGTAATGAAAAACTTCACCGCCAGCGCGCAGTTTTACATCGAGCAAACGAAAAATTACGATCAGTTTATTGCACATTCAGCTACTCCTGAAACAGAAGTTAAAGAAAACCGTCAACTATTAACTTTTCGTCTCACGTACAGAGCGTTTCAGCAAAAGTTAATTTATCGCTTATTTACTTTTTATTCGCCGACAGACATCGATGGTTATCTAAAACCTTCAATCACTTATCGTTATAACGATCAATGGATATTTTCAGGTGGAGCGAATTTATTCTGGGGCGACAAAAAACATACATTTTTTGGGCAACACCAGCAAAATACGAATGCGTGGTTACGTGTAAAAGCACAATTTTAAACGACACTGGGCATACCTTGGAAATGGCTTAAAGTTTCATCTAACACTAACTTACAGTTTTTCTGGGTTATCTAACGATTCGATCACTGAAACTTACGAGCATTCAGAAGAAAATAGATTCAAATATTTTGCTGAGCTTATTATGAAAAAAATTATTGTCTTTATCTGTTTTAACCTGCTTTTTTCTTTTAACAGTTACGCTAAAAAATCAAATGACTTTATTATTTATCTTCATCATGATGCAAACGACACCGACTATTACTCGAGTATTGGCACTGAAATTATTCATCGTAATCTTAATAGTTATTTAGGCTTTTCAGTCACCAGTTCCCTGGGTTATGCCGAAGTTAGCGACACAAGTAATTATCAACATAGTTTTATTTCATGGGAAGGTGGCATGAAATTCGGTTATTTTTCTGACTTTAGCCTTTATGCTGAATTTGGCGTTGACTTACTTGAGCTTGCTTTTAACGATAGAAGCGACGATGAATATGATTATTTTCATAACAACACTCGCTACAATACAGACTTTGAAAATGACAACTTTGAGCATCGACACACTTATAATGACATAGATGGTTATGTAGGTATCGGGAGTTCATTTATGATCGAGCAAATAAAAGTCACAGGCTTTGTTCGTTTTCGTGAAATAAGTGGTCAGAACTGGCAAGCAAAAAACAATACTTTCAGTGGGATTGAATTAGCTGTCGTTTTTTAATGAAATTAACCGGGATTATTTGCTTGTTTCTCTCGGCTGCGGCAAACTATAGCCAATAGAAATTTACGAATAATAGAGAAGAAAATGAGCGACAATTCAGCAGCACAAAATCAAATAAAGCAAATGCTAACTATGCAAAACGCGATGAATTCTCGCGTGAGTGAAACATGGCGAGATAATGGTTATGAATGGTATCGCGCCATTTGGGTTGAGTGTGCTGAGATGTTAGACCATCACGGTTGGAAATGGTGGAAACATCAAGAGATTGATATTGCTCAAGTACAATTAGAATTAGTTGATATTTTTCATTTTGGCTTAAGCCTTCGCTTAATGACGGGCGCAACGGTTGAAAGTATTACGGATACCTTAGCCCTAGAATTAACGCAAAGTTCTGATGAAAAAGATTTTAAAATTGCATTAGAAAACTTAGCTTCCGCTGCAGTAACTGATAAAAGTTTTGATGCTCTTGCCTTAGCTGATTGTATGCGCCTGATGAACATGGATCTTGATGAATTATTTCGTCAATACGTTGGTAAGAATACACTAAACTTCTTCCGCCAAGATCATGGTTATAAAGAAGGTACATACATCAAGATTTGGAATGGTGAAGAAGACAACGAAGTATTAGCCAAATTAGTTAATACATTAGATGCAGGCGCGAGTGATTTTCAGCAACAACTTTATGCAGCTCTAGAAGCAAAATATCCTAAATAATTATTAGCTCAACACCGAGGAAAGGCCATTGATAATGATTATCGATGGCCTTTTTTTATCCCCTTCTGCACTCATTATAAAACAATATCTTCATATTAAGATCTGTGGCACAAATTCTGCTTACTCAACTGTTATCAAGAATACCGTCAAGAATTTGAATGCCCGGAGAAGTGTATGGAATTAATACTATTTGCCATGATCAGCCTAATTGTTATTGTTGCTATGTTAGCTAGCCGTTTAAACGACAATAGTTTTCCATTTCCATTTGATAAAAAAGAAAGTCTTTTTACGCCAGCAGAAAAAAACTTTCAGAACCTTTTAGAACAGGCCCTTGGCGGGAAATATCGTATTATTAATCGCGTAAAACTGGCTGACATTGTCACTATTCGTCATGGCGTTTCCAGTAGAGCAGGCCAAACAGCGATAACAAATGCCGACAGCAAATACTTAGATTTTGCTATTTGTGATCGAGAAAGCATGAAATTATGTGGTGTTATAGATTTAGTTGATACTCAAGGTAAAGGTTATAAAATTAAAAAGGATTGGTTTGTTAGTGGCGCATTAGAGGCATCTTCAATTCCTCATATTCGCATTAAAGTAAAAACTAATTATACCGTTGACGAAATTCGCGCTTGTATTTACAGTCGATTATTAGGCAATAGGCCACCCGCGCCCAAAGTTAAAGGAAGAATTATTCCTGCACCAATGTTGAAACCTCGTCCAACTAGAAATAAAGAAGAAGTTGGCGCATTATCGCCTGTTGCCGCCCGAGCGCAATTAGGTTCATCATCGAGTAATGCTATGTCACAACGTATTCCAGCACCACACGTTGCGGCATTACCTCACTAGTAAATAATTAGCATTGGCCATTCATTGAGCCAATGCGTTACTTTCATCTATTAGATCGACATACCTTAATGTACACATTGTAACCATCTTCTCAATAGAAATATGATAACCTTACTTCACCATCAACGAACTTCAATTTTATGATATTGCCTCTATTCATCTTTTTATAGACAACCCTGTTAAAATTTTAAAGCTGATTTAATATTACTTTGAGGTATAATTTTAGAATACTCATTTATTTACTAAAAAGATAATTTTATGAAAGCTGGAATAATTGGCGCAATGGAGCCAGAAGTTGCTATTTTAAAAGCAAAATTAACAAATGCGACAACAACAGAGTATGCAGGTTATACCTTCTATGAAGGCCAACTTAATGACAGTGACGTTGTTATTGTGCAATCGGGTATTGGTAAAGTTGCTGCGGCACTAGCAACCGCAATTTTAATTGACAAATTCAAACCTGATTATGTCGTTAATACAGGATCTGCCGGTGGTTTTGAACAATCCCTAAAAGTTGGCGATATTGTTATTAGCTCAGAGGTGCGTTATCACGATGTTGATGTAACCGCTTTTGGTTATGAAATGGGTCAATTACCCGGTAACCCTGCTGCATACATGCCTCATCCAACACTTGTTAGTGCGGCACAATCTGGTGTCGCTGAGTTAGAAAACATTCAAACATTACTTGGTTTAATTACGACTGGCGATACTTTTATGACCGCTGATGACGATATTGCAAAAGCACGTGCAAACTTTCCGACCATGGCTGCCGTTGAAATGGAAGGCGCGGCGATTGCCCATACTTGTCATCAATTTAACATACCCTTTGTTGTGATTCGCTCAATGTCCGATATTGCAGGTAAAGAGTCCCCCACATCATTTGAAGCTTATTTAGAAACAGCCTCTGTAAACTCATCTCAATTAGTTGAGAATATGCTGACCGCATTACAAGGTAAAAAGTTAAATTAATAACGATATTAATCTTAAGCTAAAAACTAATTATGACCGCTAATAACATAACAAACTTAATTGAAATCAGCCCTTTTACCTATTCTGTCGTCATGCTTTATGGTGTGATTTTGATTAAGTTTTTTACGTCCTATTTAGCGAGCCATGAACCCTTACAGTTTTTTCGTTTTTATTGTGACCAACTTGCAAAAAAAGTAAACAAAAGTAAAAACAGCGCCCGTCAACGCAATATCTCTGGCTTTATTGGGGCTTTAGTTACTCTAACCCCTTTAGTTATTATACTTTGGTTATTTGAAGCTTTTGTCGAAGCCGCTTGGCTTTGGCAAGGTTTTTTACTCTATTTAGCTCTCGGGAACTTACATTTAGGAAAAACCAGTAAAGAAATTGCCAAACTGATTGTTGCCAATAAAAATTTTGAAGCTAAACAGTTATTAAGCCCTTGGTTATTACGCGATATAGAACAACTTTCCTCATTAGGATTGGCTAAGAGTTGTATTGAAATGTTATTACTGCGAGCAGTGCAGAACCTATTCAGCATTAGTTTTGTCTTTTTACTTTTTGGTCCGCTTGCGGCCCTTGTTAGCCGACTATTAATTGAGATGCATTACAGCTGGAATAGCAAACAGAATAGTTTTCAGCCCTTTGGCAACAGTATTGCTTTTGTCGTGAATATTATTCAATGGTTACCAAATCGTATTTTTTCATTAATATTGCTTTTTAGTTGCATTGGTAATAATTTCATTTTATTTTTTAGATTAAGTCGCCCCTACTTTTTACAGTTAAATAATAGTTATACATTAAATTTATTTGCACTGTCTTTAGAAATCAAACTCGGTGGCGTAGCAATGTACCAAGGAGTTAAGTTACGCAAAACGCGTTATAACGATCATGGCAGGCAACCTCAAGCTACTGATATTATTCATGCAAATAAACGTATAAACTACGTATTTTACTTCTGTTTTTTATTTTTAGCTTTGCTCGCACTATTTACTTATTCCTTTAACATCAATGGCTAATATATAAAATGAATGAACTACTCTACTGGTTAGATTTATTTGGCATTGTTGTTTTTGCTTTATCTGGCGCGTTAATGGCTGGACGTTATAAGCTTGACCCTTTTGGCGTGGTTGTTTTAGCTTCGGTTACTGCCATTGGGGGTGGAACCATACGCGATATTATTTTAGATACCCCTGTATTTTGGGTTGAAAACCCTCTTTATCTTTATGTTATTTTAGCTACCGCTGTTTTAACTATTATTATTATTAGACGACCTAAACGTATTCCAAAACGTTTTCTGCTGATTGCCGATGCTTTTGGTTTAGCGTTATTCGCGGTGTTAGGCACAGAAAAAGCACTGAGCTTAGGTGTTCCTATATCGGTTGCTGTTGTTATGGGTACTATTACTGGTGTCGCTGGAGGGATGATACGAGATGTGATCTGTAATGTTATTCCGATGATTTTACAACAAGAAATTTACGCTACAGCAGCAATATTAGGTGGAAGTTTATATGCATTATTTCATCACTTAGGTTGGCCAGAAGATATTGCCATCATTGCAGCAATATTAGGTGCGTTATCACTTAGGTTAGCCGCTATATATTGGCGAGTATCACTTCCGGCATTTCAGATTGTTGAAAAGGAATAAAATAAGTAGTGGCACAGGAATTTATGAAAACGACTGTGCCTGTTTAATAGTTTAGAGCAGGGATTAGAATGTGTAACTAATACCAATATTGAACGTATCAATATCTAAATCACCAGCATCTTGATATTGCAAACTTGTATTAAGGCCAAAACCATTATCCCAGCGATATTCCCAACCAGCTTCGACAAACACACCCGTTCCATTTTTGTCTGCAACACTTGTATGGTCGAGGTCAATTCTATAATCGTAAAATGCCGCGCCAACTTTTGCATATAAACGATTTCGCTTTGATAAAGACAAATCCGTTTTCAATGCTAAAATAACCGCGCTATACTCAAAGTTATCAGCCTGTAATTCAAATTTATTATCGTAATCTGAAATACAATCCCAGCTGTTTTCACCTTTATCAGTACATTCCCAATCGTCAACATCTACAGCACCTGATAAACCGACTTCTACAGAGTAGTTCGATGCAAACTGATAATTATAATAAAGGTAACTAGCACCAACACCTTCACCATCAGTATCTTTACCTTTATACTCGATACCACCACCTCCACTTTGTAAACCAACGGTGTGTGGGGACTCTAAATCTTTATCAGCAAAAGCATTGATTGAGAATGTACTTACTGAAAGTGTTAATAGTATCGCGGTAAGAGAGTTTGATATTTTCATAATAATATTCCTTAGTTGTTAACCCGCTCTGGATTAAGATGGAATGATTATCACTGAAAATTTCCCAACACTCTGTTTTACAAGTGTTGAGAAGTTGTTGGTTTATGTAAGAATATTATGAAGTTTTGCAAGTAACCAAATATGTCAGTGTATTTACTCACATCATAAAAAGGGATTAAGCTTCAATACCCCAGCCATCATTATAACCTTGATACTTTGCAGCTATTTGTTCGAACTGTGCTTCTTGGGCAATGATAGCATCGTAGCAAGGTAACATTTTCACCGTACAATCTAGATCCCAAACATTGGGTGTTTCGTCTGGATGAATCGCAAGTTTAATTTCAGGCGCATTTTCAGCTAAATAATCAGACATTGCCTGTGCTTGCTCTTTGTTTTCAAATAATTGAAAAAATACAACAGGATGGATAATAGATAAATCAATACCTGCATCTTGCATTTCAGCCAAAACTTGGCCTGTTTCATCGTTGGGGAATGTCATCATTGTTATTATCTCTTTATAAAGTATCGCTATTATAAACCGCTATTTTCTTCAACTCCACAGCATAATTAATTATTAATATTTCCATAGGTACATAAATTATTCTGACAACTTAATTCACTCTTTTTAGGGTAGCTAGGACATTTCCCCACAGAACTAGAGGCATCACCTGACTTTGCTAATAGAGAAGCGCCAATCGTATTTATAGCGAAGGTACATTTAAGATCTGAAAATTTTATATCAATTAATACGCATTGTTTGGTCGACGAACATATTAAATTTTTAACCAGTATTTGTTGTTTGACTGAACGTAACGTTTTTCTTGAATATTTTGTTGTTTTTTCAACGACTTCAACAAGAGATTTTTCTATAATGCGGTTAAGTGTTTGTTTGTTTTTTTTTGCTGTTTGATCAGCTCTTTCTTGATCTAACTGATCCTTTAAATGTATGGTCGCTATTTCATGCTCTTTTAATAAATAGCCTAACCCTAATAAAAGAGTAATAAACACCACTAACGCTACCGATGTTATCGTTAACCACTTAAGCATTGTTAGCCCTGCTCGTGCCACGAGAATGAGGATACTGATTCATCATCGCCTCAATAGCCTGATATATTTTCAATTGTGTTTCTTTACTATTATCTTTTTCAGCATTAAGTTGTAAATAATAAACACTCCGCCAAACTGAACGATCACTGTCAGGATCTATAACATCAAGAATTAAACTGCCAGGTATTATTTTCCATGGTTTTTTGTCTTTGTACGCCTCACCGCCACGCAAACACCTAGAACAGTATGCGACGCCTTGATTATACCGTGCAAGCTCTTTAGTGTTATCACTAACAATATGATAGGTAACGATAATATCTGCTTTATTTTCAATTATATAATTAAAACCATTCTTATCTAATACTTGTTCGATAGCTAATTCAATGCTGTTTCGAGTGGCATCACTAATATTTTGAAAATCACTAAAGTCTGAGTTCCTGCCATACAAAGCATAATTATTCACTTCCGAAAAACTAAAATTAATTTGGTATTTTGCAATCGCGACTTTAGATGATGAGCATCCTGAGAGCAGTACGCCCGAAAAACAAAGGAATGTTATAAATAATTGAATACGAATAAGTACGAATGTAGTGTTTTTAATCAAAAGTAAAATACATTAATATTTGAGGTGTTAAACTTTAGCCTACCCTGCTGAAAAAAAATTACAACTTTTTACATCAAAGCATGATAAATCAATTTGATTACAAGTCAATAAGTGGTGAAAGTGATATACGCCATTATCTTATTTTGATATCCGAAGTAGTATTAATATCGCCATCTTTACTTATTGTTGCAGGAGTACCGTTTTTTAACACGAGAACCGCTGTACTTCCTTTCGATGTAAAACGAATAAAGCGGAGTTCATAACCATATTTAGTTAAACTCTGTGCTGAAAAACGCTGAGCTAGAGTCAGTTTTTTCCAATCATCATTTTGCTCTAACTCGTTCCCAACACAGTAATGGCGTCGTTCAATTAGATTATTTCTATTGATTTTTTTCCCCATAGTGCCGCTCAATACTGTATTTAATATTCGGTTCAACAAAGTGACAACTCTACAACTGGAATGAGTGAATGTAATCGGTTAATCATTTAACTCGATAACACAAGAACATGCAAAAAATATTCCACTAGTTAATAGTCGCTATTTTACAGTGACTTAATCAAAAAGGGAATTCTCAGTTTTAGCTTATTGGTGATCAGTGTAAAAAATATTGACGAAGATTTTTTAAGCATTAAACGCCAGTTAATTCACATTTTAAAACTTATAGAACGTTTCTTTTGAAAAGTTACCTAATCGCTTTAACTCACTCAATATACAAATATTTATTCTGCGCATAAAAAAACCAGTAACTATACTGGTTTTCGATTGACACAAAAATACTTATGTCTATTTAACGGTTACTTTAGCAAATTTACGTTTACCCACTTGGTATACGGCTGTAGTACCAACAGCAACACGAAGTTTATTGTCGGTAATTTTTTCACCTTCAACTTTAGCTGCGCCTTGCTTTATCATTCGTATGGCTTCAGAAGTGCTAGCAGCTAAGCCTGCTTCTTTTAATAAATTAGCAATGGCAATTTCATCACTGTCATCTGGTGTATTAACCACTTTTTCTTCAATTTCATCAGGCATAGCACCTTTTTGAAAGCGATTAATGAATTCTTGGTGTGCTGCTTTTGCCGCTGCATCATCATGAAAACGAGCAATTAACTCTTTAGCTAAATCAATTTTTACATCACGAGGGTTCATACCCTCTGCAATTTTTGTTTTATATGCAGCGACTTCTTCCATGGGTTTAAAGCTTAAAAGCTCAAAATAACGCCACATCAACACATCAGAAATAGACATGATTTTACCAAACATCTCTGTTGGACTATCCGTAATGCCGATGTAGTTATTTAATGATTTAGACATTTTTTGCACACCGTCTAAACCTTCTAAAAGCGGCATCATCAAAACAGTTTGTGGTCGCTGGCCTTCAGATTTTTGTAATTCACGACCCATGAGTAAATTGAACTTTTGATCTGTTCCACCTAACTCAACATCAGCTTCTAACGCGACTGAATCCCACCCCTGCACTAAAGGATACATGAACTCATGTATCGCAATAGATTGGCCGCTAGTGTAACGTTTTTTGAAGTCGTCACGTTCCATCATACGAGCAACAGTTTGACGTGAAGCCAGCTTTAACATACCTGCTGCGCCAAGTTTATCCATCCACGTAGAGTTAAATGCTACGGTTGTTTTTGCCGGATCTAAAATTTTAAACACTTGTTCTTTGTATGTTTCTGCATTAGCGAGAACATCTTCTTTCGTTAACGCTTTACGGGTAACATTTTTACCCGTTGGATCCCCAATCATGCCTGTAAAATCGCCAATTAAGAAAATAACTTCATGGCCAAGCACTTGAAACTGACGCAACTTATTAATTAATACCGTATGACCTAGATGTAAGTCTGGTGCGGTTGGGTCAAAACCTGCTTTAATTTTTAGCGGTTTACCCGTTTTTAATTTTTCGAGTAATTCACTCTCTAGCAAAATTTCTTCTGCACCACGCTTAATTTCAGCAAACGCTTGGCTGACATCAGTCATCTACTTAGCTCCAAAAAAATATAGTCATAATTAATTGCTCGATTCTACTGCAATAATGCCTTGGGTTAAAAGCCTTAACTGAATATTTAGGGCAATTGTTCTATTTATTAATTATTTGAACAATATTTTTTAAAGCAAAAAGTCTACTGAGTCCGTGTGATTACTCACTTTTATAGCAATTAAATTTTACTCAGAGCAGATTTTTGATATAGTAAACGATAGTCGTCGTATTAAAAATCATTAAATCAGGTTGTAATGTTTTGAGAAACATACAGAAATTCTATTTACAGTTACCCAAAAAGCACCGAGTGATAATTAGCTCCTTCAGCATAATTATCTTGGTATTGCTGCTTATCCCCTCAGAAAAGGCAACAGCTAGCCGTCAAGCATCCGATTCATCACTAGAAATAGGTAAGCGTTACGAATTAGCCTTACCTGAAGAGCAAGGTTTAGCACTTAGCTCTCTTAATAATAAGGGCCTACGCTCAACAAAAAATACCGACATCCTACAAGTAAAGCAAAAAGAAAGTATCACAGCGGATCTCAGTAATACTGGCGAGTCTCTTACTTGGCAGAAAGCAAAAGTACGCAGCGGCGATTCATTAGGAAAAGTATTTAAACGCTTAGGTTATAGCGTTAGAACAACATACGACGTTAGTTCAGCTAAAGGTAAACACAGTAAATTATTAAAAAAAATCAATGTTGGTGATGTCTTTAAAATAGGTAAAAACACTGATGGTAAACTTGCAGCCCTTACCTACCCTATATCTAAAACAGAAACGTTATATGTAACTCTCCTCGAAGATGGCAGTTATCAATCAAACAAAGAGACAAAAACGGTAGAAGTTCGCGAAACCATTGCACATGGAGTTATAAAGAGTAACTTTTGGAATGCAGGCATAGAATCAGGGTTGAATGACGCCCAAATTATTAACCTTGCAAGTATTTTTGGTTGGGATATAGATTTTGCTTTAGATATTCGTGAAGGTGATAGTTTTCATGTAGTCTACGAAAATCAATATGTAGACGGTGATTATATTGGTACAGGTAAAATACTTGCCGCTGAATTTATTAATAAAGACGATCCATTTCAAGCGATACGTTTTTCTGATGGTGATTACTATTCCCCTGATGGCAGAAGCATGCGAAAAGCCTTTCTTCGTGCGCCAGTAAACTTTCGTTATATAAGCTCTAACTTTAAACCTAAGCGTTTTCATCCTATCCAAAAGCGCTGGAAAGCTCACAAAGGTACCGATTATAGAGCCAATAAAGGCACGCCTGTTGTAGCGGCAGGTAACGGCAAAGTGACGCATTCAACCTTTAATAAATATAATGGTAACTATGTTTTTATACAGCATGGTAATAACATCGTGACAAAATATCTTCACTTTTCCAAACGTGCTGTCAAAAAAGGGCAACGCGTCAAGCAAGGGCAAATTATTGGGTATGTTGGCTCTACGGGCATGTCGGAAGCATCACACCTGCATTATGAATTTTTGTTAAATGGCGTACATCGCAACCCCAGAACAGTAAAATTACCGGATGCTAAACCTATCAATAAGAAATATAAGACCGAGTTTGCCGCATTATCAAGCCAACGTTTAATGGAACTATCTGGCTCTCGACAAGCATTATTAGCCATGCAAAGACCATAATTTTATTTCAAGTCCGATATAAATAGAATGGTGAGTACATATGACAAAAGCTAAGTTTTATATTGGATTAATGTCTGGTACCAGTGCTGATGGTATCGACCTAGCACTTGTCGACTTTACTTCAGGTAATGCTGAATTGATTGCAAGCTATTATCAAACTTACGATAACGCTACAAGACAAAAAATCACAGATCTTTATCAGCCCAACAATAGCGAAATTGATAAAGCGTTCTCACTTGATAAAACCCTCGCCCATCAATTTAGTATCGCGATAAAGGATTTACTACGACAAGAAAGTTTACTACCTGAAGATGTCATTGCTATTGGTAATCATGGGCAAACCATTCGACATCGACCTACAGCGAATGCGTATATCCAAGCTCCCTTCACTTTACAAATAGGCTGTAATCAAACCTTAGCTGTATTAACAGGTATTCGTGTTATTGGTGACTTTAGAACCAAAGATATCGCCTTAGGTGGACAGGGTGCCCCACTCGTTCCCGCGTTTCACCAATATTTATTACCTCCAGCTCACAGCGATACTTTTTTAGTCAATATCGGTGGCATAGCTAACATCACTTTTCTCCCCAAAATGGATTCAACAAAAAGTGTATTAGGATATGATACTGGCCCAGGAAATGCTCTCATAGATGCATGGTGTTTTGAAAATTCTGGAAATAGGTTCGACAATAATGGCGACTGGGGTGGATCAGGAACTATTAACCAAACATTGCTAATACAGCTGCTCAGTGATAATTATTTTTCACTATCGGCCCCTAAAAGTACAGGCCGTGAATATTTCACATTAAAATGGTTGAAGTACTTTATAGAGCCTTTCAATATCCCTCCTGAAGATGTACAAGCAACCCTTACAGCCCTTACTGCATGCTCAATTTCGAAAGAAATTAGAAAGATATCAGACTCAGCAGATGTATATTTATGCGGAGGTGGAATAGAAAATAAATTTTGTTATAAGCTTATAAAACAGCAGCTTAATGATTTTAATGTGAATAAAATTAATTCACTCAACCTGAATAATAACGCATTAGAGGCAATGGCATTCGCTTGGCTAGCATTCGCATATGACAAAAGAATCTATGGAAATATTCCAGCGGTGACAGGGGCTAGCAAGTCAACCGTACTTGGTTGTGAGTTTTTATCATAGTCGGCTATAGACCTCAGTCACTTTATCTTTATAATAAAATGTTCCTGTTGGAAAAACAGGCCTTATTAGCAAATTAATTGAACTAATTTTTACAATTCAAATCTAACTTGCATTAGGTCTAAATAAACAACACCAAACTAGCACTTGAAGCGAGGAGGATCGATGGAATTTAATGATATACATATTGGGATGAAATGTGGCAGTAAAAAAGGCAGTGGCACAGTAACGTGGATTGACGGTTCAACGCGTACTATATATATGGCAAATACAGAAGAAAACAACAGTTTTCAAGTTGATTTTGAAGAAATTATAGAAGATCCACAAGCGCATAATAAAAAAGATGCTTATTACTAAAAAGCACTTCACCTCTTAGTCAGTAATAAACAGACCTCTTATTAGAAGAGGTTTTTTATTGCTTAAATAATTTAAAACCTCCTTTTGAAAGTTCATATAAATAAAATAAACGACAAGCAATAGGTTCTCACCTTTCCATATCAATGATTGAATATTCATTTGATATGTATTTAATAATGCATTGTAACAAGCAGTTCTCCCCCTACATTACCATCAGTAAAAAAACATAAAAAACCCAGCATATAGCTGGGTTTGGAGTGTAAATAAATATTTAAAAGTGTTTTTATTTACACTTTTGAATTATACGTTTCCTAAAATGGAATGTCGTCATCAAAATCAATTGTAGGCTCTTGAGGATTAACTTTAGGCGCAGACTGTTTCTGTTGTTGGCCTTGGTTCGCAAAGCCACCTTGTTGTTGTGGTGCTTGCTGAGAATAACCACCTTGCTGTTGCGGTGCTTGCTGCTGGTTTTGTCCAGAGAATCCACCCTGTTGCTGAGCGGGTTTATAAGCTTGCTGTTGGTTTTGCTGTGGTGTTGGTTGAGAATAACCACCTTGCTGTTGAGGTGCTGCCTGTTGTGGAGCTTGTCCAGAAAATCCACCTTGTTGCTGTGGAGCTTGTCCAGAAAAACCTGCTGATTGTCCACCAGCGCTTGCGCCGCCACGTGAATCTAACATTTGCATAGTGCCATTAAAACCTTGCACAACAATTTCAGTTGTATACTGGTCTTGCCCTTGCTGATTAGTCCACTTACGTGTTTGTAAAGCACCTTCAATATAAATCTTTGAACCTTTTTTAAGGTATTCGCCAGCAATTTCAGCTAACTTTCCAAACATCACAACACGATGCCATTCTGTTTTTTCTTTCTGTTCGCCAGTCTGTTTATCTTTCCAGGTTTCAGAAGTAGCAATAGTAAGATTAGCAACTCCGCCACCGTTAGGCATAAAACGTACTTCTGGATCTTTACCTAAATTACCTAAAATGATTACTTTATTAACACCGGCCATGAAAAAATCCTATCTATGTGCGTAAATTTTGTATTTACTGATTTACGTTACCGACAAATAGTATTTATTTATCGATGTAATTTGAAAAAGTGACAATTATTCTACCACTGTGAGTAAAAAAATTCTTCGAGTTTCCATGCATTTTTACTTTTATTTTATTTTATGTTAAACAATTATTATTTTGTCGGAAAAAGGTGTGATGTCATTTGTGCTTTTATATTCTCTGTAATTTTTAAAGATGATTGATTTTCAAAACAAAAATGTACCATCACAGCGGTCCCTGAAGCACATTTAGTGTTTTTTTGCCACGCTTCTTGGTACACCGTAAACGATGAGCTACCGATGCGACCAATATATGTACGTATTTCAATATCTTCTCCGTAGTAGAGCTGAGCATGAAATTCGACATCAATTTTAGCTAAAATTAACTGCCAATTTTTCGTGTCAAGATCTGGCATAAATAAACGGAAAACCGGATCTCTCGCTCCTTCAAACCAAACAGGTAATAAAGTATTATTTATATGACCTAGTGCATCAGTATCGCTAAATCTAGGCATTAACTTTTCACTGAACATTACTATATCCCACTAATTTAAAGTCGTGTTATTTTACATCTTTTTTCATCATGTTGAAGTAGACTGATAAAGTTAATAGAATATAACGTATTGCTATGGTATTTTCATCGTTAAGAATTATTGAGGTTTATCAAAACTATGACCAACTTTATTGAAATATACCCAAATGCCCTTTCTCAAGATTTTTGTAAACAATTTATACAAGAATTTGAACAAAGCCCCTATAAAAATGAAGGCCGTACAGGCGGCGGGGTTGATGTAAGTAAAAAACTTAGCCAAGACATTTATTTGAATCAACATGCTGAATTTCAGCCAGCATTACAAACTATTTTACAAACGTGTATTACGCATATCACCGAATATGTAAACAAATACTATTTTAGTTTAATCAGTGGCATTTCCTTAACGGTTCAACACCCAATAACCAAGCAGCCCGTACAGTTAACTGCAGATAACTTTGAAGAAATAGGAAAGCCTAATTTAGTTAACTTAATACAATATTTATTTAGGCTAGCACCGATTAATGCACAAAAATATTTACAAGGTAAAGGGAATTATAATTACTGGCATTCCGAAATTTTTCCACAACTTGGAGAAAATAATGCGTTACACAGGAATTTACTTTTTCTTATTTATTTGAATGACGTAGAGACTGGTGGTGAAACTGATTTTTATTATCAAGATAAAAGTATAAAGCCTAAAGCGGGCACTATGGTTATTGCCCCTTGTGGATTTACTCACACTCACCGAGGCAATGTCCCCGTATCATCTGACAAGTATGTGTTAACTTCATGGATGCTATTTAACACCGCTGATAAAATTTACACTCCACAACCATAGCGAAGTGCAATGAGTTCGTGTTTATAAGAACCTTTTGAGTAAACGATCGATCTGAGCCATTCTTAACTTGTTCAATAATTTTCTTGGCTTTTCTGGATACTGATTTTGTGACTCTAGCTGTAAATAACTTGTAATTAATTGGGTATGTTTATTAATTTCTGCTAGCTCTTTTGTTAATGTTGGCAGTAATTTTTGATTAACGTCGTCAATCAATAAGCCATTTTCTAGATCTAATCCCCATGCTCGTGGGTTTAGATTATTACCCGTCAATATATGGCGACGTTCATCTGCAACAATACCTTTTAAATGGAAACTATTACTTTCGTGTTGCCATAAGCGCACTTTTAGCTGGTTATTATCAATATATTTTTGCTGTCTTTTCAAGAATGTCTTGAGTAAAGCTTCATAAATATAAGGAATAATCCCTATCATAGAAAACTTATCCTGATCAGCAATGAAAAAGTCATTGGCTTTTTTATCACCAATAATAATAGTGACTTCGACTCCACGCTTTAACGCGGAGCGAACATCTCGCATGACGGGTTTAGGTAAATTAAAATAAGGCGTAAAAAGCACTAAGCTTCGTTTTGCTAACCGGATGGTTTCACGTATCGTTTGATTAAGTTGATTCTTTCTTCGACCAAAACCAATGAGCGGTAACACCGATAATGCTTCCGTTGAAGATGCTAATTGTTGCGCATAATAGTTAAAGCGTGCTTCTTTTAATGTTGCTTTTAATTCAGTTATCTTATGCTTTATTTGTAAGTTATTGGGTAAGGTTTCAATATTTAATTGCGGTGCGAGCTCACTTTTTACTAAGGTTTGTAGCAGAAATTGACAAAAACTTTCACATAACTCTGATGATTGAATTTGGTAGTAACGGTCTAGACGATATTTGTCATGTTGGTGTAAATAAATATCGTTAATACTCGCACCGGTATAAAGTAAAGTATTGTCAAAAACCATCCCTTTAAAGTGCCAAACCCCCATCAGTTCTTTGCGCTTAACGGGAACACCATAGATCCCGATGCTTTCGCTATACTTTGAGGCGAACTCAAGATAAAAGTCACGATTGCCTTTCCCTGATTTATCACCAATTAAACCACGTTGTGCACGATGAAAATCAACGAATACTTTAATCTCTATTTTAGGGTTCTTTTGCTTAGCTTGGTGTAAAGCATTTAAGATTTGCTGACCGGCATCATCATTTTGTAAATATAGGGCGGTGATATAAATACGTGATTGGGCATTTTCGATTAATCGAATCAGGGCACTGGCATATTCTTTTGCGCTTGACAGCACAGTAATATTTTCAGATAACAGAGGAATACCCGCTAACACTTTATTCATTCAGGAAAATCTACTTAATTTATGAACACATTGGTTTAGCGGGTAATAATACCTTATTTGTTCAAACAGTCACTTTATTTCGATAAGTGATCAAGTTTAAATTGAGATAACTGCTGAGAAAGGTGGTCGGCTAATGTTAATAAGTTTTCACCGGCGCTAGCAGCATCCTTTGCTGATTGCATAACCAGACCTGCGCCTTGAGAAATACTTTCTGTATTTTGTGCCATTGCTTTAACCATCGCGCCTTGTTGATTAACTGCTGAAGATATCTGTGACGTTGCCCCAACAATTTCGTCGACATTATTCGTTACTTCTGAAAAGGTCTTATTGACCAGTGATGTTTTTTCAACCCCTTGAACTGCCATAGCAACCCCGCGATGCATGGCTTCAACAGACTTACTGGTGCCTGATTGCAACAATGCAATAATACGTTGTATTTCTCCTGTTGAATCTTGAGTGCGGCTGGCTAGCGTTCTTACTTCATCGGCGACAACAGCAAAACCACGACCTTGTTCTCCAGCTCGTGCCGCTTCAATAGCAGCATTTAGCGCTAATAAATTAGTTTGGTCGGCTATTTCTTTAATAACGTTAACAAATTGGCCAATATCATTACTGTATCCGGCTAATTCGTCAATAATACTCGCAGATGCATTAACGTCTTCTGAAATACTATTAATAGCTTGTGCAGTATCACTGATAATACTTCGTCCTTGATTGGCATGTTCGCTAGTCTGCTCTGTTAACTGCTGTGTTGCTGCAGTGCTGTCACAAATAACTTGAACCGACTCACTCACTTCATTAATAGACTGAACAACACTGAGCGTATTTTGCTGTTGTTTTGCAAGACTCTGCTCCATATGGTCGGTAAGTTGATGAATGTTATTAGCAGAATCTCGCAATTTGTTAATGTCTCCACTAAAGAAATAAAGTAGTTGATTAATTTTTTGCTGCATTTGGCTGAAATTTTGTGCTATATCGCCAAGTTCATCGGAAGAGTTGATAACTAATTGATGAGAAAAGTCACCATTTCCCAAATAAGTGGCGGCTTTATTAATTGCATTAACATTATTAATTAATGAATGATAAATCCCCATTAATAGATAACTAATAATGAGAACGACCAAAATAAGTACAATTGCTAACACCCAAAGGGCTTGCTCGCTTTTATCCGTTAACGTGTTAATTCTTGACAATAATAAATCATCACTAATTTTTAATAGGTCTTCTGCTTGTTGATAAACGCTATTAGCTAATTGAGTTTCTTGACGCTCGCTTAAAGAAATTTCTTCGGGGTCAATCATTTGTTGATGTAATATTTTCTGGTACTCGTCAAGCTGCTTGGTTAGGCTTTTGTATTTCGATGTATAGAGAGATAATTCACCATCCACAACACGCTTCAGTTGCAAAGTCGTTTTATTAATTTGCATTTGTAGCTCATCAATACGCTTATCAAGTGCGACAATCAACGTATAACTTTCAGCATCAAAACCGTTGACGATAATTTGTATGCTTATAGATTCTATGCGTTTTAAATATTCTAATAAGGCGGGTATTCTTTGACTGCTCACTTCCGCTAAATAAAAAGCAATGGCATCACTTTCTCTGGTTAAGCCACTTAATGCAGCTAGACGTTCTCGCAATGATAAACTTTGTCCATAAACGTCTCTATAATTTTTTGCTCGACTGTTATTTTCACTTTCGAGCACACCTTGCCAAGCATTTAGCAGTGCAGAAGATGAAATGTCGGCAGGTAAATTTAATTGTGAGATTTTATGCTTAACTTTACTTACTTGAATCTCTTTAAGACGACTATGCGCAATAGTTTTCTCTAGTGCAACGACTTTTTTTATTTGCTCCAACCCTATTAATTCATTTTCATATTGAGTTATTAAGGTACTTTGCTCTTGAACTATCCACCACGAACCAACCAGAATAGGCAGAAAAAACATACAGGCTAATAGCGTAAATTTCGCTTTAAAGCGTAAAGCATTAGAAAGGGATAGCGCAGGTTTAAGAAATGCAGACATAATTACTCTTATTTTTTAGGGTCAACTGTTATGCTTATTTTCATAAGCATAACAGTTGACCCTAGGAAGAGCGGCTTCATTTCAAATTATATTTATCAACAATAAATGACGGTTCGTTAAATAACTGCAGCTAATTCCGCAGCTTGGCGTATAGCCCTTTTTGCATCTAATTCTACTGCTACTTTAGCTCCACCAATTAAATGTAATCCTTGCTCAACACTTTTGCTCGTCTCTAATGCTTGATACAAACTACGCTGAGACTCTTGTCCTGCACAAACAATTACGTGGTCAACCTCTAATAACTGTTCCTTTCCATCAATTTCAATGGTTAAGCCTGTGTCATCTATTTTTTTATACGTCACGCCGGCTAACATTTTAACACCATTTTTTTGCAATGTTGCACGATGTATCCAACCTGTAGTTTTCCCTAACCCTCCGCCAACTTTAGTTGTTTTTCGTTGTAATAGATGAATATTACGGGGTGTTCTTTCGGCTTTATCTAATGTCGACTTATCTAATAAAGCACCATTATTTTGATAGCTTTGATCAACCCCCCAGCTTTTAAGCCATTTTTCTTTGTTATCCACTAATGGGCTTTTTTCGTGTTCTTCTGCTAAGTAAACAGCGACATCAAAACCAATACCACCAGCGCCAATAATGGCAACGTTATTCCCTATGGGCTGTTTATCACGAAGTACATCTAAATAGCTTTTGACCTTTTCGTGATCAATACCTTTAATGTCCAATTTTCTAGGTAAAATACCGGTTGCAATAACTAACTCATCAAAGCCACCACTCGTCAAATCTTCTGCTGTTGCTTCGGTGGATAAATGCACTTTTATATCAAGCAAACTAATTTGTTTGTTAAAATATCGAATGGTTTCATAAAACTCTTCTTTACCAGGGACCTGCTTAGCAAAATTAAACTGCCCACCAATTTCGCTAGCGCGGTCAAATATTTCTATTTTATGTCCTCGTTGAGCAGCATAAACACTGAATGCTAAACCTGCTGGGCCAGCGCCAACAACAGCAATACGCTTGTTTACTTTTGCCTTGGCAAAGGTTAATTCTGTCTCGTAGCAAGCGACTGGATTAACTAAACAAGAAGCGCGTTTCTGCTGAAAAACATGATCTAAACACGCTTGGTTACAGCCAATACAGGTATTAATTTCATCACTTTTATTTTCAGCCGCTTTTTGTACAAATTCAGCATCAGCCAAAAATGGTCGGGCCATTGAGACCATGTCTGCATGGCCTTTAGATAAAACGTCTTCAGCGACCTCTGGTGTATTTATGCGGTTAGTTGTCACCAAAGGGATAGAAACTTCTTGCTTCATTTTTTCAGTGATCCACGTAAATGCGGCACGAGGCACTGAAGTCGAAATCGTTGGAACTCTAGCTTCATGCCAACCAATACCGGTATTAATTAAGGTAGCACCTGCCGCTTCAACTGCTTTTGCCATGGTCACTACGTCTTCCCAGCTATTACCTCCGTCAACAAGATCTATCATCGACAATCGGAAAATAACAATAAATTTTTCACCTACTTTTTCACGTACCGCTTTTATAATGTCGATGGCTAAACGCATACGATTTTCAACGCAACCACCCCATTCATCTGTTCTTTTATTCACGCGGACACATGAAAATTGATTCAGTAAGTAACCTTCGGAGCCCATAATTTCAACACCGTCGTAACCTGCTCTTTGCGCTAAAGTTGCAGAGTAAGCAAAATCTTTAATCGTGCCTTTAATTTGGCGAACTGACATGGCAGATGGTGTGAATGGGTTTATTGGTGATTTTACTTTACTCGGGGCAAAGCTAAAGGGATGATAAGAATAACGACCAGCATGTAACAATTGCATGCATATTTTTGTTGGGTATTGGTGAACCGCATCAGTAATTTTTTTATGCTTACTCACTTGCCAAAATTTACTTAACTCACAACCGAATGGCGCTAACCTTCCTCGAGCATTTGGGCTAATACCACCGGTAACAATTAAGCCGACGCCACCTTTTGCACGCGCTTGATAAAAAGCAGCTAACTTATCAAAGCCACCTTTTTCTTCTTCGAGTCCCGTATGCATTGAGCCCATTAATGTCCGATTTGCTAAGGTAGTAAACCCTAAATCTAAAGGGGCTAATAAATTTTGAAAGGCGTTACTGGCTGTTTTAAGGGTCATAGTTGTTCACTTTATCGGGATTATTTATAGGATAAATCAATTTTTATAACTATAAAATAGACGTTTAAAGCGACAAATTCAAGTAGTATTTTGACAGGTGTCAGATCAAAAATGTATTTACTAAAAATTTCAAGTCAGTATCCTAAGCATTATGAATAAAAAGCAAATAATCTGCGATATTCTTGCTCATCTAGAGCACGAACTCATCGCTATAAAAAACGCGGCAAATAATGCTCATCTTGCCGCAACAGATGATCAGTCAGTTGCTGAAACCCAATACGATACACTAGCTATCGAAGCGAGTTATTTAGCTGAAGGGCAATCTCGACGCGTGGATCAAATCCAACAAGCCAAACAGGCTATTGAACAATTGGTTATTCGAGACTTTGAAGAAGAAATGCCCATAGCATTAGGTGCTCTGGTGCAACTTAAAAAAAACAGTAAGCACAAACAATTGTTTTTTATTGCGCCAGCCGCAGGTGGCTTTAAAGGCATATTAAATGGGCAGGCCTACACGGTTATCACACCAAGTTCGCCGATGGCAAAAGCGTTAATAGGAAAGTTCATTGAGGATGAAATAGCATTAATGATGGGGATTAATAAGCAGCAAAACGAAATTATTGCTGTCCATTAAAACCAATGTTTCAACAATAAAATAATTGTAAAACATTGGCTTTATTAGATAAATAATTAAAGATTAAGGATTCAGAGCCGCTTTAATATCAGCTAAATTCACTAACTTCACATCAACTTTTAAATAAACAACAGATTCCTCTTGCACCAGTATTGCTTCAATAACTCCGGGCATTTCAATTAATTGCTCAGCTACTTCGTTGGCTTTTTCTTCACAGTCGATACTTGTCGAAAATGTATAGCTTTTTGATTTTTTTAGTGGTTTCATACTTATTGCGCCAAGAAACCAAAGCAATGTCACTAACGACATAACAAGAAATATTGCTTGCTCACCAAATTGACTGGCAATAACTCCACCAAGTATTCCCCCCATGAAGGCGCCTAAAAACTGGCTACTAGAATATATGCCCATTACGCTGCCTTTTACGCCAGCAGGAGCGATACGAGACAAAATTGATGGCATCGTTGCTTCTAAGTAATTAAAGGCAGTAAAAAACATAACAACTAATAAGACTAACGTCCAAAAACCAAGTGGTAAATACCACAGTAATAATAATGACGCGGCCAATAATAATATGGCGGCAGAGAACATTTGCTTTTCTTTTTGTTTTTTAATGGCCATGATCATAAACGGCACCATCAGAAAGAATGAACCAAGTAATGCAGGTAAATACAGTTGCCAATGCTGTTCTAACGCTAAACCACTAGCAACAAACTGTTTAGGTAAAGTAATAAAACAAGCCGTTAACGCCATATGAAGAATAAATACTCCCCAATTTAAGCGTGACAATTCAGGATGACGAATAAGTTTACTCAGCTGTTCGGGCAAAGCGACACTGTCGCCTTTTGGGGCTTTATTCACAGAATTTGGCACCATAAATTGGATCATCACCATGGCGAAAACAGTGAGTATTGCAGTAAACCAAAATAAACCACTTAAGCCAAAAGCTTCAGCAACAATGGGGCCAAAAACCATCGCTAAAGTGAACGATAAACCAATAAACATACCGATAGTCGCCATCACTTTTGGACGTTGCTCTTCACGACTTAAATCAGCGGCTAATGCCAACACTGCACTAGCGATAGCGCCCATGCCTTGTAAGGCACGACCAAACACAACACCATAAATAGTGTCGGACATCGCAGCAACAACACTGCCCAAAAAGAAAATAACCAAACCAAATAAAATAATCGGTTTTCTGCCATATTTATCAGACAAAATCCCCATAGGAATCTGTAACATGGCCTGCGTCAGTCCATAAGCACCAATCGCTAAGCCTATCCAAATAGGACTGAAACCGATCAATTGTTCCCCGTAAATAGCAAAAACGGGCAAAATCATAAAAAGCCCAAGCATACGTAAACCAAATACGGCGGCTAAGGAAAATGCGGCTTTCTTCTCAATACTATTTAAACCTGTGGTACTCATGGCGTTCTCTAAACGTGTGATAAAAATACAAAAATTCGCGTTATAGTATCACGACAAACACTTGAACAAAAATAGAGATTAATACTGATTATTACCCGGTAATTATGCAATAATAATCGGTTCAAACTTTACGCGGAATTGTTATGAAAAATATAGAAGTACGTGGCGCTAGAACACATAACCTGAAAAACATCAGCTTAGATATTCCTAGAGAAAAATTAGTCGTTATTACCGGTCTTTCTGGCTCGGGTAAATCTTCATTAGCATTTGACACTTTATATGCAGAAGGACAACGTCGCTATGTAGAATCACTTTCTGCTTATGCGCGTCAATTTTTGTCGCTGATGGAAAAGCCTGATGTTGATCATATAGAAGGATTATCACCCGCGATTTCTATTGAACAAAAATCAACTTCTCATAATCCCCGTTCTACTGTCGGTACGATTACCGAAATTTACGATTATTTACGCTTACTTTATGCTCGTGTTGGCGAACCGCGTTGCCCGACACATCACCAACCTTTAGCTGCACAAACAAATTCACAAATGGTGGATAAGGTTCTAGCACTTGAAGAAGGGACAAAAGTCATGGTGCTGGCACCTGTGCTACAAGGCAGAAAAGGCGAGCATGTAAAGTTACTCGATAACTTAGCCGCACAAGGTTATATTCGCGCTAGAATTGACGGTGAAGTTTGTGATTTATCTGATCCTCCAACATTAGAGCTTCATAAAAAACACACCATTGAAGTCGTGGTTGACCGCTTAAAAGTACGCGACGATATTCAGCTTCGCTTATCTGAATCATTTGAAACTGCATTAGGTTTAACAGCAGGCACCGCTAAAGTAGCCTTTATGGACGAGCCGGATCGGGAAGAGTTAGTTTTTTCCGCAAATTTTGCTTGTTCACAGTGTGGCTACAGTATGCAAGAACTTGAGCCTCGCCTTTTTTCATTCAACAATCCAGCAGGTGCTTGTAAAACCTGTGACGGTTTAGGAAACCAGCAGTTTTTCGATGCGGCTCGCGTGATCACAAACCCTGAACTCAGTTTATCGGGTGGCGCGATCCGCGGTTGGGACAAGCGTAATTTTTATTATTTTCAAATGCTACAAGCGCTGTCAGATCATTATGGATTTTCCCTTGAAAAACCCTTTAATAAATTGTCAGAAAGTCACCAGGTGTTAATACTTCGTGGTAGTGGTAAACAAGAAGTTGAATTCAAATATATGAACGACCGTGGTGATGTTGTTATTCGCAAGCATCCGTTTGAAGGTATTTTGAATAATATGGAGCGCCGTTTTCGTGAAACAGAATCGAACGCAGTACGTGACGAGTTATCAAAGTATTTGAATAGCCAACATTGCCCTGACTGCAATGGCAGTCGCTTACGTCTTGAAGCACGTAATGTTTTTATTGCAGACACGCCACTGACGAATATTGCTGAACTTTCTATATCTGACGCGCTAGCATTTTTCCAAAACTTAAATTTATCGGGTCAAAAAGCGCAGATAGCAGAAAAAATTCTCAAAGAAGTGTGTGACCGCTTAGGTTTCTTAGTCAACGTTGGCTTAAATTACCTTAATTTATCACGTGCTGCAGGAACACTATCTGGCGGTGAAGCTCAACGCATACGTTTAGCAAGTCAAATAGGTGCTGGCTTAGTGGGGGTTATGTACGTTTTAGATGAGCCCTCTATTGGTTTGCATCAACGTGATAACGAACGTCTATTAAAAACTCTTATTCATTTGCGTGACTTAGGTAATACCGTAATTGTCGTTGAGCATGACGAAGATGCGATCCGCGCCGCCGATTATGTAATTGATATTGGTCCTGGCGCTGGTGTGCATGGTGGTGAAATAATTGCTCAAGGTGATGTGAATGACATTTTAGCCTGCGAAAAGTCACTCACTGGACAATACCTTTCAGGGCGTGAGTGTATTGAAATACCTAAAGTGCGAGTTCCTTTTGATAAAAAGAATGTCGTTAAACTTAAAGGGGCAACAGGCAATAATTTAAAAAATGTCGATCTGACTATTCCTAATGGTTTAATGACTTGTGTAACGGGTGTTTCAGGTTCAGGAAAATCGACACTCATTAATGACACCTTATTTAAGCTTGCTCACATTGCACTAAATGGTGCAACAACACAGGAACCAGCACCTCATAAAGAAATCATTGGTTTAGAGCTACTCGATAAAGTGATTGATATTGATCAAAGTCCTATTGGTAGAACGCCACGTTCTAACCCAGCAACTTACACCGGTATATTTACCGCGATTCGTGAAATTTTTGCTGCAACACAAGAATCACGCTCTCGAGGTTATAAGCCTGGTCGATTTAGCTTTAATGTAAAAGGTGGGCGTTGTGAGGCTTGCCAGGGCGACGGTTTAATCAAAGTTGAAATGCACTTTTTACCTGACGTTTACGTGCCTTGTGATATGTGTAAGTCGAAACGTTATAATCGCGAAACGTTAGAAGTGAAGTACAAAGGTAAGAGCATTCATGAAGTGCTAGATATGACCATTGAAGACGCTTTAACGTTTTTTGCCCCTATTCCGGCTATAAATCGTAAATTACAAACCTTAATGGATGTGGGATTAAGTTATATTAAGTTAGGTCAGTCAGCCACGACCCTTTCAGGTGGTGAAGCGCAACGTGTTAAATTATCGAAAGAGTTATCAAAACGTGATACCGGTAAAACACTTTATATTTTAGATGAGCCCACCACAGGTTTACATTTTCATGATATTAAACAGTTATTACACGTTATTCATCGTTTACGTGATCATGGCAATACCGTTGTAGTGATTGAACATAACTTAGATGTCATTAAAACCGCTGACTGGATTATTGATTTAGGCCCAGAAGGTGGCGCTGGTGGCGGTGAAATACTCGTTGTAGGTACGCCAGAAAAGGTAGCGAAACATAAAACGTCACATACCGCTCACTTCTTAAAGCAGTTACTTGCAAAAGGTTAACTATACACTTAACTAAAAAATAGAAGTAAATATTAACAAACAAAAAGGCCCGTAGTTCAAATTGATTTGGACTACGCGCCTTTTGTCGTTAATATAGAAATACTTACTATAGAAACTACAGATAAACGTAAATGACCGAACAACAAAATAAACCTTCATGGCAAAACCTTTTTATTTATTTACTCG
>Ga0115005_10000482_pt1 | contig 30574 bp, 32 predicted proteins | sample ArcOceMetagenome_FD_87163 | JGI IMG/M metagenome (GOLD analysis project Ga0115005, IMG submission 87163) | Marine eukaryotic phytoplankton communities from Arctic Ocean - Arctic Ocean - Greenland ARC118M Metagenome | ecosystem: Environmental > Aquatic > Marine > Oceanic | place: Arctic Ocean...
GGTCGACAAAAAAGAACACGGAAGCACCCCCAGACCACCCCCGGCGGCGAAAACATCAAAAGCACACAACCCCCCCCCCCCTTCACTGCAAACAGTGAAAAACTGGTCACCATTTTGAATTTGATCATTCACAGAAAACCACAAAGACTGAAGTAAACTGCCGTCAAATCTTCAAATTTGAAATTAGTCAAATCACGAAAAAATGAGGTTATTTTCATCACAACTGATAGTGTTCCCATTCGTAATAACATCATTGTTGCTTGCAACAACATTCGCATTCGTCCAACCATTGGCACAGAGGAGGACCTTCCAAAAAGGATCTTCCGTAAAATTTTCCAAAATCAATCATGAAATCAAATGCATGGAAGCAATCCCAAATGATGAGGATAATCTGCCAGAAATAAATAGTGAAACTTCACGTCGAGCATTCATTACCACAGTCGCTGCTGCAACAATCCTTACCACCAAACCTGAAGCATCTAACGCCGATACGATCGCTGCCGCCCTACCTGCAAGTACCCAAAGTGCTCCATTAACGGCCAAACAAATCTTGGAAAAATCAACGAAAAAGGCAGTGTCGGGCGGGAAAGCAGGCGCAACAGCATCCGTATTCCAAGTGTTGGGATTAATGTGGCTCAGAACAAGTATGAATTATCAATATAGATATGGAGGCACACTATCTAGTTCTCTATCCGAATTATATTCCGAAGGAGGTGTTCCGAGATTGTATCAAGGGTTGCCTTTTGCGCTGATTCAGGGTCCATTGACTCGGTTCGGGGATACAGCAGCTAACATTGGTATTCTGGTACTATTGGATTCTATTCCTGAATTGGAAGGGATGCCTCTGCCACTCAAAACTGCATGTGGTAGTATTTGTGCTGGACTGTGGAGAATAGTGCTCATGCCTATAGATACATCCAAAACAGTCTTGCAGGTAGAGGGTCAAGATGGACTGGGGAATTTGGTTGAGAATGTAAAGGAGAATGGTATTGCACCTTTGTACCGTGGAGCCCTCGCGAGTGCGGCTGCGACGGCTGTAGGGCACTTTCCTTGGTTTCTGACTTACAATTTTCTGAATGATGTTTTGCCAGTGGTGCAGGGTGGAGATGGAGAGACGAATCTTGTTTTGATGAAATTGGCAAGATCGGCATTTTTGGGCCTTAGTGCTTCTTGCGTTTCGGATATCTCTTCCAATAGTTTGAGGGTCGTAAAAACTACGAAGCAGACTGCTGGTTTGAAAGATGATGGAGAAGAGTATTCATATCGTGATACGCTAACCTTGATATTGGAAAAGGATGGTTGGTTAGGTTTGTTTGGGCGCGGTCTGCAAACGCGATTGTTGACCAATGCTATCCAGGGCGCAGTCTTTTCTGTGCTGTGGAGGTACTTTCAAGAGACATCAAGCTAATTATTGTGATATAGTAGGCACTTGCCAGGAGTAGAATAATGATGTACTATGTGTGACTTGGTAAAACAGTTTACATTACGTCTACTTGTACTCGTGCGATTGCTGTCTTTGGTTGACTGAATGAATGAACTGCCTGTTGTACTCGTATATGTGGTTCATTTGAAAAAAGAAGAGTCCAATCCCAGGAATCCGTATTCTTGCCACATTCCTCCATAACGGGTATCAGCCTCTCTATGGAAAATAACATAATTCCTTTGTGCCATCATTTCAAACACTTCGTCTTCATTCCTTGGGGCGCCATGAAATGAAACCAAGAGTTGTCTAGGCTCAACACCGGAGTTCAACCATTCTGGATAAGTATGCCACTCGCATCCTTCACAATCTACGCGCATAACTTCTAGCTCTCGACCTTCGTGTCCTAGATGATGAACAATTTCTTTCAGTGTCATGAATCCTTTCCTAGCCCTAGGAGCATCTATTTCGCCCTCCAAACTCCAGTGATGGGGAATAATTCCTTCTGGAATTTCCCCACCATAGTCATCTAAGCGATGATCAAAGACATGAACTTCACATGACCCCGCTCCCCCAATCTCCTTTAATAAGTTCAATTCAAAAGCAAAGTCAAATGAACGAGAATTTGGCGACCCTCTTCCAAACGAATACACCAGGCACTTTTTAGTAGCTTTGACTATCCGATGTGGGTCACATGTCCACTTTGATCCTTCAGAAGTACCGCCTATTCTCCGTTCTGAGTTACAATCAAAGTTTACTTGCCAATTGTGCTCGTACCACGTGGAGGGAGAATTGCGATTGGTGTATTTACTTCGTAAGCCCAATTCTTTATCATTGTGGTTTGGTTGATTACGTACTCGATCTTTCGTTGCTCGCCAGGCAGAAGCTGGTATATCTTTGAAGAATCCTTTGCTCTCATGCTGAGCAAGTTTGTAATTTTCATTGGAGGATGCATTTTTTGTGAAAGTATGGAGAATAAAAAAGGAGAGGATAACGGATGCTAGGAGATAAATGTGTTTGTTTAGTCGATGGGGCAATGGAGGGGGTAATTTAGATATGATCTCTTTAGTTGCTGTTTGAATATGTTTTGATGCATTTCGTATGGATAGTGTTTTCTCCTGACCAGGCAATTGCAGATCATATTCGTCAGTACGTAAAGCGACGTATCGAAGCATCGAAGTCATTGACAAAGGTACAAATGTATTGTGTTGAAGGGTGAGCACTTTTTCACTTTATTTTTCAGTTTTTCGGATAAATTCAAAATGTAAAAGAAAACATCCTTGTAGAAGAATGACCTTCAAATGGCCTATTTTTAGACCCTTGTATATTTTCATTTATTGTTACCACAGTTCACTCACACTCACACTTTGATCAAATCATTTCATCCCGTGTATGCCTATGAGTACCATGTCTTTGCGAATAACCAATCAAGCAAACGAAGATATTGAAGATGTTGAGTCCAACGCATTTCTCGTCGATCCATCGTTGAAACGTCGATCAAACCTTAGAATTGCACTCATTTCGATGGTCGATGAAATAGAAGGTCTTTGGAATTGGCTCCAACTCCTACCTCCGAAAATAAAACAGTCCATTCAGCTCTTCCAACACACCCAACACGTTCTGTATATCATTCTTATAATTTCATTGTTGGTGCTGATAATGCAAGGAAATTCATCTGGTAGAATGCTATCCACAAATGACTCTCTTGGATTGATCCAAATCCCCGATGAAGAATGGGGCAGGCTGAAAGCATTGTACTCTAATGTAGAACGGCACAAATACAAGAAGGAGGAATTTATTGATGACCCAAATGTATGGTATCAATATAACTATCCAGTTGAGTTCATTTGCCCAAACGCACAAAAGATTGGAAAGTCAATTGATGGTGCTGATGCTGGTTCGGGCTACTTGGGTGATGGAAAATGGGTTTGCAATCCACGCGGGATAGTCGATGTGGTACAAAGGAGGACAAAAAGAACTAAAACTCAATGGGTCATGGAGCGCTTTGGTCGTGAATATAGTGGAAAGAATGGTTGTGTGATTTATAGTATTGGCGTCAATGGTAACCAAATTGAATTTGAATCAGGCATTCAAAGGATATTAACTGAGGAGGCGGGTAAGAAGAAAGGTCATAAAAAGGGCAAACCCTTTTGTGAAATTCATGTCTTTGATCCTGCAGGATATCATGAACAATTGTTGATTGAGGATGGGACACATTATCATAATTGGGGTATTGTATCAAGTGCCAAAATCACGAATGATATTGATGAGGAGGATGGGAATCTAGAGCGGTTCAAAACTTTCCAGGAAACCATAAAGGAGCTAGGGCACCAAGGTTATATCATTGATGTGATGAAAGTTGATTGTAAAATGTGCGAATGGGGGATATACGATGATTGGTTCGGTCATGGCGATCCTAACTCTAGATCAAATGAGGAGCATATCGGTTTAGGCATGGTCCAGCAACTGCTAGTGGAGCTTCATGGAACTCCTGAAGAATATGTCAATGATTTTTTTGAAACCATGCGAGACGAAAACTATGTTATCTTCCATAAAGATTCTGATACTCAGACATTTCAAGGCATGGCCCAAGATTATGCATTCCTCAAATTAGACCAATCATTCTTTTAGGATAATTGGCAATTTTGGGATGTAAATTGATGCCACTGTACGCGTAGTTCGAGTATACGAAATCTCATCCTAATAAAAAGTCGTTCTTAAATTAGCTTCGTGTGCTGTTGTTACGAGTATGCCGGACACGCCGCCACCAACAATTGCAATATTTAAACCTTCATCTTGAGGTGGGATTCGGTGCCCTTGTTCCATCAGAGAAGTTTTCTCAGTCGGAATTGTTGCAGGCGTATTTGCCTTGGATTGTTTCTTCCACTTGTTCATGTTCCTCAATTTAATAAAAAACTTTGCTACTTTTTATATGGATAGACCTAGGGTCTTGCAAGAGCCCAGTGACCACAAAATCTTGTAACGTTGCCGATTTGAAGAGATACCAAGTTTTATTATGGTGTCAACTCCACTCGAACATCTGTCTACGGTTTCCCTACGTAGTTATGTTGGTAACGGTAAGGTTGTGAGCTGGACCTTCGACAAATTTATGCTTTAGGACTTCCAAAAGGGTGAACGGATGTCTTGCGACGAACTTGACAATTGGTAGCACACGTGTACGTGGTGATCATTTTGAAGTCAGTCGATTGACTAAATTTCAAATTAGACAACCAAAATGTCTGCGCTTGATGACCGCGTTACCTGACCTATAGTTACTTCATAGATCATTTCCCGATATCTGATATCTGGCCTCTTCGCAGCCCTCGAAGGCGTTTACACTTTTTTTTTCAACTACACACGTACGAAATACAATCCTCGCCTTATTTATAAAAGTTTAAAAAAACACATTATGGTGAATGCATAAAGAAGTCCTTATTCATGAATGTTGTCTTGCGGCAGGCTTTGCCTCTATTGAATCAAAATCGAAGCAAGTACAGCTGCTGCAATAGGCACTGTCCAATTATCATCCGCAAAAGGCACGAGCTCGACGATGGACGACGCAACACTGATGAAGCAAATTCGAGCCACCACCGCACTAAATGGCATCGCAACGACAATAGTATTTGTATAAATCAACCATGCCGCTAGACCTATCGAACAAGCGGCCGCACTCACAATAAAACCAAAGGTACCCGCTATAGACTTACTTTCCGAAAAGAACCACTTATTATTCTTTCCAAAGCGGCGACCTAAAATGTCAGCCATTCCATCTCCTGCAGCCATGGTTGATAATGCAATTACTCCGGAGAGGTTGTCGCAGAACCATATTAAAATAGAAGCGAACAATATGACCACGTAAATGAATGGTCCTCCCAAAGCTTCTTCCTTATTTCCACTTCTAGATATAGCATTTGCGAGTTCTGTACAAGACAAAAATTGATGAGAATGATATTCACAAAGTGCACCTGATTTTCTTCACTTTTACTAACAATAATTCAACATACACGTACCATTATCATCAATAGTATTCGTACCCGCCATCCATAAACGCACAGCTTGGATCAATGGAATGAAACTAGCGAATAAGCGAGCGCCCCATACATGAGAAAACAGTGGCCAAAGGATCATAAAGAGTGGTGCGGAGAGGGTATGAATGATTTTCCTCGAATCTCGCGGCTCGAGATACCCATTGGCTGAAAGTTTGGTGACGGATTTTACGAAAATGAGGCTCAGAATAGTTGTGAATATTGTGATACCCACATCGTGCAAGATCTGTGCATCGGTATATTCAGCGCCAAAAATGCCAAGCGTTGCGAGGGTGACGAGGGAGGCAAGAGATCCTCCAGCTATAACCGCAAGAGTTTTTCTATCACTTTGGCTACTGCTATTATTTCTTGCCATAAAGTCATTGTCATTACCCTGCGATGCGAGAAAGGTAGCACTTGTAGTGAAGGCTGGATCCGTTGTTTGGAAGCTTTGATGTTGTATTATCCCTTTCTCGCTTCTTCTTGCATGATTGTTGGATGGTGACGTATGGGAAATACTCTTTGATATCGGTGCTCTGGGCGCTAGACCCGTGCTCAATCCAAGCTGGCATATCAAGATAGTAGTTGCAATTGACTTTGCGAACATTATTGTCTACTTATCGTTTGCGTGTGTAAGTATGGAGAAGCTCCTACGCACGGTATGTTGTACGGGTACATCATTGTGATGGCTCGTTGATTTCTGTCCATTTTGTTCAATTTCAAAAGCTGATCTTGAAGTTACGTATGTACGGTCCAACGTTCGTGACTGAATCATTTTGATGGCTGAGTGAGATCTTGGTGAGATCTTCAATCTGGATCTTGAATTCCTTCTGACGTCATCGACAAGATCAAAATTTATCACCGCCGGGATGGGAGAAATCGGAATGTCATGGGATGGGGACCGGACCAAGCCGATGGAACATGGAACATGGAACCAACGGTCACCACATGTCAACACTAATAAGTATTACGAGTCCTAACTAACATTAATAAATACCACCTAGCATTTCCAGGAAGGAAGACTGCAAAATCAAATTTAAGAATTGGAAAAGGCAAAATGATGAAGATTGCTGCGAAAATGTTGGTCATTACATCATTGGCTGTCATCATTAGCATCACCGATGCATTTGCGCCGTCCCCAAAACTTGTGCCCAACCATCAAAATGATGCCTCGAGTACCAGCACAAGAATGCCAATGTACTTTGACTTCAAAGATGATCCCATCGTAATCCCACAAGAGAATTACGACCGGGTCCTCGAATCGACATTACCAGATTGTTCTTCACTCTCCATCCGGAAATCTGCAATTGGCCATAGGCACGGTCTGTTCGCGAGGACATCTTTCCCTCCCGACAGCGTTGCGTTCACAATACCTGCTGAGAAATGCATCACATTAGACAATGTACGATCTCATCCTGATCTCGGCAAAGTCCTCTCGATAATGATTGACGATCTTGGGGATGAAGAGGGACCAATTGCCACCCTTGCTGCGTTCCTCGCTAGTGAAATGCTTCGTGAGCAATGTGCCGAGTGGGAAGAGGATCCCTCTCTCAGTGGGAAATATACCGATTATATCAAATGCTTACCTACGGGTAGAGCTGTAAGTGAGCAAGATCATATTCTCTGGTGGAGTGATGATGAAGTTACTCGATTGTTTGAAGGGGGTGCTGCGTATGATAAAGCCATTGCGTTGAGAGATTGGGTGGAGGGCGAAGGAGAGATTATTGAGGGTATGCTTGTTAGCGATTTGGCAAAGAAAATGATGGGGTTGAGTATTCAACAGGTTAGGGGTGCTGTCACGAGCGCTTTTGTCAATATTCTGAATCGAAGTTTGTTCAATGATAGTGACCTACAAAGATTGGTTCCTGTTTTGGATATGTGTGCCCATTCAAATGCGCCCAATATGAAACACGAGGTTGATTCTTTTGGCAATGTAGTTGTAACACCGACAAGGGCTGTCTTGGCTGGCGAGGAATTGACGCTGAATTATTATTCTTCTGACTTTGAGGGGCATGAATGGTATGTCATGTACGGCTTCATCGTACCCTATGGTAGTGCAGCAACTTATGCTACTTGAATCAAAATGTGGTTTTTTTTGCGGTTTGTTTGATCTCGAATAAATTGCATCTTAGGAGAAGAGACACTTTTTATGTAGGTACTGTGCGTGAAGCTTTGAGAACACCAAACAAAGTGGCGTGCTACGTTTGGGATCCCGAATCTGTACCATGAGTTAAAATTAACAGCATTGAGGGCTTGTTTGTAGATATACGATATAGGTAACAAAGTTAACAGTAATATTATTAGGGAATTGGTTTCCGGCCATGGAATACATTGATAATGAAAATATAGTTACTGGTCCCAAATCCCATCTAAACGCACAACGATTGCAGTGATGTCATCCCTGTAGTCACCCTCCATCTCTTTCCACTTCTCTGTCGCTACTCTTATCAACTCTTTGCAAGCATCGCTCGCGCCCATACCATCTTGGAAACACCCTTCTACAATATCTACCGCCTCTGATGATGAAACGAATTCCCATACACCATCCGTTGCCAATATGAAAAACTGCAGTTTACGTGCAGTCGATTTTCAATTTGTGGTCAAGAGTCAGAGTGAGTCAACGATGTTGATAATAGTTCAGTAGATCGGTTTTGGAAAAAGTCAAACACTTACCTCATCATTATTGTTCAGTGCATAGTTTCGGACAACAGGTTCTGCAATAACTCCCACATGCTTCAGCGCATGATCACCAATGGATCTAGACATGGCCAGGCCTACTTGGGAGCACTTCTCGTCAAGCCATATCCTAGCCGGTAATTGCTCGTCTTGAGGAATAGTTATATATCCACCTGCTTTCAATATCCGTCTTCGCTCATCCATATCATGAACATTATGATCTTTTGTCAATTCGATAGTCTCTATGGTAGAATTTGAATCAGCGTCCCCGCGGCTCTTGGAACTAGATGCCTTTCTTCTACTTCCAAGAACGGCACGGCTATCACCGACGTTGGCAACATATAATCTTTTGCCTTGCAATAAAACAATACAAGCCGTTGATCCACTATTCAATGGAGATAAATCATCGATGTTCTTGATCTCATCGTCGATCTCGGTCAGTACATCGTGAAATGCTCTCTCAATGTTTCGCCCCTTCCCTGACTTTTGATAATTAGGATGAAGGTGCAATTTATCGCAAAGGGCATTCATTGTATATTCCGCAAGAAGCTCTCCTTTTGCACCGTGACCATCGTAAGTACCAAAGAGTGCAGTTTGGCTGTCCGAATCGTAGGGGTAAATAATGTGGCCACGATCCTGGTTAATTTTTTGTTTGGTGACTGTGACGATTCGCGCTTTGGTCCTGCTGCTGACATCTGTGGCGGGCCTTGCAACAAACATTTTTCGTAAGAACGCTGTGACATCTGTATCATATTCTGGTGCATCGTAGACAACATAAGGTTGTGGCTCGATGCCATGGCAGCTATAAGTTCCCACTTGATGCGGGGGAAAGGGCGGGGGTGGCGTAGGGGAAGTATCGACTCCATCCTGTGACTTGGAACTTTCTTCTTCCGTTTGGGACTTTTCTCCGTTTTCAAATTCTGAGGAATACATTATATGCTGTTTACAGTTTTTGGATCGACTCATCGGATCCGGAACAGTGGTATTGGTTGCCTCTCCTGGAGGTGTTGACACGTTTGTATTGTTGATGCTTAATCTCCGTCTTCTAAATGTGATATCTGCAGTTGACTGCTTTGGTGGTTTCGAGGGTTCACATGAGACCACGTTTGTGTGATGTATCCTCGTCTGTGCTGATTTATAAGTATTGCTGATAATGGGTGCTTCTTTTTCTTCCTCCTCCAAGAGTTGCGGGGTTGATTCTTGTCGCCCAAAGATGCCCTGTGACATGAGCAATCCAGCATAACAGTGTGATGTTGTCAGATATTTTGTGTTGCAATATGCTTGGAAGAACGCAAGACAAAAATACCCATTATATAGGGATCAAACTTCTTTAAGAATTTGGGCACAACTATCAAAACTTACATTAGTGTCGGACGAAGCAATGAAAGCAGCTGCAGCTACCGTTAAACTCAAAGAAGAAGATAGGGAAGAAAATGGATCTCGTGCCATTTGCGGCATATTCTTTTTCCGGAAATTCCTCCACATGTCGAAATCAACAATCACAAACTGTTTCAGATGATTTGTAAATGACGACTGTTTACGGAGGAGTAGTGCTGTGAAGAGCCTGCCTGTCATCAGTGGCGAATGCAATGCACATAAGATACCTTCAGGAGGCTTCAGGTTGATGTTTTGATGTTTTGATGCCTTCTGAAAAAATTATTCAACTGGAATTCTCAACTCCTCAATGCGCGCGAAATGGATGCGATGTCGGGTTGGTATTTATTTCAAGACGTGTCACCACATCACACATCCTGACACTAAAACTGATTTTACCCAAAAAATACCATTCCACACATTCACTACTGACTGGTGAACACAATAGTATCTCACATCACAATGAATATCCGTTTCTTATCATCTTATCTATGCTTTCACGCAGCAACTGTCACAGGGTTTGCACCCTCACCCTCAAACAATGGTAGATCATTTACTGCCCTTAATGCTGAGAAAGATAGCACAGAAGTATCCCGCAGATCTCTCCTCTCCACTATTGCTACTTCCAGCGCAGCATTTGCGCTCGCTAGTGTGAACCAAAGTCCAGCTGTTGCTACCGATGTCGATGATTACCTGAAAAGTGGACAGGTGAATATGCCGATGGGCGTGTCAGGGCAAGCTGGAAAGAGCCGTCCTGAGACTGGTATTGTGTTCAGGGATGGCAGTGAGGTGTCGAGGGATACAAGAAGCGGAAATGTGTTGGCAGAAATTGTTTTGGCAGCTGATTCCAAGGATCCTGTTGCCGTCTTGACTTCTTTCACTTCTCCGTGGGCTTTAGCGAAGGGATCGCTATTCGATGTTGAATGCCGCGATTCCTCAACAGGTGACTCGGCCTTCCTTTCTCTTTCTGGTAAAGCGAATGGAAAAGCAGTCTCAGATTTGCCTACATCTTTTTTCTTGAATAATATATTTTCTTCCACTGGAAGGTTTTCCTTCTATGGGCCACCAACTGATGTCAAGGTAAAGAAATCATACATGGATGGAAATAACCGTGTAATCGAATTAGGTTTTAGCATTCTGTCGCAATCTACTGGGGCTGAGATTCCTCGTCTTGCCATCGTTGTAGCATCAATTCCAGAGGGGACGGATCAGGCTGTCATGTTGGCAACATCATCCACGGCTACAAGATGGAGAAAGGGCACAGAAAAGGATGCTAGGAAGACTGCAGAGAGTTTCAAAGCGAGTGCTTCTCCAAAAACTGGAATGAAGGTTAGAGCCAAAGTTAGGAATGATTACAGTCTGAGCCAAAGTTAGGAATGAAATGATTACAGTCTGAGCCAAAGTTAGGAATGATTATAGTCTGTAAATTTATTGGATGTGGAAACGCATTCTGGTAGTGGTCCGTCTCCTACATAAAGCTATCTAATCAACACTATTAGTGAGAGTGAATAATATTAAAGTCGCCTGATTCAGTTCCTCAATGGATTCAATGGTAGAGTAATAACCGTGCTTCTTCATGGCATTGGTCTTTTTAAATTTCGCTTCTACTGAACTTGATTTTAATTTATGAAAAGGTTCGGTTCCGTGTCTTACCCCAGGTCCAAGTTCAAACAACAGCTGGAATGATGGAGGCAGCTTGAAACAAAGGTTTTGTGACATTTTGGAGGCAAGTTTCAGTGTCAGTCCGGGACTGAGCAATTATGAGCTCTATGCTGAGTCGTGAATGAAAGAGGAAAGAAAACCAAAATTCAAAAAAACAAATTTTCAAAAAATCAAAAAACCGACAAAAACGCTAAACATTCATTCACGCAACAGTTTAGTAACTACGCATACGCTATCACCTACTCGTAGCTACACCAGTTGCTGTTGGCAATAGACATACTTAAGTATACCCTAAAAAACTATATTGAACCCCTGAGAAACCATGCCGAAGACAGCGAGGCCAAGCAGGCAAAATCAAAACCTCTCCTTCGAGAAGGAAAACAAAAGTCCAAATATCGGGGAATTGAAACCTGCCAAACGAAAAATTGTAGTGAGGACACTTTCTCGACGAGAAGAGGAAGCAAGACGAGGAGTAAGTGAGAATTCTGATAACAGATCTCGATCATGTTCTTCGAATCCAAGAGAGCCGAATGATGAATCTATAGATCAGCATCATGGTCCGCTTAGTGGCCGAGATCCTCTGAGAGATCCGCTTCAGAGTCGTTTGCCATTCACTACCGTTGCTTGGCAGAAAGGGTCAAAAAAAATTGAAAAAAAGCCTGCCTATGCCTTTAAAAGCGTAACATCACATCTATTGGAAATATCCGAAAATCCTCCTGAACCTCATGACATTGAGATGGGAAGTGACGATGGTCGGCCTGCGAAATTCTACCCTATTGCGCTCAATGATGGTGCTGTCGGTCTTCATACGGGAGCTAATTTTGGAAAAGATGGTTTCAATGCCATGAGTCACAATACTCATAGGTCCAACTGGAATGCAGTGAATCCTGTTGTATCATTTCCATGGAACGAGGGCGAAGGAACTTTTTCGAATGAGAAGGCAAAATTGAAAGAAGCTAGAACGGATCAAACTAGAACGACAAATCACCCTGATCTTAATGTAACGGATGGAGATGACGAGGAAACCACTGACAGTGATAGTCCTTTTGCAACAATGAAATTACATCCTTGGAAAGAATGGGAGAGGCTTAACAAACGCATGACTCCACTTCCTGTCTTTGGTGGTGGGCGTGGGCTTCCCCAACTTCCAAAGCAGCATAAGACAAAGTCTTCACGAAAATCAGGTATTTACAATCAGGATGATTTCGATTATGCTATCGTCCTCCGCCCTATGAAAGAATATGAGGAATGCGCTTCGGTGCTGGATATCGCCTCCGAATTGAGCAGAAGTATTTTCGATCGAGCAATTAATGACGTTTCCACTCCGCTCAATAATAGAAAGTTGAAGAAGTCAGGTTCCATGAAAATTTCCCTTCAGAAGGCAAGGAAAAGAGTTAGTTCAACTGGCAAATATAGTCCTTATCGCAAAAGTCCTATAAAGCAGACGCCTCCGTCATTAAGAGGGCGACGGTGGAATAGGAAGGAGTTGAGATCTGCGCCGGTGACGTCTGTCAGGAAGAAGAGCCCTAAGCGCTCAACTTATACTTGGCAAAATACATCACATGAGAAGAAAAGCAAGAGGCAAAATGGACAAGCAAAGAAAGGAAATCCGAATGTTTTAGATCCTGCTAGCATTCCTAATCCCAAAGTTCCACGTGGGATGGCTAGGAAGCAAGGATTGGAAGAATTCCTCTGGGCTCTGGAACAAGGCTTTGTCGTGCGTCGTCATCGGCCTGGGCATGATCCAGTCTTTTTGAAGCTGTGTAGTAAAAATAGAGGAGATACAATTCAATATGAATATATTGGTCCTGAAGATGCCGCTACTGCTTTGAGAAGTCAGATTCAGCGATATGGTAATAATGATGTCCGAGGTGTTGATGATAAGGTAGTGAGGCAACGGATAAGTCCATGGGCACCGGGTTACAAAAGTGATCAAAGTGGTGATGATAATGATCAATTGAATGCAGATGAAATCAAGACCGACAGCCAAAGAGCTTTGTCTCTAGAACAATACAATACGTCGTTGCCTGGGAATGAATCAAGACGAAGCAGTTTCGGGGGTATCATTGATTCGTTAACTAGCTATACTTCAAAGGCGATTACAAGGGCCGTCTACAGCGGCTCCTTCAAAGCAGCAGATGTAGTGGAGGTCCAAAGGGCAACTCATGGTGATCCGCTCAGTAGGAGTGAAGATGGCACAATGCTGCAAGGATCGCATACCTTTAGGGAATGCAAGGAGATAAATAACAGAAAATGGCTCAAGGATTGCGAGATGTACGACCTGGATAACGAATGCAACACAGATTTGAAAACGACTATTCAGGACGAATATGCGCGAAAAATCCCAGAGAGCATTAGGACATTCTCATTGATCTTGCCCTCCATGATTCAACGCTTCTCTTCAATCAAAGAAGCGAATTATTTGTGGTCTGAGGGAGAGACTTCGTTCAAAAATTTTGCCTTTCTTGATATCGAAACTGCTACCAACGGTGAATACTGGATGCTTTTCAGAGGATTTTTGCTCCTACATCGTGATGCATACAATGGTAAGTTACATTCTTGTTCTGATTGAGGACATCATAAGTTGTTTGTTTCCCGATCAATTTCTCAAGTTCCACTTTCGCGTCAAGGTCGATTCGCGAGAGATAGAGCAAGTGGGTTTGGCTGTAGCTATAGTGCGTCACAGAAGCTGGTGCAAAAATATGCAAAACAAAATGACTCATCAAGGGAGGAGATGTTCCAGGATACAGATCCTAAAACGAAAAGTCGGCTGAAGGGCATGTTGCCAAGCTATCATTTTCAGAATAGCGATGCCAACAAGAACGATCAAAATGTAAATGCAGTCTACGCAAAAGTTCCACCTCCTGATTATTATCTCGGCGAAACTCCTGGCACTCAGATTTGGGGTCGGCTGCGCTTGGCTGGCTTAGAAACTGAGAGAATATTTGATTTGGACACAAAAAGGGTCATACTAAAGATCAAATGCCCTGAAGATAGGCTGATGGATGTCGCCGAGGTTTTAGAATTAGAATTGAAAACAAGAAATGGTGAGTACAACACCTTTTGGTTATACTTACATAATGTTGAAACGATCAATCGTCTGATTTGCTCCGAATTTTGCTTCCGAATCTTCCAGGAGATTTTGCAACATTCAAAGAAAGTGCAAGGCATATCTTTGCTCGGACTGGAGGTTTAGAAGGCCAATCTTCGTCCCTGTTTATATCATCGATCCGTCAGCATATCATTGATTACATTATCAATTCTCAGATTCGTGACACTGGTGCTGGATTAAGTCTTCAACATTCTCTACCGAGAAAAGGCATAAAAAATCGATCACCACTCCACATGCATGAGAGTCTTGAATCTTTGTTCAAGGTGTGGTTCAACTTCACGGAGGATGACCACTGGAAACAAATCATGGAAGAAAACGACCTATATCATCGTGATGATGGTTTTGTGAAGAATCAAAACTCAATTGCCGACAACGATGATGAATTGCCGCCTCGCATTAACCGCTTTATTGTTGGCATGTTTTATCAACCTCTCGACTCCATAGAGAGATATTATGGAGAGAAGGTCGCATTCTATTTTGCATGGTTACAACATTGCTCATTAAAGTTGATCTTTCCTTCCATACTTGGATTTGTGGTAACCATGGTACAAGTTTTCACACAACGATGGGAAGACAATGAAATTTTACCTATCTTTTCGGTACGTCAATCGCTCAAGACAAAATACTCTCTCATTTAATCAAGTCTGTATCTCAAAAATGATTTCTTTTGGTCCACAGTTTGTCCTCATGGTCTGGTCTTTTCACGTAATGATAACATGGAAGCAGAGACAACATGATCTGACTCATAGGTGGGGCACCATGAAGTACCAGGAAAATGAAACTCCTAGACCACAATTTAACGGGAAATACAAAATATGCGAGGTCACCAAGCGCTCTATCGTGACATATCCAGCATGGAAGCGGTGGATGAAATACATGATTAGCATTCCGTTGACAATGATGTTTACGACGTATGCCTTTCTTGGGGTGATTATGGTCTACACCAATAGAGATAATGTGCTTGCGAAATACTTTGGAGATCCAAATCAGAATGTAGGAGAGCTGTTCAATCTCACTTGGAATCTATCTATCATTGGAAAAACAGACGCCATTGTTGCAGTCGAATTGTCAACAGATCATCTGTCGAATCCAAAATTCTGGTGGACGGTTGGTTTGTTTCCATCACTCATTGGCCTAGGCCTTCCCCTGTTAAACTTTGTTCTCATGCGGCTTTCCAGGATGCTGAATAACTTTGAAAATCATAGAACAGAATCGCATTACAGGAATGCTTTGATTGCGAAGGTTATCGCCTTTCGCTTCGTTGCATACTTTGCTGCGCTATATTACTATGCTTCAATCGCAGCAATTGGTGGGTTTGGTGGTATGGCGGTCAAAAACGGATTTCTTCGGATCGCGACAAGTCTTGTGATATACTTGACTATTCAGCATTGGTGGAATCTATTGTTGCAGATCTGCGTCCCACTACTCATATTAAGGTACCATAAGGATCGTAGAAACAATAGGTTGAGGAAGGAGCAAAGAGAACTTGAGCATTCAAAAAAGGAATATAGAACTAATAAGGACTTGACAGTTGAAGAATTGAAAAGGCTTGGTGAACGTATTACAAACAAAGAGGCCCTATTGACACAGGGAACAAGCGAATTGTGGGATGAATTGATATTGCCAGACTATGATCCCTTCTTCGACTACATCCAATCCGTGATATACTTTGCATACGTCGTTTGCTTTAGTACAGTATTCCCGCTTACTCCACTGCTCGTCCTCATTAACCAGCTCATCAACATGAGACTCCATGCATACAAAATTTGCAGAGTAAGACGGAGACCTTTGGCACAAAAAACCGGCGGAGTAAGTTTGGTTTCAATTATTTTCAAAACTATCATTTTGCAATTCCAACACTAACGTCACCGACAGATTGCTAATTGGGAGCAGGTTCTGAATACAGTCACATTGATTGGGGTCCTTACTAATACATCATTAATGGTCTTGACGAATTCACTCTTCAATTTTATCAGGGAAAACACAGACAATCAAGGCGTTGCTTTGCTTGGCGCTTTCGTTTTATGGGAACGAATAATGGTCACCATTAAATATGTCATGGAGTTCTTCATCACAGATAAATCAATTGATCTTGTGAAGAAACTAAAGGTGGAAGAACACAAGAGGAATGAGAAATCGAGAGAAGAAAGAGTGCTCGCTAAAAACAAAAGGCAGTCATCTCTATCTTTATCAACTCACAAACCCTCACACAAAGGAAAATCACCTGTACTAACTCCCAAACTGGAACAATTCTCTTCATCTTCAGAACGCAGCTTTCTGATAAAACACCAACAGAATAATGGTACTATCAGTGATACAGAAGGCGGAGCAAAAAAGACATCACGTCGCAAAAAGTCTTCAAAGAAAACACGACCGAAGACACCGAAAGTATCAAGCGCTAGGAGACCTGCTAAGACAAATATTCAGACGAACAATAGTCCTTTCAAAGAATTTATTATTGATGATGATGGCAGATCACCCTTGCTCGAGAAGGAAGGGATTTGTGGTCAAGAGGTCAGCCCAGCAATTAGTGACATGCTGAGCCTAAATTACGATAGTGAAAGTGATGAAGGGTATAGAACTCCTCTGAAACCTTCAATGCAGAGATCCATGATGACAAGACATCGAAAAAGTGAATTACATGCTGCAGATGCGCGTATTCGAAGCAGAATAAGTGCCCGCAAGAGCGAAAAGAAGATTAGAAAATGATTTTATTCGGAACACTCTAAAAGATAGCAATAGGAATATAAAAGTAACTTTCCATTAACAATGATAAACTTTTCTTTCGTTAATTGGATATCGCAATCGCAACGACCTTAAATCTCGAAGTACTTTTGATATGACTACGAGTTTTAAACGCACAGCTTTGCATGGAACCCAGTCAAGTTTGCTTCCGCAGCTCGATCTTCGAAACAAATTTGATCATTGAGGCAACCACCACTGGCGAATCACCCCAATTGGTAATTTGAATGAGATCCCATCTCCAACGTTGATCAGTGATGATGTAGTGGTCAACATCCCAATAACAGATAGTTCTTATTTATTTTTTATGTTTTTGTTATTTTAAAAATATTCTAAAAAATTGAAAATGCTCACAACTTTGAAACTCTCAAGCGCGCGAGCGTTTCAACTCCCAAAACAACTTCGAGTGCGAGCAAGGCTTTTTATACCGGGACTTGGCAGTTTTTTTAAGCCTGCACTCGATGTTGGGTTGGGATTCCCTTAGCTTCCATCGCAGTGAAAAGTTTCCCGCATTTGTTTTATTTGGAGAAAACCATTCAATCCCGTAAATATATTACTTAAGCCTGCACTCGATGTTGGGTTGGGAGTTGAAAAGATTGACCTATGCAACATGAAATTCTTATAAATTCGCGCCTTTGACCATTATTGCATCTCAATCATCAGCATCACCACCTGACATAACGACGGTTATTCCAGAGGAATGACTTCGACCCGAACAGTATCATACTGTACATTAGGATTGCTTGACCACGCTGTTGCTTAACATAACAATGAGGTCGATACGAACGAAGCAAATGCAATTCTCCAACTTCTCCATAACATTGGTAGCATTGGTCATACTGCACAGTTACAATACATGCACAGCTGCGTTTGTGAATAATCTGAATCATATTAGCAAATGCAGATCAGATCAATCATATCATTTGTTGCATCCAAATGACAATTGTAATGAGGGGGAAGAAAATATACTGCAGAGGCGGACCTTTCTCAGCAAAAGTGTACTACCAGCCACGTCCTTTTCGCTCTTAAGCTGGATGAACATCGATATCCCAAAAGCACAAGCTATGGGATTAGTCAAATTTCCATGTAAAGATTACGAGTTCTTGAATACTTACCACTTTGTGCGAGCTGGGGAGAGTCTACTGGAGGAGGAGGGTATATGGTCCACAAACCCATTATTTCTGACAAATCGGGAATCTGCTTTGTCACCAAATGGGATCGGACAAATAGAAAAAATGAGTGAACAACTTCGTGCAGATGATATTGCTCCCACTATTGTTAGGTACAGTTTGGCTGCGTCTGCGATTGACTCGTCAAATGTCATTGGAAGGGCATTGAAGGTAGGAAGGGATCGTTTAGTGCCTGAATTCAATTTCATGGATCCTCGTGCGATCGGTACTTGGGATATGTCACTATTCAATACTACACGAGATGCCGTCTGGGCCATGGACTTTTATGAGGCAGGTGTGGACGGGACCGAAGGGCGTCCTCCGAGCAATGAGGATGGAACTCCGCACGAGACTTTGCAAGATCAAGTCGTTCGGTTGCGGCAACTGCTTTCAGTTTTAGAGACACAATATAGTGGTGACACAATTCTATTAGTTTTCGTAAGTGTGACGCATGCCGATTTGAATAATGTTGTTGATAGATTGAAGATTGAACTAACGACATTGAATATTCTGTTCAATCCTAATCTGAAAGCCTGACGGGACAGGACCCGCACTGCTAACTTGTCTCATTGGTGGTGTTCCATTGAATAGAGTCCACGAGCTAGAATATCAGAGTGGTGAAGTGCGATTGAATGTAAATTATAATTCTGCGCATGCTTATCTTTCAAATGAACCCACGCAGGAGTACACTCAGGCCATTGCTCGCGGGCGAAGTCAATTGAAATCTCTCCGCGATAATCCAGACGAAGTACAAAATGTGCGAGACAGACAGTATGCTGAACAACTGCGTAAAGACGAAGAAAAGAGAGAGGAACAAAACAAGGAATTAGAAATGCAACAAGCTAAACAATTACGTAGAGAAGAAGAAAAGAAATTAGAATCAATAGAATCCAAGGACACAAGTGTGCAAGTTGAAACAACCCCCATTGATTCGAACATGTTAGCCATAGGCGGCCTTACTGCAATTAGTGCGATTGGATCCAGATCTCTCTTTGGGAAAGAGGAGAATAAGAACGAATCGCTGATATCCACCGATTTGGCGTCACTATCGCAAAATAGCACTGGCAACGATCAAGAAGTACATGCAGCAAACAATACCGTTAGTGAGAAGCCCCGAGGTATACCAGATTCTTTTGCAACTGCAACTGTAAATTTTGAAGAAATAGTTACCGACTCATTAATAAACGAGCAAAGTGTTGACGAGGAGATGCCTCTTAATCCGTTGTCACCTTTACCTAGTGAGCCAGCAGTGGCGACTAGTACTCTGAAAAAGCCACTAGCACAGGCCTGGGACCCTGGCGAAGATGACGGTGGGCTAGCATGGCTCGGAGCATTGAGTGAGATGATAAACGAAGACGATGAAGAGTCGGATAATACCTTTGAATGAGGCAACGAGGCAATTGATAAACTTGCACTAGTTAGTACTTCCGATGCGTATTTCGCTCGTGCATTGATATATGAATATGCTCATAACGACTTTTTATCTTTAGGCTCAGTACTCATGCGGTATCATAAGTACACGTACTCCTAAACTTTAAATTTGCCGTGGCATTACTTTGAAGAATATCCTTCACCGTCATCAGACATTATTCTAGGTCAAATCCAGTAGCAACCATAGTTACCGCAACTTCTAGCCTTTCCTTTAGCTGTTCTTTCGATTCAAACACTGGCAAATCAAGACGGTTGAAGCTGGGATAGGAAACATGTTCACAATGAGTTAGTTATATAAAAATTCTCATCATAGAAAACAATTTCACCGTTCACAAAAATATGTTCATCCTTACCATGTACTACGGAAGGATCGATGCGATTTTGGTCAAGGGAGGACGTGAAGCTCTTGGTGTTAGTCGCGAGATAATGAAATTAGAACAAAAGTGACTTAAGTCGAATACTTACTGAGCCCGAGGGTAAAAACAAATTTCAAGTGACACGCCATGAATGGTGAATTTTTTAATTCCTCCCTCGTTACCCTGCAAGCATGCGAATCCCTTTGCTGGAACTCCACTGGTCCCAGTGACAAATTGAAGAAGCCGGGCTTTTTTCTCCTGCTGGAATTCATGAACAACTTCCCAGAACCATTGGCATACTTGGTCTTTTTGGCTACGAAATGACCCTGAGTACAAGGTATTATCCATCCAATCTTCGATATCAATAGTAGGCAAACCACACAGGAGAAGCTCTAGCTCTTGGAAGTCAAAGATTGTGAGGAGACTTGCAGGAACAACGTCCATGAAACCCAGCAACATTTCTCTTTGCTGAAATCGCACTCTCCCTACCAATCTATATCCCAGTACAGCTTCCAAATACTGAACTATGTTCTCATTGGTTACATCAATATCTCCACCATTGGGGATCAATTCAACTGTCTTACGTGAACCCATAATATCTTCAGAGAGAGTGAAATCCAAACAAGCATATTCCACATCATCCATTTCCATCAATGCCTTGATGGACTTGTAAAAAGCTGGATCAAGATACTGAAGATCAGAAAAGGTAACTGGCCAACCCAGAATATGCTTGTAAATTGTTTTCACCAAATGGCCAGATATCAACTCGCCGTCAAATAAGGCCTTTCCCATTATCCTGCCAATGAAGCGGAAATAAATCAGATGATCCTCATTCAAAAGCTCTGTTAAAATCATTAGAAAGTCGGTCTAGAATGGATTACTGGAGTTTGTTGAAAGAGATTCACGCACCTGACATCGGATGAACCTGCAGACTCATTTGGTTCTCACCACACGTCATCCACAAACCAGTATCAATATCAAACAACTCATCAGAAATCAGCTGAAAGAATTCTCTCTTGAGGCCGCCTTTTTGAAGAAGGTGATGGAGGAACAACTATTTAATTGTATGGCATAAACAAATAAAAATTAATGAAGGAAGAGTCATCTCACCAGCATCTATTCCTTCCTCCCCAATAAATACTATTCTCCAACGCTTTTTCATTTCGCCTGGATTCAGAAGCAAGATTCTCTGCATCGCATCTGAAAGCAAGTGGTCGCGCCTAACCTTGATATATAAATTGTCAGTAGCTGTACTACCTACTTTCCCAATTTGTCTGCAGATTCTATGAAACGCCTTTGCCTTTTCACCCAGTGGCATCGTTTGCATTTCTATTAGATCAGTGCAAGAAGCGATCTCGTCACCCGAGCCAGAAGTGACTGTACTTTCAACTAGCTCGCACTGAGCTGCGATCAATTCCAACCCATTCTTCGACAGATGACGAACATATGCATTCTGATTCATCCTTTTCGCGATGGAGTTGGAATGTACTGCCTGCTTTTTGCTGACTCTAGCCCTAAAGATTTCAACCCAAATAGAGATAAACACGTGTTGGGTTAGAAGCGAGATACAAAAGAAATCTATGATCCTTATAACACAATAACGCACCATTGGAATTTCATCTGTGCTACCTGCAAAGTCCTTGCCCAACCATCTACATCATATTCCAGCTTTTTTACAACCAGTCCTTCCGTACGGAATGGCAAATGAAACCTTACCATTTTCCCACCTATAGCATTCACTGGACACTCAACCATGACTCGGATCCCATTTGCAAGTAACGCAAATGATTCACCAGGTCCGACGTGATCAGGTATTTGCACTTCAAATTGTTGCCCAACCTTGCGTTTGCGACGAGGTGTTTGTGATTTAGGTGGTATGATACGCAGACTCATTCCAGGCAGTGCATTTGTTGGGCTTGTCACCATCAAATTTGTACCATTGATCTAATTAAAAACAATTGGTAAGACGAATGAAAGATTCGACGTAAAAATGGTTACACGTAGGGTGAATGGAGACTACTTACTAGCACTGCAAACTTAGTTCCGCCACGAATACCAGGAGGGATTGTCACCATATAAGCTAAAGCATTACTCATTCATCATAAAATAGGAGAGTTGTCTGGATGAGATATTTATTATGTATAGAGCATATATTACGTGCACCTAACGTACCTGGGGGGTCAGAGTCAGGTATATACTTCACATTCGGGCCATTAAGCTCGTTCTTCACGTCTGGCTTTTCAGCAGGTACAGTAATGGCAAGAGATTGCCCTGATCTGGCCCCAGCTGGGCACTTTAGTTTTAGCTTCCGATTTCCAGCTATGTTACAGCACATCAACACGGGGACCGTAAGAAAAAAAGTAAAGGGGACAAATTTGAAATTGGAAGACACAAGAAATAGATCATGTCTATGGTCTTACCATACACTTGAAACTCATCCCCAGGCTTTATATTTGGTGGAATTTTAACCTGGAATACAGTCGTTTCGGCACTTTCTTTTGGTCTATTCTTCGATGATCTTTGTGTGTCATTTGATGGAGTAATTGGTCTGCTAGATTGGTCATTTTCTGTCATTTTCTTTCTACGAAATAATGATACCATGATTTCAGAACGCGACACGAAGAATGTCGGGACAGATATTTTTACCAGCTTTTGTGTGTGCTGTCTCTGAATTGATTGAACAAAGATAGGAAATACAAACAGTAAGCTAAACAGTATGTGCCAGTCGCCAGTAGCGTTCGATTGCTTCGGCCAGGTTGAAGGTATGAATGACTCTGTGACTGCCAAAAATTGTAAATGTCATTTCAAAAAGATGCGAGAACAAAACCGTGTCGGGAGAGGACTACGTCCTAAATGTGGGTTTGCCTAATAAAATACTCATACATTGCGTCAATTATACATTCGTCTGTGGCACATCCAGTGATGATAAACGGGCGTTTAACACGCTTTCCCACCAGTCAGTGGTACACGTTTTTAAAACTATTCTTATTATTTTATAGACCTAATAAAATAAAAATAAACAAATGAAATGAAGCCGAATTTGGAATTAAATTGTAGCCCGAGCCCGGCCCAATAAATTTGCGACCAGGTACATGTAGTAGGGTGAGGATCCTAGTGGTGGCACTTTGGGGTAGCGCTTCTTCAGGCTTGCTTCCACAAAGGAACTCTTAAAACTGTCTCCCTCCACTTTCCGTTGGAAGATATTTTCCTCGTTTTACAAATACACATTACGTATGATCAAGCGATATGATACTCTTGCCGAAAATGGCCTATTTTGTTTCCGTTAGTCCGGGATTTTTGGTCTTTTTCCGTTAGAACAAATCTTTGTTGAGCGAGCAACCTTTTTTGTTACCGACCAATAAGAAGATAAGAGTCCCAATAAGTAGTCTAAACACCAGTGCCCACTCGGAACTTTGAACTACTCGTACCTTGCTTGTACCTCGGCATTGTTGAGCACCCAAACGAGAAACCAATCATCTGATATGACACCAACACAGGGATCATCAGCCGATTCACCAGCCAATGTCTCAGAAAACCATGGGGACACTATAACGATCGACGAAGCAGTAGACAGAATCGGCCTTGGGAAATTCCAGCAGACGATTCTCTTTGCCACAGGATCATGCTTCATGGCAGACAGCGTCCAAGTAATGCTTCTTTCTTTTATTATACGCAGGCTTCAGCGCGAGTGGGATTTCTCAGATGCTACAGGAAGCATGATCGCTTCCTCTTTGTTCGCGGGTGCTACAGTTGGTACACTTATTTTGGGACCATTAGGTGATAAGATCGGGAGAAAGCCCATTCTCCTTTGTGCTTCTTCCATCATTACTGTCTTTGGCATTTTAACATCCATTTGTCCCAATTATCAGTGTTTATTTCCAATCATTTTCAGCATTGGCTTTGGGTAAGTTTGAAGTCATATGTTTAACGCCCAATGGCGTAGCGTATGCGTTAGCCTTCATTTAATGACAGTTTCTTACAACCATTTATTTTCACATCCAACAGTATTGGCGGCTTAACTGTTCCGTTCGACATTCTAGCAGAGTTCCTAACGACGGAATCAAGAGGATCTTATTTGTTAGGTATTAAATTCTTCTGGACGGCAGGGAGTATGATCATTCCCCCCGTTGCATATATTTCTCTTGAGATCTTCAACTCTTGGAGACTGTTCGTCGCAGTTTGTGTCATTCCAAGTCTGCTGAGTGTATTCGCCAGTTACATGTTTGTTCCAGAATCACCTAGGTGGTTGGTAACGAAAGGTAAAAAGGATCAAGCTTTAGCTATTTTGAGAAAAGCAGCAGAAAAAAATGGAATTAATCCTTATAAAGCTTTTCCCGAAGGAATTACACTTCAAGATGAAACATCCGAGCATGGAGACTTTTCAGAACTAATGAGTGTAAGTACAGTTTTGCAAATCCAAATATTTGATTCATCCTTCATACCTGACTTATTCGTAACTCTTTCACAGCCTCGTTGGAAGAAAATCGTTTTGGCACTAGCAGTAATATGGGGGACATACGGCTTTACTTTTTACGGATCGATCCAAACTGTGACAAGGATATTTGACAATGCCGAAGGAGCAGAATTGGATTTTGACTACGTAGCAATTTTTGTTTCCAGTTCGGCGGAATTACTAGGAACATATGCAACCATTCAATTGATTGATCGAATTGGTAGAGTCAAGACTCTCACTAGGGCTTTCTTATCTGCTGGAATCAGCTTATTTTTACTATGTGCCTTGGATGATTATGTAGGAAGCCGTGTTTTGGTTTTGTTCGCAATAGTGGGCAGGGCATCGGAGATGGCGGCCGCGTGCGTGACTTGGACGGTGACAGTTGAATTGTTGAGCACCGAACTTCTTGCGACGGGACATTCGGCTGTGAATGCGATTGGCCGCACTGGTGCCTTCTTTAGTCCATACCTTGTCAGTGATGAGAATTCTCTCTTGTTAGTTGGGTCAATTTTATTGGGTGTCAATCTTATATCTGCGATAGCTTCAACGCACCTGCTTGAAACACGAGGAGTCGAATTAGGTAAAGCTGTTTTTATTGAAGAGGCACGTAGTCAAGAGCTTGAAGAAGCCAAGGCACAGGAATTGGTATCAAAATATCATCGTATGAAGGGGAAGCCATCGTTTGCATAAAATAAACGGATTCAATTGTATGATACCTTTACTACTCGTATGCAGATAAAATGTGTAGGCAAGTACGAGGCAAATCCAATTATTACAGTACGTGTACATAGTGATCACCTTCTCTTGGTTAACAATGTGCCAAGCACAGACTCACTACCACAGGTGTGCATGATTTCACAACGACGTACTATAAAGTCGAAGATAATACACTTCAAGCAAGTTCAGTTTAGATTTTTTTTAATACCATTAGACTATAACAATTTAGTCAGTGGACTCAGCATACTTTGCAGCCTCCTTGTCAGCCTTTCTTGACAAACGAGCCTTTGCCCTACTTTTCCTTGCGACAGCCTGTTCAGCCAAAGCCTTCTCTTCAGCCATCTCTCTCTTCTTCTCGTGAATAGCCTCAAGAAGAACACGCTTGTTCTTGAAACCGTTACCCTTGGAAAGCATGTAAAGGGTGTGGTAAATGTGCTTGTCGATTTTCTTTGCGTCACGCATCTTCTTGAGCAAACGACGAAGAACGCGGATACGTCTCATCCAGAGAACCTTAACGGGGAGACGAGCATTAGCAGTACCGCGACGCTTTCCGATTCCTACAAAGTTTTGAAAAAGACACAAGAGTTAGAAATCGTTTCATCTTTGACATTCGACAGATATCATCCAACATCAAGAGAGGATGATTGAAATTCAAAAATAGTTTGTGTATGTAGTCACAGTGAAAAAAGTACACGACATGAGTAGAATCTCTTGCCATGCGTGGATATCGGACCCCCGGTTTGTCGGCCGGTTGAGAAAGAATCGATTGCATATTTCTACGCATTCGACAAGTCCTCTGCTAATCTAGCCCCATTCAAATCAAGTCTGGCTGAAAGAGATGAGGAACTCAAATCAACGGAACGACATGAATAGGGGCATATATTTCCATTCTTTGAACCAATCACCAATCTTTTGTTGTTCACCATCATGATTATTTGCTGCCTTATTTCCAATTCACGAAAGTAATAATAACCAGACTTACCAGTGTGTCTTCCCTTCCTCTTGGCCTCGTTTCTAAGAGTTACCCTAGCACGAGAATGTACAACAGTGGGCTTCTTGAAGATAAGTCCGTCACGCTTAAGACGAGCAATGTTGCGACGAGAGTTAGCGAGGGAGATCTCGTTAACCTCGTTGGGGTCAAGCCAGATCTTCTTTTCTCCGCACTTGAGTACGGATGCAGCGAGGCGCTTCTGAAGTTTGAGGGATACTATCATTAGGAACGATGAAAACGTGTTAGAGATGTGATTTTTTTGTGTTTATCTGTCGTGCTTGTGTAGCTAGTTCATTGATGGTAGGTTGGTGCACTAATTCATCGCTATTGTTCGTCAGGTACATGTGTACATGACTCATTACCCGATTGAACCACGGATTGTTGAATGCAAATTAGCTGCCCACTGCCAATCTCAGTCCACCAACCATACATTCCTGGTAGCACAATCCCAAAGGTACATGTAAGATGTTGTATTTCATGGTAGAAACCCTTTGTTGAAGGTAAAAACGGAGCTAAAAACGGAGCGGAACTCACCCATGGCGCCTGTCTAGAGTTACAAGATGATCAAAGGAAAAGTCCATTTGCTTTTATCGAGAGGTTGGGAAAAGGATCTACGGGTGAATCTACGTAGAAATTATACTACTGGTATAGACTTACCGGGTACTAGAAAGTTTTGAGGGGGTGGGGGGGGAGTGGTATTATAGAAGAAAAAAGTACCCTCTCCTTTCGAATGTGATTTCGCGGACTTTTTGTTGGAACCAAAGATCAACAAAAGCAAAGCGAATTGAGAATGAGAGGCAATCTAATAATGCCATCACACTGCCATCACCCATCACGCGACAACGTGACAAACAATTTACAACATAAGACGGTAACATAGATTGGGAAACCCATTCTACAACTAAAGACCTTGGAAACTATAGCCATAAATAGTCATGTCTCTCCCCCGCCCATGCCTACCAATCCGCCGCCACCGAAAACGTCCATCGCCGTCAGATAATGAAGAAAATCAAACCACCCCAATGGAAATTTCTTCCCTCGAAACAATGGATGCAATGGAATACCTTGCTTCTGTCAAGGCACAGGCGTCTTCCCTGCCCGACGTATTCGTATCTCAAAAAACCAAAGAGGATGCAAGTATGAGCGTCAATGGAGGTATAGATGCAATTGACGGATCGGCAGCAGCAAGAGATTATCTATTCAGCCATCGCCTTGATATCCTCCCACCACCCTCCCGTGCTCATGCACCTTCAGAAAATAACCTATCCCCTTGGAAAGAAAATACGCTGAGTAACTTTTCATCTTTGAGATTATACATGAGCACGTGCTGCGAGACATTGAGGGGCGCAACGACAACGGAAGAACGAATCAAGGTACCAAAAAGCAAAGACCTGTATGCTTGGCACGTATTTTGCCTAGGGGAACATGGTAGAAATGAGATGGAATCAAGAATGGTGGATGTACAATTGAGTGATTTGAATTACGATGCAAATGCAGTAGAAATAGACTTGGAACTTTCAAAGTATAATATACCATCTGGTGGATTTGAACCAACTACTAAGCTCTTGAGTCAGTTTGATCAGATCATTATTCGGAGATTGCTTTCGCATCACACAAAATATGTTTCAGCAGGGTGTACAATCACGTTAAAGAGGATGAAATGGATCTATGCAGTGCTGGCAAGATTGGAGAAACCTATACATAGAGATGAGGCTAGTGTTTTGACGGAGTTATTGAGGAGCTTGTCTCGAGCGAGGGCTAAAGTGAACTTGGGTGATGACAACGACAGAGGGGAGGACGGAGAGATAATGAAAGCGATAAATGTTGTGATACTGTTGGTTGGTCTTTACTTTGAGCAATGCATGGATTTTAAAAGGCTTTTAGTTGCTAAGGATGGGACTTAAGATAAAAAATAGTTTGGATTATCACTTCACCTCTCTCTCAAAAGGTCAAAAATCCGCATAGTACTTTGGGGCAAAATATTGTTGGCTACAACGTGGGCCAGTCTAGCGTGGATGTCCTACTAACTGAGAACGATCCGCATAATCAAGAGAAGCATCTGTTGAATATCGTGAAAGATCGAAAGTTCTGTTTGACTTGTGTTCACAAATGTCGACATCTGCGTCACAAAGATTCAAATACAGAAGTGACAAAAGACGTGGGCTATTAGGGGCAATCAACGACCAGTACACGTAGTGCTTGTTTGAGCGGATGAGAAATATATTGAAACAAGTTCAAGTACGTTTACATGCAGACAGTACCACCCAGCTTGCGCTTTTTATTCTAAATGTTGCTGTCCTCGTCACTATAATTTGCGATTCCACTGTGCCATCATTGGTGTTGATTTTCAGCATGTGTTCAGCGCAGCGAGGGATACAGTAGATTCTAACATTATTGGCTATGACACCACGCGTCCACTTGAATTCACCTTCACCGAGATCAGGTCCAATCTCCGTTAATGATTTGCCTAGAGGATTGAACTTCACGACACAGCGAGCATCATAGGGAATACCGGAGAAAAATCCATCTCCACCATCCACAAAGGAAGACCATTTCACATGATCCCCTTGAATCTCATCACCAATGAATGTTGTGAGGTAAGGCTCTGCCATGATTTGTTGATTCATGTGCCAATGGATACGTTGTATGAGATCGTTTCATCGATCGAAGAAACAATGAAGTGAGCCTGGATCTGCTTGGATGGTCCAGACTCTTTTCCTTTCGGCGGGTTTCGGCAGATTTTCGAGGGTCTTGCCAAAATAAATCGATTCCCGCCATCATCTCTTTCTCTCACGAACCACTCTCCTCTTGATTGAAATGATTTTTTCTCAACGCTAATGAACATCCATACAGTAATCCATTGAGGAGGAAGCACCTGTACTGTACGTGTGTACTTGTGTGGACATTGACATACTGCACCAAGATGAACAACAGATCACTTCGTCTCTTCCAGATATTTTCCGCAAAATTAGTCCTCGAAGTATTTGGAGGAGCGGGAGCAATATGGGGATGCAGCGAGGCTCTTGGTCTTCGCAACACCACGACTGAATGGTTCTGGCGTCCCTGTGCACTGTCATTTGGGGCGATTTTCTTTGTGAGGTGGTTGCTACAGATACAGCATTATATTGTCGAGACAAGAACGAAAATGATGCTTTCATTTGTCAAAGATTCTGGTGAAAGCCTTGAGCTTACCGCAGAACATGGTGAGGGATCTAGTTACGGCTCTCGGGAAGAATTGCCCAGCGTCATTGTTTGATAACATGCATGGGACGAGGGGAAATTTGAAAAATGCGCAATCGCGATTGATAAGTGGGCGTGAACAATGAGACAAAGATAGGTCCCAAAGATATGATATTCATCGCAGGATGCATGCACAACATAAATAGAAGAAAGGACCATCATCAAAACTGCACAGGGAATATTATTATATCAAATCCCATTATTGATATGCACTAGAACAGGATACAACATCCATCTAGGCAACGGCAAAGCCGAATTGAAACTAAACTGTTTCTATGGAATACAAAACAATCTCAAATCATTTTTGTATGTTGAATGTGTACACCAGCGTACGTGTACGTGTAATTAATTTTATAAAAATCAAAATTATTGTGGAACAGGCTCGTGTACGAGGGTACCGTAACCAATGCTACCTGCTTAATTGTGCACAGTTTCCTGCAGCCCAGCCACGACTTTTGCAATGATTTGAGAGTCCACCGAGTCACGCAATTGCACCACTTTCAAGGTTCTGTTCTCTTGTCCATCACATTTTTTAAATTTTGGATTTGTGAGAACTCACCGCTCATCTAATGATGAGGATGCACTGTGATTAAAAATATGTATATTCTGCAATTTCCCTTATTGAATATGTGAGTAAGTGTGTACCTGGTGTTCACACTACACGTACCACGCGTGCAAAATACATGTCTGTTAAAAAATAATGAAATGATACCGTATCGCCTCACTTTCAACTTCCCCTTGCATTTCCTTCTTCTCTTCGGCTAATTGCGACGAGCTAAAGATGGATTCCTCCTCAAAAGATTATACACAGCAGATAGATCGCATGTGTGCCCGGAAGCCGCGACCATGAAAGGATAAAGGTCACTTCCAGGATCGATCTCTCTTACTTGTTCGTCACTCATTTGAAGGAAGAACATGGGATCATCAATAAAAGTCTTATTTCCACTTGCAACTGCAGCTTGGTACAAAATTCTTCCCTCGCAATCCCTGAAAATGTTGCTGATGGATACCTACATGCAAATTCTTTCATGTCGGATCATCGAAAGGGATGATGTCCCCAATTGCTGCCATGGTTTTATCATTTCCATAATTTTTGGATGCCCGTTCGCAAGCAGTTTTGCCTTCACAGTAAGTATCGACGATCGACGCGGAAGAGGCCCTTCCCAGTCATCAGGCCCTTTTTCCCGCGACCGTGAACTTGACGGA
>Ga0115005_10000484_pt1 | contig 30510 bp, 24 predicted proteins | sample ArcOceMetagenome_FD_87163 | JGI IMG/M metagenome (GOLD analysis project Ga0115005, IMG submission 87163) | Marine eukaryotic phytoplankton communities from Arctic Ocean - Arctic Ocean - Greenland ARC118M Metagenome | ecosystem: Environmental > Aquatic > Marine > Oceanic | place: Arctic Ocean...
CGCAGCCAGATTTGGCCGCGTCAAGAACGACCTCTCCATGGGATTCGTCGGTTTGCCCAACGTTGGAAAATCCACCCTCACTAATCTCCTCGCAGGCGCATCCCACGCCGAAGCTGCCAATTACCCGTTTTGTACCATCGACCCCAATGTTGTCCAGTGTGTGGTACCCGATCAGAAGTTCAAATATTTGGCAGAGGCATATAAACCTGGATCTGTCGTACCCGCTGTACTGAAGGTTGTCGACATTGCTGGTTTGATTAAAGGTGCCTCAGAGGGTGCTGGGCTTGGAAATGCTTTCTTGAGTCATATCGCTGCAGTTGATGGAATTTTCCATTTGGTGCGAGCCTTTGATTCTGACGAAGTCGTTCATGTTGATGATAGCGTCGACCCCATCAGAGATTTGGAGACCATCGAGGGAGAATTGTGTTTAAAAGATTTGGAATCCTTGGGAAAGGTTTTGGAGACTGAAAAGACCCGTGTCAGGAAAGAGAAGGGTATTTCAAAGTCTTCTGAACCTCCTCTTGCAGATCTCTTCACCGGAGCTTATGAGAAGTGTGACGCTCTTTTGAAGAAGAATACTCCCATTCAGACTGGGGAGTTTACCTCTGGAGAAGTTGAACTTATTAAGGATTGGGGATTAATCACCACGAAGCCACAAGTATACGTTGTCAATCTTTCAAAGAAGAACTTTATTCGCAAGGGATCCAAATGGCTTGGAAAGATTGCAGAGTGGGTGAAGGAACATGGAGATGGACAGATTATTCCCATGAGTTGTGAGTTTGAAGATGAACACTTCCATATGAAGGATGACCCTGCCGCTCAGAAAGGTACGTTATTTGTGTGGGTGGGTACTTTCGTACAGGTGTTTTGGAGAATCAGTCTTTGCATTATCTTTTTTGAGAGTAAACGATATTGTATTGCTTGCAACTCTGTTGCATTGTAAATAAAATCCTACCTCGTCTAACACATTTTCCAACTACAGCATATTTGGACGAGTGCACCCAAACAGCCAGAGACTTGGGATTGAAAGGACCTCAATTTGTTTGCAAATCGATTGTTCCTCGCTTGATCCGATCTGGTCGTGCGGCCCTTTGCCTTCAATCTTATTACACTGCTGGACCCAAGGAGGTAAGAGCATGGACTATCCAACAGGGATGCCTGGCACCCCAGGCTGCTGGCGTTATTCATACCGATTTTGAGAGAGGTTTTATCAAGGCAGAGATTGCGAATTTCGATGACTTCAAGGCTCTTCATGCTGGAGCTCCTAGTATGGCAAAGGTGAAGGAGGCCGGAAAATATAAGCAAGAGGGTAAAAACTATGCTATGAAGGAAGGTGACATTGTTGTCTTCATGCACAACGTAATGAAAGGAAAGAAATAAAAACCTTAATTTTTTTAAAGTAACTGTTTGAATCATTTGTCATAGTCAATCACCTTCATCATTTTTTAGTGTACTCGTGCATTATTGGTTTGCTTTAGTCAACGACCAACGAACCCACCTTTTCTTGAAGAATATTTTACAATTTGTCTCATGTCGTATGGACTACTTCTGGAAGGTTACAGTTCTCCATGCTCGCTTATACCATACGTTGCGCATCTCACGTTCTTTTTTCCGTCTTTCCAAAATCTCTTCAGGTCTCTCAATCCTTTTTGTATTGTCGAAATCTGTTTTCCGAATCTTGTTGATTTTCGACAACATATCGTTTTGCTCCCTTTCAAGACGAGCCTGTCTTTCTGATCTACGCGAATGAACATCATAATGCAACCAAAATTAGCATCAACGTGTAGGCTTCATCAAAGTGTCAAGATATTCACCATTTTCAACATCACATTCAGCAGAAAATGATGCACTGTAGAGAAACTTACTTGCTGACTACCCCCTTCGCTGTATCTGATTCTTTCTGCTTTCCTTCTATACCACTTTTGACAACATAACTAGCTCCAACGCAAAACATCATTAAGGGCATACCTGCTTTAATAAAGAGGAATGCCGACGGAGGAGCTTTGTTCTTCGGTATTTTTACCATTGCACTAACTAGAGAGGGTATTGGTATTGAAAAATGTTGTTGTTCACTTGTAAATAGTTTTTTAGGGCAGGAAGGAGTGAGTGCAAGAAGAGGAGTGGAGGTAAATTTGCGTTTTCCGGCTCTTCGCTTCTCATTTCCTTCTTCCTTCTTTCCTTCATCTTATTCCACGAATGTTTTCTAACTACACCCCACGTACGTACTGTACACACAGTACTGTAGTCTTTACGTTTTTAGCTCACAGAAGTGTCTAAACCAGTCTTGCCAAGCCAAAGCAACACAAAAAACAAAGAGATGCAACACATACCGAGTACTGGCACAGTCGCTAGACTGTCGCTAACAACTAACAACCCCTTTTTTACACTATCTCACATTGAAATAACTTCTCGGGGTGCACCTGAATCCTAATGGATACTCACGGACCGTTTCACAAGAATTCGATAATTGACGCCAATACTGATCAATATTCCCCACTACACGTAGCACCTTTCAAACATGATCAATCAAGAGGGACATACCAACGCGCAAGATGAAGAAGCCGCCCCGGTCGGCATTTTCCCGCTATCTCCGAATCAGCCTTCAAGTACCACCAGGGATGCAGATGTTGAAGAACCAATGTCAGAAATCCACACCCCGTCATCATCAAGTTTTGATGATGACGAAATGACCGAAGTCAATGTCGATGATGAAGGAAATAATGATGGCGAATATATATCTCGCCTAGAAAGAACTATTCAGCATAATGATGTAAATCAAAATGTCTTGTCACCTGTGAGTTCTTGTGAAAATCTATGCAAAACGGTTTATGTATGGCTTCGGTGATGATGTCATTCAATTTTACGTCCCTTCTCACATTCTCTTTCGCATGGTGTTTAAGGAGGAGGAGGAGACTTATGAAGAGCAACGCCGAGAACAGCTCAATAATGAGCTTGTAAGAATTCAGAGAACGAACTTTATACACTTTGGGGTCCTATGCATGCTCCCTGTTTTTATGTTGGTGCTGGTAGTAATTACTTCTTTCAGACAGTCTGGTACATGCGAAGGATATGAAACTTACACTTGTGATTTTGAACAAAAGGAATTTATGAATGCATTCGTAAGCCGTTGTATTTGTACCGCCATTGAAGTCAATGGCTACGTGTAGATTGAAAATGGCAAAAGAAATACTGTCAAGTATTACATGGAACTTATATCAACTTATAAAGACATACATAAATGTTTGAATTTACATAATCATTACATGGTTACAGGAACAATGCCATCAAAGTATGCCTTTCCATCGAGTGTCCATTTCACTCGAAAGCTTGTTACTATGCATCCCTTCTCCGCTGTAGCACTTAGTTCTGTTGCAAACACTGGACACGCTTCATGACAAGCTCGCATATGTTCACAATCTGATCTATTGATTACAAACATCACAACGGCGTTGATGCTCTCATCAGTAGCTGTCAAGTTGCCCAAATTTCGCATATGTTTGATTGCACGTTCAGAAACAACCTTCTTTCCCTCAAATGTTTGGCCTACCCTACCCCAGGGGAAAATTGCGGTGCGTGAATAATTCTCGCTGTCTGACTTGATCACGCAATGATTTGGGCCAGTCTTTACAGGTGCCATATTAGCTGCATAGTCGCTACATACGACGTTCTTCACTTCAATGAGTGAACGAGGCTTTGAGGATCCATGGTCCGTAAGTTCAAAGTCAACTCGGGAATCACCGTAAGTGCGCTGTCTGCGTAAGATGACTCCTTCAAGAGGCTTGTCTTCCTCAGCATTGGATTTCTTCTTCCTCTTCTTCGGTGATGATTTATTCGTACACAACTTCGCCTCACCAAATCCAATGATATCCTCTAATAATCCTCTTTCCAATACTTTCTCAGTTAACTTTTCTGCCAGACTAGGATGAATTCCAACCAAAACCCCATTGTCGCCCTCGACATGTTCTTGATCAGGAGCGGGAGCGAACAAAAGTTCGATCGCATGAGATGTTTTTCCACCAGGTGGTCTTTCAGTCATGAATACAGTCGACGAAGGTACACATAGACCGCCTACATCTAGAGCAGGAGAATGCGCCTGAATAATCTGGCCCTCTTGTCCATTTTCATCGAGCAATGCGACGTCCGCAACATATGGAGACCGTATTGTTGCACTAGGACGTTTAATCAAATTCCCTCTAATCAATTTGCCTAAATCTAGGAGCAGCAAGTTGTCATCGGGATTCTGGATAGAGTTTATTATTAATACATCAGATTTTGTCTCGCGAGTAGGATTGCTTTTATTCGTCTCGTTTTTACAAGTTTTGGCCGTTGGTGTTCTTTTCCTCTTTTGCGAGGATTGCAATAATGTTGTGCTCATACAAGTGCTTGCATCATCGTTATTTCCTTCTAGATTTACTCTTGCCTGGCGAAGTCTGGAAGAACGACGCAGTTTCAATGGTTGATAATTTGATGGCACCATGGATAAGGGACTTTTCTGGTGAGGTCCCGCTCGGCAGCTATAAAATCTATTGCCAATGTAATTATGTTTGTTGAGAGCGAAGGAGAATGCACGGCCGCACTCGTTGTAAACGAGAAAGCAGGAGAGAAGACCTTGGACACTGAAGCTTCTGGAGCTCACTCTCATTCAGATTCTTTGCCTTCGGTATCGTATCTTTTCTGTAGGCTGACTGACTAAAGACTAGACTCTCGACATTCATCTGGAGAACAAAAGCGAATGAATGGGGCGATGTGAAGAGTTTGGTGATGAGTGATATGATACACCAAGTAGAGTGATGAATGAGTGAGTCAGTCAGATTGATTAATTCATTCATTCATTTCCGATTTTATTAAATAGGCCCAAGTCGCCTTTTTCGCTTCCTCTTTCCTTTCCTTTCTATCGTCTCCCTTCAAGATTTCTGAAATTCTGTCTATTATTGATAGTTCGCACGCCACCGGTTCGGTTGTGTACGTCATACTTTGACTTCTTGGTATGTTGTACTGACATGACAGTATCGTACATCACATCACGTGTATTAGAAATTCTGATTCATTCATTCAAGAAGGCGGATGTCACAATTCTGGAACTTGCTGGAACTTTTTCAAGGTGGCCAAAAGGGTGTCAACCAAAGGGTTGAAAATAGAATGGAGACCTTTTGGAGACAACACCTCTTTAGAAAACAGTGCTCGTGAAGAACAAACAGTATGAACATACATTGAGTCTAAAGAAAAAAGGACACACGTATACTCGTAATTACAAATAAAATTGTACAGTACTTCTATTTTATCAAGGTTTGCTTTTTATTTGATGTCAATTTGCCATTGCATCCTTCTGTATTTCCAAGTATGAACTAATTTCATCATGGACCTTTGATATCGCTGGACGGTGACTTGGATTTTGATTCCATGAAGATTGAATTAGTTTCTTGATTTTCTTTGGGCAGTTTTTCTTGATTATAGGTCTGCGTCTTAATAGCACAATAGCTCTTTTGTGCTGTTTAATTGACATTCCAACGAATGGTTTAACTTGTGAAATCATTTCACTCAGCAAAACAGCAAAAGAAAATAAATCAGATGGCAGACCATATGGTTTTGCACTCGCCACCTCTGGACTCATATAACGGCGAGTCCCAGCGATAGTTGCTTGATACTGGTTAGGACCGATGCAATGTGTTTGGCGCAACTCAAGAGCGAGGCCAAAATCGAAAATCTTGAGGTTATTTTCGAAATCAATCCCAATGTTCTCAGGCTTGAGGTCCCTGAACAATATGCTGCAGAAATGAATAACAGCAACAAGCAAAGAATTAGTTAGCAAAACATGCAATTTTCATGTCGCCGAATGCAAATAGTGAATAGGACCAAGCGCTACCGCTTGATAGGACTTACTTTTTCCCATGAAGATACGTGAGCGCCGATGCGATGTCGAGGGCGAATGGTAAAATTTGGCAATGCAAGAGCGGATGAGGTATATTCTTTCTTTCTTCCTTCCCTTGGCGTAAGCATAAGTTGCTTCGGTACTTCCATGATTTGATTTCTTCTGCTAGTGTCCTGTCGACGCGGTCTATTATGATGCAAAAATCTTTAGCACCAGGATCATCCCCAAGTGCTTGTAGTGAAACTATGTTCTTATGAGACAGCGAAGTTAAGAATTGTGCCTCGATCGCTAAGTCCATAGCTCCAGTTTCGTGTAGCTTACTACTCAGGTCCTCTCGTAATCTTTTGACAGCATAGAAATTCTTCCTCTCGGGATTTGTCGCACCAGATGCCTCGGACGATTCACTGCTGTGGTGGGTATCATCATTGAGAATGCGATCGTTTTGAAGACTGCGCTCGCTTTTGAAACCTCTGAATTCACATACGTTACTAAAGCCACCGCTTCCAAGAACATTTCCAACCTGAACATCATCATTACCAACTCGGTTTGCACATGAGTCATCAAGTATGGTTTCATCCTTATCAAAAACGCCTGAATCCATTGAAAGCCTCCTTAAACTTAGTCTACATTGCTTTCTCATGGCATCCTCTTCGGGATGGACTTCTGACATTTTGATTATATCTGGTCCTTGTAGGATTTCTCTTTGGCACTTGCTTTTGCAGCTCGCAGGCGTGTTTTTATTTTTTATGATGGCAAGGTCCTTCTTTGTCTGATCTGATGTCCGAGTGGTCTGAGTGAATGCGATTTTCGGTCAAGAACAAAATCCATCTGTTATTTTGTCTTCTCATTTCGACTATTTTCGTCGGGGAGTACGTACTACTGTAGGTTGAAGGAGAACGAGAGGGCGGGCGGTCTTGATCGTAATACGGTTAGGTTGACACCGAGCGTTGCAGTACATAGTGCCGGACGGATGCCTGACGAATTCCTCAAAGGGGTGCTAGATAGACTGCGACAAAAGGAATGGAAGGCTACCCTAAATAAACCGCTATGGAAGTAGGTCCTATTTTATCATACAGCTCAAGTATTCGCTTGGTCCTATTGATTGAAAATCAAGAACAACTCTTTTTTTACTTCTGAAATTTCAAATTCAGGGGATTCTTGAAAGGAGAGAGTAATTTACAGTGTACGTGTGTAACAGGTCTTTGTAAAATAGAAAATAGATACATACAGTACGCTACGCTCTAGCTAGCTACGTGGTGTACCGATACACCACGTACACTCACTCTACTAGCTAGAGTAGTTACAAGTAGTCGAAATTCGGGTTCTCATTCATTCAAGAAGCTTGTCAATTTTTCGCAACGAAGAATGAGAATTTTGAAACTAGTAAAATCACAGCGCGGTATCATAACCATTTTGACGGGTGCCAATTTTTAAACAACGTTTTCCAAACTCTTCGGTAACCCGCATATATCTCCTTAGGATATGAAAGACAAGATTAACTTCAGCGGGGGAGGAGCGAAGTCATTGATTTTGCTCTTATGCGGTTTTCTATCGTCATTCACGACATCATTTGTTGTCTTTCGCCATTCCAATTTTCAGGCAACACATAAAAATCTGAAGCTGCAATTTGAAATGGGTGATGAAATATCTCAAGCTACAATAATGACAATAATTCAACAAGAGCTTGGGGAGGAGAATAAGATCTCAGAAACGAGTCTCAGAAAAGGTTTAAGCAGAGAGGAAGCGGAGCAGAACCTTCTTGCGTATGGGGGGAATGTCCTCCCTGCTCCAAGAAGAAGAAGTGCTTGGGAACTATGGTTAGATCAATTTGACGACCGACTTGTTCAAATCCTTGTAGTAGTTGCAGCGACTTCTTCTCTATCATCTTTTTCTGAGGTTTTGGATTCTTTGAAGTCTGACGATGGCATTGCATTGCAAAGTTTCGTAGAGCCTCTCGTAATCATTTCCATTTTGGTGATTAATGCTGGAGTGGGGGTTTGGCAGCAGCTTTCTGCCATTATGAGCTTGGATGCATTGAAAAAATTACAGCCACAATTAGCAACAGTTTTGAGGCGAGATGAAACAGGTCAAAGTGAATGTATCGTGGATTTTGATGCATCCATGATTGTTCCGGGGGATATTATTAGAATCAAAGTAGGAGACATTGTACCTGCTGACGCGTGTATCGCCGGTCTGATGTCATCATCTGTTCTCGCATTAGACGAGAGCTCGTTAAGTGGTGAGAGTGTACCAGTTCAAAAAGCTCCCATTCTTGAAGTTACTGAAAATATTAAAATTGGTACAAGCCATGACCATGAAGAAACGATTTCAATGCAAAAGGGGATGCTATTTTCAGGTACAACTGTCACGAAAGGTATGTGACTTTGATAGTAAATTGCTTCTCTCAAATAACTCGCGCTGTTGCAGGTTACGACATCCTCTCATCTCAGCCCTCTCTCTCTCTCTGTCAGGAACTGCTGAAGCGATTGTCGTGAAGACAGGTCAGAAAACGAAAATGGGGCAACTTCAATCTTCAATTTCTAATGTTGAAATTGAAAAGACTCCGTTGAACCGGCAGCTAGATGATTTTGGCGACAAGCTTGCTCTAATTATCGCAGGTATTTGTGCTGTTGTTTGGCTAGTTTCAATTCCTAGATTTGATGATCCATTCTTTCCAACAACATTCGCCGGGGCGCTGTATTATGCAAAGGTAAGCGTTGCACTTGGTGTGGCGGCAATCCCTGAAGGGCTACCAGCTGTAATCACTCTTGTCCTGGCGTTAGGAACACGAAGATTGGCTGAACAAAATGTAATTGGTGAGCTTTTTAAAGATTCTCAGTAGTTCCTGATATTGATATTGCAGACTTGTATCTCACCTAGGATCTGAATCATTTGTCAGTTCGGAACTTGGAAAGCGTTGAGACCTTAGGCTGCGTGTCTATTATTGCAACTGATAAGACAGGTAGGTTTAATTGAGTGGATTATCGATTGCAGCCCTTATCGTCGGTCAGCATAACGACCAGAAAGGAACGGTATTTCTGAAACATCTCTCACACAGTGCCAACAAACAGGTACACTCACAACTAATCAAATGACAGTTGTATCATTGGTGATGTTCGAGAAAGTTGAGAATGACTTCACTATTGTTGAGCATTTCGTCAAAGGAACTTCATATGAACCTGTTGGTAAGATATTTGGCGTGGAGAAAGAAGAAACGCAAAAGTTGCCGAATGGAGCTGTATCAGATATTGTCGCAGTGTCATTTGGTTGCAATGATGCTGAACTTGTCGACACCGAAGATGGATGTTCAATTATAGGTGACCCTACCGAAGGCGCATTACTTACGTTTGCAGAGAAACTTGGAGTTGAGCAAGCAGGGTTAGATTCACAGGTAGATAGAAATAGGAGAGCCTGGATCAATCAGTGGGATAGGTATGTTACCCTAGATTTCGATAGAAAGCGAAAAAGCATGAGCACTTTGTGTAGACAAAGAAGATCGGGCGTAGAAAGGCTGTTAGTAAAAGGTGCCCCTGATTTACTTTTGAAAAGGTGCTCCAGATTTAAAGACCGGAATGGTACAATTTCCGAGCTGACCCTAGAAATGCGAAGGGATTTTGAACGCATGATTTCATCGCTTGGCTCCAGGCCCTTGCGGTGTCTGCTCCTCGCTATCAAAGAAGTTACGCGTGGGCAATACGACGATGAATTGAAGGACGCTGACAATTTTGCGTCAATTGAATCGGACTTAACATTGATAGCTCTTGTTGGAATTAAAGATCCAGCGCGAGATGATGCATTGGAAAGCATAAATCTTTGTAAACAAGCTGGAATTCGTGTGATGATGATAACTGGAGATGCAAAGGATACTGCTATAGCTATTGCAAAAGAATTAGACATACTTTCTGACGATCTAAGTGAAGAATCCCAAGTCTTTGAAGGGAAGGAATTCTTCAATTCAAAGTCTGAAGAAGAGCAGCGAGCTCTATTATCAACTGGCAACTTGGTACTCGCAAGAACTGAGGCCACAGACAAACAATTAATATTGAAAATGTTGCAATCTCTTGGTGAGATTCCTGCCATGACTGGAGATGGAGTAAATGATGCACCAGCCTTGCGACAAGCAAACATAGGTAAGATCCTATACATTCTACGCACAACACAACAAATGTGTGACTACACGTAGCTGCATTGTGGTTATGTGTCTACACCGATTTGAATTACTAAATACAATGCCATGCTTTCCTTAGGGGTTGCGATGGGGTCAGGCACCGAGGTAAGCCTTGTTAATTCATCGTATCACAATGTGGGGCCAATCTCATATCATTTTTTCAAAACACCCTCAAGATTGCCAAGGAGGCAGCAGATATGGTTCTGGTGGATGATAGTTTTGGGACGATCGTCCGAGGTATACAAGAGGGTCGTTGTATCTATGCAAATATCCAGGCATTTATCAATTTTCTAATCAGTTGTAATATTGGTGAAGTCTTTGCCGTGTTCTTGGCAACGCTCTTTGGATTCCCCTCAATACTCTCAGCGATACAACTACTGTGGGTTAATTTAATCACCGATGGCCCTCCGGCAATAGCATTGGGATGGAATCCACCCGACGAGACAGCGATGCAAAAGCCACCACGTACTCGCAATCAAGATATCGTGACTGCTTGGGTTTTGACACGTTATTTAGTCATTGGTCTTTACATTGGTACTGCTACTGTGGGAATTTTCACAGCCCATTTTTTGTCGAGTGGAATCGATTTTGATTTATTGTCCAAATGGACAGAGTGCCGTGAATATGCTAGTAGTACATCGATATGCGATGCTTTCAGCCAAGACGCATTGGCAGTGCCTCAGACACTTGCACTAACCACGCTGATCGTCACAGAAATGCTCAAGGCATTATCATCGGTGTCTGTTGATGCTAGTTTATTGACAATTGGGCCTCAGCGCAATCCGGCTTTACTCGTTGGGGTTTTTATTCCATTTTCGATTCATCTGGGAATACTATACAGCAGTAATTTTGGGTTCCCTGCCATTGCAGATAGCTTTGGGCTAGTTCCTCTGAGTGTTGACCAATGGAAGAGTGTTCTTTTGTGGTCTTTACCTATTTTACCGTTAGAAGAGATACTAAAAGCATTCAGCAGGAAGCAACTTTCACCATAGCCCTGATTATTGATACTTTTAGGTGCACTATTGTTGTATAATTGCCCCGTGCATAATACTATTGTAGAGAAAACTTTATAATTTCTGTGCATAATACTAATGGACAAAACTCAATAATTGAATTACCTCATATTTACCCCTTACCCTACCTCTGAGCGAAGTAAGAAAGGATTGCGATTATAAATGACAACAATGCCAAAACTTTTGGGCTGTTGTTATCAAAATACAATAGGTGACCATCATCTTCCCTTTTAAGATCGGCATCTAATTCGTAATCCTTCAGTTTCAAATCTTCTAATGGGAATTCCCCAACCATGCTCTTCAGCGTATCACCTCTCAGCATACGACCGCTTTCCTTATGAATCCATGCTTTCCGTCTATCGCGTTGAAACCTCCCAGACTTTTCCAGTTCAGTATACTCAGATTGTGTTACTGCTGCTGCATCAATTAGACGTTTCATAGCTGCTTCCCACGTGAACCTATGCGCCATTTCCGCGGATAAAGGAGTTGGGACATTGTTCAAAGCAAAATGAACCAATTCTACGAACTCATCCATGTTTCCGTAGGACAAACAGTTTGGGAATTGGTAAAAGAATTCATTGGACGGATGCTTTGGCAAAACGACAAATTTCCCCATAGCTAGGGCCTCGGCGGTGGTGGTGCAAAGAACTTCAGTAACTGATGGATTCACGAAAACTTTGTAAGAGGAAAACTTCAGAGCAGCGTGGTCTTTGGGCCCACAGAACTGGGCAGGGAGAGGTTTCTTCCGCCACTCATATTTGTTTCTTGGCACCTTTTCTAGCAAGGATTCTTTTTGAAAATTTCTCACCAACTGAAAGCTGTCTTTAATGGTCTTGAGAGTCGATGAATTCTCGTTTGACGAATTCTCATCTGTTTCTTCTATCTCGTCCTTCAAAAACGGCATAGATTTCAGCATCATTTGAGACAACTGTGAGTATCGATTATGACTCTCACCATTTTCATCGTCTGTAATTTTGTCACTGGATTCTGGTGGTTCTTTGGTCTCCTCTTTCGGTGTTGCTCCTTGATTACCTCTAACGCCAAAGAATGCTCGTTTTACTTGTTCAAACTCTGGCCCGCCGCCGTACACATCAATTGGAAAATACCCCCCAAACCGTTCATTATATTTCTCTTGGCCATCTAACATATACTGAAAGCCCTTTGCCCATAATATTTTCCCAATGAAATAAATTTGTGTGGTTCCTTCTTTGGTTGCAATTGATGAGTCTTCATTGGCCTTCAGAAAGTCCGAACGCACTCCATGCACATTGCATTCGCATTCCTTATAGCTTGCAAACACAGGCAACGTCTTACTCAGTTTGATGATCTTGTGACAATAGGATCTACAAACAAGCTTGCTCAGAGCTTGAATTGTATTTGCTGCGATAGTTCTACTTCCTCTCATCACTCCGGCCCTAGCATATGCAGGATAATTTGTATGGATGATACCCTTGAAATATGCCAGTGAGTTCAAGAGCAGATAAATAAATCACTAACAAGCTCAAAGATAGAACATTCTCATTGCATTTCTAATAACTCACCACTACGTGTTTGAATTTCGCCATCCATCCAATATCATTTGTTGGGAGGAACTCATCAGGCCTCACTTTTCCATGTGTGTAAGAAGGCATGGAAAACCAAGTCAAGTGCTCTGGCTCCTCCAAAATTGCAATGTCGGCACTTTCTGCCCGAATCATACTGCAGATGTCAACCAAAGGTAAGATAGAGCCCAGCTTCTTTTGGTACGAAGCAGGATAAAACTGAATTCTCAACGATTTTGCTTCTTCGGCCATTCCAGCCTTCTCCTCGATCCACTTTCTCACCAATGCTTCTTGCTCCTTTCTCCCATCTTTGCCATCAGCAAATATATTGTTGGGGTAGATCTCTTGCCTCTCTTCTTTCTTCACAACCCAAGGGACAACTAATGTTACTGCTGCTGATTCTGTTCTTGATCGCTGAAAATATATTGCACGCAAGAGTGGGTTGACCGCTGTGCCGGTCAACCAGGGCAATGATGCCGTTGTCACGATATGGATTGATCGTGATGTATCAGATAAATCAGAATCTTTCGTTGGTCTACTATCTGATGTCATTTGTGTATCTACGCTTTTTGGTTCTTGAATCATTTGAAAATAATGGCGCTCTGCTGTGATTAGTCAGAAGAGTGCAATGTGAGTGAAGTGAGAAAATGCGTGATTCGAGGTAACGAATGAAGGAATGAATCGTGCAGTTTAGAGTTATTATAGAACACGAATCCTGAGATTTCCGCAATACTTTTTGTGCGATAAAATTCCCTAAACTAGCCGACTCACATGATCTATCTATGGTTGATTTCTGGGGGAACGGTACCTGCTGGGTAGGGTCTGGGTTAAAAGGTCTTGTTGGTTCTGTATTATGTTTCTGTTCGGTTGTAAGTTTATGGAGTATGATATTCAGAGTTTGTTGATGAGCGAAGGTCTTCCAATGCGCTTCCTCAATTGTTCCAGTCATGTGTCGTGTGTGGTCTTCTCATCTCAGATAAAAAAAGTCAAACGTTTTTTCAACGGTGTGACACGAGTTTACACAGTTTGTTTATTATACCAGAGTTTACTATCATACTCTGGGCTATTCCGGGTTAAATTGAAATGCGCGAGAGCATCCGTCTGTGTATCTATCTGTCTGTGCGCCTAACCGGAGATATTTTATTCATTATCAGTGAGGGAGTCTGTCTGCGACACTCTTTCTGTGCCTGCCTGAAGAATTTTCATGTATGAGCACATTTTTCTAAAATCTGTGAGGAGGAGTGTAAGAATCTTACGGACGCTTCTTAGATGTATCTAAAGATCAAACTCTGGTCCCGCTTGCCTTGTTACGATAGATACCAGCAGTACCGACCGACCGACCCGAGTATTGTTGATTTCCAACAGTACCGGCCTTTCTTCTTTCTCCCAGATTTTGAATTCCTCTCCCGTACTATAATTGATGTTTCACTCTATATTATGTACGTGTGTAGCCATGAAGTTAAGATTATTTTATAATAGTCAACATGTTCTCAAACGTCATTCAGAATTTGTAAAAAACAAGGTAGCAATATATTTATTCGTCGCTGAGAGACTTTCTAGGTCTATTCTTGAGCAAGTTTTCATACTTGCCCCCCGTGAATTCCCCTCCGAGCTGTGTTAAAGAATTGAAGGCGACGCCAAGATCCTTTTGGTAATTCAAATAACTTGTGGCGTACTTCCCGAGCCAAATACCGCAACTGGGATGCTGAGGATCCAAGATCAAATCCCCAATCCAGCCATAAGGTTGACTTCCTACCTTCTTGTTGGAAAACTTGTTCAGTTCCTGGAGATACTTGTTGAAATTCTTGTCATTAAGGTTACCAGCCGTATTTCCAAAAGATTGGGCCCTGGTTCCAAAGGTGTCAGCAATGTATGGCACGTCATCGAAAAGTCCAGGCTCATCATCATCGTCATCAAATTCGTCCTTCGCAAGTTCTGCAGCGATATCATCATCGGTCAGTTTTTTGAAGTCAGACATTCTCCCCATTTTCCCTCTCTCAACGAAACCCTTCTTATTACTTTTAGCCCAATCCTTGGGGTCGCGCTCCTTCTCGACCACTTCCAACGTAAGCAAAGCTCCGAGGATTGCTGTCATTTCACGCTCGGTCGATCCACTTCTAAAAAATGCAGCCCTAACCTCTTCGGTGGAATGTTTTCCGCTCAACAAATCAAGAGGGACATCTTTAGTGAACGTCTGCCCTTTGAGAGCATCAGTTCTTCCAACCTGAATACTCAAGTTGGGTCCTCCGACAGCTTCAATAGCTTCGGTACCACCAAGGGCGACAGCATCAGCGACAGTGATGGAAGTCAACTTCTTCAAACTCTTTTTACTGTCAACTATTGTCTGAGCACACTCCTTCATGAGCTTCATGTAATCACTATCATCCTTGGACTCCAAAATAGCGTTGACGATACGCCCGTCAGGTCCAAATTCACCAGTTTTTAAACTGTAAGATAGTGCATCGACCACAGCCATACTGTAAAAGATGGGAGCAAGAGTGGGTTTCTGGAGGATTGCACGACGGACTGCCTCCTTGATCGAGTCAACTGCTGAGATACGGTTCTCTTGATCACCATACATGGCTGGATCGAGGTATACTACAGCCTCGGCCTTTTGTGAAGATGATAGTGTAGTGAAGATTCCGGCAATCGCAGCTCCGGTGGTGCGGGTGATGAATTCACGGCGGTTGTCATTTTCCTCTACTGCCATGGAGAGAGAAGATTTTCTGGCAACATTGTTCTTGATGCCTGGTGACGATGATGCTGGACTAAATCCATGCGCAATGCCAGAAATAGCAAGAAATACTGTAAGGACTCGAGAGCTAATCATGGTGGATGCAAAGTTTTGTTTTGAGTGAAGAAATGAATACAAAACCTCGAATTCGACTATGTAAGTGCTTACGATGCGATAGTTCTTGCATGCATGTCATCATCAAAGATTGGAGTGGAAAACACATCATCGTGTGTCATCACTCAACCAGGCGCGACACGCACGTAACGTATGTGTGATATCCTAGTCAGGAAGGGAAAAGACCTAATTTGAAATTCAAAGGAACTTTCAAACCAAATAATTCTCATTTTCTCTACAGTATGTACAAAAAGCATGTCACATTCTCATGTGATAGTACCAACATGAAGGTAAGAGCAGGTAAGAGTGTTTACTACGAAAAGTTAGTATTGTTATTTTCAGATCGTTGTCTGAATCAATCAATAGGGCTTCTCAACTTCTTCTTACAATTCTCACTTTTTTCGTTAGACGAATGAGTCTGCACTCTGATTGGGAGTGTTGACGGAAAAAAACATGACTGCGAGAAGGTGTCTAACTCTTTTCTAGAGCTCTACTACGTGTTTATCAAAGTTCCTTACTTTTTGACGAAGAGCTGATTACAACCTTTCTCAAAACCAGCGAAGCAATTTTAAATTGCCCCCTGGCACAATTTACAGCTCGACTTTCTTCTCTTGTTGGAAGATAGAATAATGAATCTCTGCTGTTCTCCAAAGTAAAGAAAGTAGGTTTCAACTGCTCTAGCGAACTTCTTCATAACCTAGGAGTTAGGCAGTCTACAATTGAATTCAATATGCAAACACTACGAAATCTTCACAACAATCGACGCAGGGCGACAGGAGCGTCTGGATTATTGAAGAGTTCAAGCTTTCAACCGAAAATGAGGGTAAGATTTCGAAGACACGAAACCAATTTGAAAACCATGAAAACCATTCAGGAAGTTGAACAGAAGAAGCCAGACGAGAACATCGCACCGTCACTGTTATCACATGGGAGTAGTGACAGTGAGATATCAGATTACTTTTCCCTCTATACGTCTGATACATTTGAGCCACTTCCTACAAACGAAAATGGTGAAGATATTTCCAATCATGGCGAAGGAGATAAAGTTCTGAAGCAAACCTTCAAGGATATTAGCGACGAAACAGTGCCTACCTCTCTCACTAAGGTTGAAGGGGGGGAAGAATTCGCTGCGAACGAAAATAATTCCCTCGTGCGTAGAGATATTCAATCACTTCTCTCTATGTCCTCCGATGACGGAGACTCAGTTTATATTTACAGCGGGCGCTCGAATGCTTCGTCTATGTCTTTTGATGAGATTTACCATGCAAATGGAATCAGTCTGAGATCTTCATCTATATCTTTTGACGAGATTTACCAAGCAAATGGAATCAATCTATCGGAATCAACAACGTCTTCCCAAAAAGACTATGAGAAGTATGTGCTTCCTGGTCGCGACGGAGATACAATTCAAAGAGAGTTGGATGACCTGTGTAGTGAGGATGACGATGCCGTTTTAATCGATGAAGGGATCCTGGAGGAGGCTAATTCTCATTTTTTTGACGAGGACAGGAAAGAAGGTGTAGAAGTTGGTTCAAGTCATACTGAGGAAAATCACCAAATCACAGGTACTAAGAAAGACATTATGGATCATTCTTTTCAGGAAAGGAATGCATCACCAGAAGTCCGAGATGTCGGTAATTCTGAACGAAACAAGTTCAAGCAGACGGAAAGAAGAGCAGCGGCATCACCATTCTCAACAACATCCTCTCGGGCAGGCTCGACAACATCCTCTCGGGCAGGCTCAACAGCATCCTCTCGGGCAGGAGTGAAAATTTCTATGTCAGGGAGGTCTATTGATCTGAACTATTCTCCCTTATCCAGTGAAACATCAAGTGTTCAAAAAGGTATTCATCGAGTTATAAGTATGCGTACGAAAAGAGCAGGCGACAGGCTCCGCAAAAAAACGCGGAAGATGGAAGCAAAGACTAAATCGACAAAAATCGACATCTCCGAGCGCCCTCTCCTTTTGAAGGATCCGCACTCAAGTAGTGTTGAGCCGTTTCGGTTTTCTTCACTGTTCTCGAACAACGAGAAAGTACAGTTGTCTGGAGAGCAAGATCTAATCCAAATCTTCAGAAATAAAGAGCAAATGATACCATATGACAGATTAGCCGAAGTTCCTTCTCCCTACAAGCTCGAAAGGAAACTTTCGCTTCCAGAAGCGTTGTCCTGGAGTACATGTAGTGATGTCGCATCTGTTGCTACCGATTTCGCATCTGTTGCTACTCCATTGGTTTCCAATCGAATCTTAGACACTCGTAGCGTTCAACTTGTGAATATAGACACAGATCCTCGAGCACTCGCAAAATACTGCGAACAGAAAAATCTCTGCGAAATCCCAGAAAGTAAATCGATGATTCTATCAGAACTAGAGAAATATATCGAGCTAGGTTCAGGGATCGAAGTACAACATGAAGACACAAGACCTACGTATCTCTCTCCAATTCCAGTAAGCGATGCGGTAGGTTTGAGGGACCACCAGCACGATTTCAAGGCACATCTCATCAAGAATGTTACGGGAGTTGAAGAAAAGGATGGTACTAACCTTGGGATTGCCCCCGCCCCCTACCATAAGATGATCGGCAATGCTTACTCTAGTATCTCACCTACAAATCCGCTCCCAATTATACCACCCAATGCAAAGAAATTCAGCAACAAATCTCCTACTAAAATCCAGGCTAATCCATTCAGCGCCTTTACACCTATCAATCCAAAAATCAATGAATTTTTATCTAATTCCGATTATCAAGATCTCGTTACCATCAAAATCGATTCACCAGATATGGGCTCAGGGTCAAGAACAAACTCAAGCACATACTCGGGTTCAGGTATAGACAACGAACAATCTAACACCCCACCACGGCGTACAAGGACTATATCTACGCAGACTTTTACAAGCCTATCTGAGAAGAACGAGAAACCGAGGCAATGGGCACAGGCGGCGTCAAATGTACCTGTGAAAAATACTAGCATACCACCACCTAAAGTCGACTCTAAATCATCGTCGAGATCACTTCGCCTGATGCCCCAACCATCGAATTACAACACAGTAGACCTTGCTGTGACACATAGGCCAATCAGAACTAGTTTAAGACGCTTATCTCCCACTGGTTCACCAGGAAATCTTCGGAGTAGAACACTTGTCTCTTCAGCAACGCATTCTTTCAAAAGAAAATCTCGGGTCTCTGAAAACAAATTCAAGAGTTCAGGAAAGGAGCCAAAGGCAAAAGGGCAAGGTTTGACTCCACCAGATGCGGTCCGATACAGCAGCCGTGCGTCGAATACTACAATTTCCTCTACCAAGTCATCTACTCCACTACTTCCAGGTGATTTGAATCGATCGGGAGAATATAGAGTGTATGAAAGGTCTCCTTCTCTGAAAGCAAGGGATACACTCACGTCGCCGACGAAAGCACCCCCCAGCAGCCGTACGTCGAATACTACAATTTCCTCTACCAAGTCATCTACTCCACTACATCCAGGTGATTTGAATCGATCGGGAGAATATAAAGTGTATGAAAGGTCTCACTTGAAAGCAAGGGATACACTCACGTCGCCGACGAAACTATCCCCCAAAACGTCGCCGACGAAAGCAAGGGATGCACTCACAACGCCGACGAAAGCACCCCCCAAAACGTCGCCAATGAAAGCATCCCCCAAATCGTTACAATTTTGGGCCATGGCGCAAAAGAGAGCACATGAAGAGAAAGATGTTTATAGGAAAGCTGGCGAGAGTCAAGATTAAGTGCAATCTATTTTTAAAGACTGTACCGTGTACAGTATCTATTTCTTAATAAACCCCTTCTACAATGTAAGATAAAAAGGTCAATATACCAGCAGAATACAGCGTTATCCATACGGTTCCCATATTCAATATGCATAAAACCAAGTACACATAGCAAAGGTGTAAGTCCTTCCTCTAGCTAGAAACTTGAGAATAATTTACTCGTTACACTTCTCTTTGAAAGCTTTACCAGAAGAAAAGGAAGGAGAGTTGGAAGCTTTGATCTGAATCTCTTCTCCAGTTTTAGGATTGCGCCCCTTTCTTGCAGCGCGGTGGGTAAGTTTGAAGGTACCAAATCCCAGCATCGAAATACGCTTCCCAGCAGCAACATTCTATGTAGGATACAATCAACAGACACGCAGACCGTGCTAATGTTAGCCATTGACACACAAATAAGAACATCTGCTAGATTGAACAACTTACCTCGGTAATGGTCTCGAGAACAGCAGCAAGAGCAGCCTCTGAATCGGCCTTTGACATACCAGTCTTCTCAGCGATACTGGCTACAAATTCAGGTTTACGGAAAGTTTCGACGACCTCCTTCTTCTTAACAACCTTCTTCACAGCATCCGTCTCCGTCTTCGCAGCAACCGTCTTCTTCGTAGCTGCCTTCTTCGTAGCCTTCTTCTTCTTAACTGCCTTCTTCTTCTTCTTTGGAGCTTCCTCGTCGGAGGCAGTAGCCTTTATGGCAGTGGACCTCGCACGTGATGAAATCAAGGCTCTGCGGGGGGATGGAGCTGAGGTGAAAGCATCAGCTACATTGGCAATCAATGCAACAATACAGATAACTGTGGTGAACTTCATTTTTAACGTATGAGGGTTTGGTTGAAGTGGTATATATAATGTTGATGTCGAGTATGAACAAGTACTTGTATGATATGACTAAAATCTGTTGTGGTTGTGGTACGCTTGAAGCCCGCCTGTCTGGATCGCGCTCTCTTCCACACAACATTTAGGGTTCATATTTGTGCCGTACGCTACGAAGAGAATGCATCAATCCTTTTCTTGCAACTTATTCGAACGTACGATGTACTTACACAGAGAACTAAAACTTGAGCAGTACAAAATATAATGGACCCTTTTTTGCCTGATGGTTTGTCAGATCGTTCGCGCTTTTAAGAGGATTTATATAATAATAATACTGCACGAAAGGCATATTCAGCATCGTTGTCCGAGTGGTTAAGGAGGTGCGCTTAAGACGCACTGGACTCCAAGTCCGCATGGGTTCGAGCCCCATACGATGCATTTTGCTTTTTATTGTGTTTTTACATTAACATGATTCGAGATCGGTGCACTCGTAGTTTCAAGTTGTTGCTTGGTTATTTAACAGCATCTGTTCCAGAAGGTGGCAGCACCTTGTCTGCTTGTGATTTCTCTATCTTATTCCTTATGTTCATCAAATGTACCAGAGTCTTCTAGTTTTAGTTCTCCAGACTCAAAGGAAAAATGCCATTCGTCACCCCGAATGTTCCTTTAAAAGCACAAACATTATCTTGCATCTAATAGACGAGATAGACAAAGAGTTTTAATTTATTCATGCAAAATGTTCCTCTTGTATTCTCAATAATATCTGAAACTCTCCAAGATAGCTTTTGATCTCTGATTCCACACACGCCCCGAACCTTTCTAGATCAATCAGCTTTGAAAATGATTATCAGAACCATTTTCAAAAGTCAGGGTTTATGTTCAAGCCCGTCTCGTTTAATGTACAGTACTGAAGCTTGATTCATCCGACAGAAGAAGAAAAGCGCCTCTCCAGAGGTTATCAAATTAGTCTCTTTTCATATTACACTAGCAACACAAATTGAATTTCAATCGCTACGTGTACATTTCCATCAATCCATTCCACAGCATTATTTCTTTTTCTTTTCATCCTCATCGTTTGGATGATAACCTGGGGCAATTGCAACATTGAAAGATTCCATTCCAGCGTATCCAATAAAAATCATGAGAGTCGCGAATTGGGCACCCACACGTAATCGCATCATCTTTTGTGACTTCCCAGCATCGCGGTCGTAAAAAGATCTAATTCCTGACCCTAGAAAGTATGCTGTTGTGAGGCATCCAATGGGTACCAGAGGTTGTTCCGAGAACTGATATAAGATGTTGTGGTTAGATTCGAGAACAAGTTTTGACCGAGTCAAGGCGATCAATATTGGACAGGTAATACAAGGACGTATCAGAATTGAAGTTTCCAAAACCTTTTTGTATTCAACTCACTTTGCGATATAATTTTTCCTCAAAGGTTTCCGGCCGTGAATAGCTTGGCATGGAATTAGTTATTTGCTTGAGCTGCATTTCTTCAGCTGTCATTCTAGGTGCTTCTGGAGCTGCTTGCGCTAGTGTTGATGATGCGGATCCCATTTTATAATTGCCTAAGCTACTGTCAGTGCATGTAGCTAGTTAAACTCAGTATTTTCGTATTCAATTTGATGGAAGAAGTCAACGATGTATAACTAGTAACCAATATTCTTTTAGTTTCACGTGGTTCGTACCGTCGTGTTGACTGGGTGTGGTTCTTTTGTTTGGAAGTCAGAGTGATGTGAGTGAATGAGATGAGTGAGTCACCAACTAAACTCTCATTTCTTCTCAATTTGGAGGGGTGGGTCGGTGAGTGAGGGGGTTGAGCAGTCTCAAAAAGTCATTCTGTTTCCCATTTTTTCTCTTGTGTGAAGCTATTTTTTTCGCACATCAACCACCCCGCGGATACGGTCCTGCGCTGCCTGGCGGTCGCTCCTCTACAGATAGGCATCCGCGATGTCAACCAACGAACCTGTTGGGAAGTATCTTTTGATATTTGACTGTCGCCTCCTTCCGTGCGTATCGTTGAATAACCACACTCTATCTGTTCAATAAGAAAGACTCCTTACAAGCACCCGAATCACCGCAGACTATCTCACTGATACCAAATTATCAAGTCAGAGGTTCATATCATCCATCGCACCAAACTCTCAAAGAAGTTCGACGAACCGTGTTCGCACAAACTATTTCTACATAAAATCCTACTACAGTTCTACGTAGACAGAAATAGGGACTAGAAAATATTAGTTTTTTAACTAAACAATCATGAGTACATCTGGAGCAAAGAAAGCAGTCCATGTAAAGGTAAGTAATACATATGAGATACTTTTTGTTTTGGATTCGAAGACTGGATGGTATCAGCGTCACAATGACTACATGCCACCTAATAGAGTGTAACAGAACCTTTTGTCTAGAGGTCTTTTTGGGTCATCACATGACCCTGGACAGGCACCAGCCATAATTAAGGACTATTTTTAGACCAACCATCGAACCTAAGAACTAACAGGCATTACTTGCAATCCTCCTCTATTCAACTCAACAGTGGGCCGGCAAGACAATCGCACTGGGAACATTCCTAGTCTCTGAAGCAGACGAAAAGTGCGCAAGGGCTAAAGCGCTCACGAGGGCATGGCGCTCCACCATGAGGCCTAAACCCACTAGGGAATGGGTTATGCTCGAACTCGAACGTTTGAATGTTCGTGTTGTGAGCGGAAGGGCTGTCAAGGATGAAGACTACGCTGGGGACGAGAGTATTGGACGGATGCAAAATGCGCCCAACAATGCAGATCCTAATCTTGTAGGAAGGAGAGGTTCCATCACTGCTTCTTTGTTGAACGCTGCTGATATAGCGAGAGCTAGTGGAGGCGGAGGCGAATGGTCGGCGGATAATGGTATCGGTAATGGTAATGGTTTAGGCGGCTTTGACGCTTCATCCATGCAACAACGCCGGAACAATAACAATTCCCAGCATTCCAACTCTATCATGGGTGACCTCTCCAAGAAGGACGACGTCCCAGCTCATCGCCCTCTCGTAGGCGGAGGATCTGCAGCAGCTTATGAGGCTGCCAGAGCTGAGCATTATCGTGAGCTTGCTGAGAAAAAGAACAAGGATCAAAGCCCATCCAATGAGGATGGTATAATGTCCAATGCCATGGGAGTTATGCAATCTGGTGGCCTTGGTGGTGGAATGCAGCAGGGACTTGGTGGTCCTTCCATCAACGCTAACCAGCACTACGAGATGCTCAAGCTCCACCACATGAACCTTCTCAACGAAATTCAGGAAACCACCCTCATGATGAACATCTACCAGCAACAGCAGTTTCAACAACAGCAACAACAACAGATGCAGCAGCAACAAATAAAGGAGCAGCAGCAGCAGATGCAACAGATACAGAACTCACAACATTACGGGGGTTCCTCACAAAACCACATGTCTCAAATGTCTGATCAGCATGGAAGTACCTCATCCAAGAATTCATCTCAGTCAAAAAAGAAGAAACACGCTCGCGATCGCTCTCCCAAAGCTGAATCAAACGACCAACCCGCTACCATCACAACGAACACATCTTCGGATGATGGTGAAAAGAGCTCTACTCGTGAAGATAAGCTTGCCAAGATCAAGGCTGAAATTGAAGAGAGGAAAAGGATGCTCGAAGAGCTCGTCAATGGCGCGGATGATTCTGGTTCTGGTCCTAACAAGCGCCCAAAGACAGCGGTTTGAAGGGTTTATATATGATTGTATCAAGCTGCGATCCGCTGCTGATTTATATGCATAATTCATAACTTGATAAATTTGAAAACGACACGATGAAATGAATAATACAGTACATAAAATACCCATACCGTATGACTAATTTTAATTCCCTGTTATTGACCAGTAGTCTTGTATCTATTTGAAAATGTTGAACCCATACACTAAGAGTAATTACAACAGCTACGTACACCATCGTTGTCATTGTGCCAACTATTGCTTATGAAAATCACGTGTACGTGTATACACTTTTGGGAAATTATTACTAATAATTTTAATTGAACAGTGTGATAAGTGCATTGTGGGAGGGATAGATTCAATATGATACCCAACATGTTAATGGTACATATCCCCAAGCAAGGCCGCAACCCCGGCTTGCTATGAGATCGAGAACCTTCCAACTAGTTCTTAAGCGTTGCTGAACCCACAAGTTTGTGGTCCTTGGTGCCCACTTGCGCAGCACTCTTCGTCCAGACATTGCCTTGTTTGTAAAGCAACAAATTGTCACCAATGTGAATTATGGCTTCCTCGGATGTGGGGATATTTTCGTAAGCACTAGTTCTCATAAGAGATGCTTTTTCGTTGGCACCAACAGCATTTCTGAAATGTACCGCCTTCATCAAAGGATTGTTTGTCGAATGCATCTTCTCCATCTCTTCATCTTGAAGATCTGTGCATTTCTTGAATGAAGTATCGTATTCTATCTTCTTTGCTTGCGCTGTCTGTAAAGTCTCAATAGTGAAAATAGGAAAGTTGATGTAGACTCTCCCGGCGTGTAGAACGGCATCGTTGCGAGAAATATCTTCCGGTAACTCAAATCCACAAACAAGGGATCCAGCGGGCCTGTCTTTAAGCCAGAGCATTTCCCAACATGCTTTCTCAAAATGTACCGTCTGCGCTCCTTTCATTGAAACAAATGTTCCTTCCTCGTGCACTTTGATGCCGAGAGGGCCAGTAGAACAAGTTGGGTTAGGGCCACTAGCGCCAGGTAAATTTACATTATCTTTCAATAGGCTGGACGTTTGTAATTCAAGCGCCAAATCCTGAATGTAAAGACGAGAGGATGATTTATCTGTCAAATCTTTTGGAATATCAAGCCCAATGTTCAACAAAATGCCAGTCTGTGCTTGAGCAAATTCCGACAACAACGGGTGCGCCCTTTCTTTAAAGGAGCCCAAAAATCCCTCACATTGAGAGATTACGAGAGATGCTGCGAGGAATGCAAAGAACTTCATGATGTGTGTATAATATGTGAAGCGGTTCAAATTTGAAATTTGAAATTATGCTGCCGGTGATGTCCATGAACCATGAAAAAAGAACAAAAAACATCACAAAATTCTCTCTGACTCTACTGTAGTCACCTTTTTGAACATCATAGAACATCATGTGTGTGTGACACCCTTCAGAAAATACGTCAGTCATTATGTCTGCAAACACGAATTTTCTTGTTTTGTTTCCATCCATCCTACACGGATTGCAGTTGGATGCAACTATTTTGAAATCAGTTGAAGCAATGTGGAAGAAATCTCTTAGGAGATAGTGTAACTTCAAACTGAAGCTACTAGCAAGTCACGGAGACAACAGCAGCATCACTTTTTTTGTTGCACTATCATCCCTCCTATAGTCGTCATCTTGTATCCATATCGGTCAACATTTGTAGCAATGCTCACTTCTCAAGTAAGTTGACGTTGAAGAAGAAATATGATGGGTGAACAAGCGCGAACCAACTGCGGATGACAACGGTGCGGTACAGACACAAAGAAACGAGGCACTTTCCCTGTTCTGTGCGTGTGTGATGGGTTGCAATTGAGAAGTTCCTTAGGTTGGATTGTGTCAACTCATGCTTGTAAAATGCTTTGTAAAACTGAGTGCATCGACCCCACATGACCCAGATGTGTTTTTTTATGGTGGGGTTTCCTGAAACTTCTTTCATCCCAGACAGGGGGCAAACACAACCCCTTTATGCTCCGTTCTCGATGATGATCGCGACAACACGAACACGGACACGCGAGTAAATTTTAAAAACAGCAAGTATCTCATTCCTAAAAGCTTCCTCAACAGTCAGTACAAGGTCATCAAAATTCATGTACCTGATCACCAATCAGAGGTATAATAGATAGATAGTCACTCATTGTTCAAAATCTGTGTAGATTCAAAATGGCTGTCAAAACTGTTCTCATTCAGCCACCAGGCAAGGCTGCCAATCCTCTCAATCCTCTCGGAAAAGAAACGAGAAAACACATCTTCACTGAACTTGAGCAGGCAATCGCTGATCCAAACGTATCCTCAATCGTCTTATACGGAGGAAAGAACTTCAGCGCCGGTGCTGACATCTCAGAATTCTCTGCAAAAGGCGATCCAAAAGAATCTGTTGAAAGTTCTGCAAAGATCCCTTCTTTAACGGACCTAGGGAATCAAATTGAATCCTCCCCCAAGCCCATTGTGGCTGCAATTACTGGTGTCGCTCTTGGCGGAGGATGCGAGTTGGCCCTGGCAGCTCACTTTCGAGTTGCCTCGAGCAAGGCAAGGATCGGACTTCCAGAGGTGAAGATCGGGCTTATCCCAGGTGCTGGTGGTACCCAACGTCTTCCAAGGATTAGTAAAGATGTACCTTGGTCGCTGAATGTGATTACCTCTGGAAGAATGGTGAAAATGGCGGAAGCCAAGTCCAAGGGAATCATTGATGAGGTGGTGGTGGAAGGGAGTGACATTTTAGAAGTTGCGAAAAAGTGGGCATTGTGGGCAGAGCTCATGCCAGATATGACATACAAAAGGGCGTGTAATCAGAAAGCTATTGCTGATGATGATGTCGAGGGCATGAAGAAGGCGCAGTTCATTTGTGACAAGTTGGCACGAAAGCTTCCACCAACGGAGCGCGGGGGGCAGGCTGTCCATGCTGCTCTTACCGCTATTCGCGCTTCGTTTGCAAAAGATGGATACGAGGCAGGCGTGGAGGTTGAAAGCGAACTGTTTTGGGATTTATTATTGAATAGTCAGCAAGGAAGAGGGCTGCGCCATGCTTTTTTTGCGGAACGTGCGGCACAGAAAGGAAGTAAGAGATTGCTTCATGGGTCAGTTGCACAGAAATTCCTCGATCCAAAGGGCGGTGCATTGGTGGGTGTCATTGGCGCAGGAACAATGGGTGCTGGAATCGCGGTTGGATTTCTTCGAGCTGGGTGCAAGGTTATCTTGGTGGACAATAATGCCAAGGGACTTGAAAGGGGTGTCACGACAATTACCAAGATCTTGAAGCAGGATGTGGCGAAGAAGCGAATGACTTCTGAACAGTGCAATTACATCCTTTCAAAGAATCTTGCTTACACCACTGATATGAGCCAGGGTGAATTTTGTAATTGTATCCTGGTTGTTGAAGCAGTATTTGAGAACTTGAAGATAAAGCAGTCCATCTTTCGTCAATTGGATCAAATAATCAAGAATCCTGAGGCTCTATTGGTCAGCAATACATCCACACTAAACATTGATTCAATCGCTAGTGCATTATCTGCCAAGAGACGCCCCTACTGTGCTGGCATGCACTTCTTTAGTCCAGCCCATGTCATGAGACTCGTGGAGATTATTGTCGCTTCCCACTCTGCTCCTGAAACTGTTGCTCTTCTTCAATTCATTGCCTCGAAAGTGCTTAAGAAGGTTGGCGTAACTGTTGGAAATTGTGAAGGTTTCGTGGGTAACCGTATGCTTTTTTCTTATTCTGCCGAAGCTGCTTTTGTACTGCAGGAAGGTGGAGCGACTGTGCCTGAAGTTGACGGTGCTCTGAACAGTTTTGGAATGGCCATGGGTCCCCTCAACATGGGTGATTTGGCGGGTAATGATATCGGCTATCTTATTGCGAAAGAAAAGGGATTGGTGAGAGATCCCAAGACAGGTAAACCTGGCCCAAATCGCACTCCAAAATTGCGATACACTGATCTATCAGACGATCTTGTTACCAAGATGGGAAGAGTAGGAATGAAAGCTCAGAAAGGATGGTATGATTATGATCCCAAAATTGGAAAAGGTAGAAAGCCTATACCTTCCAAAGAGGTCGAGAAATTTATTTCTGGTTATATCAAGGGAGTCCCTGCCGCAAAATATAGCCAACAAGAAATTGCAGAAAGATGCCTCTTTGGACTTGTCAATGAAGGATTCAAGATATTGGAAGAAAATATTGCCCAAAAGCCGTCGGATATCGACGTTATCTATCTATATGGGTACGGTTGGCCAGCATACAGAGGAGGCCCCATGTATTGGATTGACAACGAAGTTAGTCTGCCATACTTTTTGAAGCGCCTGGAGGAAATGGATCGCGCATATCCTGGTAGCACATACTACATCCCATCAAAGTTGTTGGAAAAGTGCGTTGGACTTGGAATCAGTCTCGAGGAGTATTATGGGCAGGGATTGCATAAAGCAAAGACTTCCAAACTATAAACCAATAAAATTAAAATATTTGACTCTCGTTTTATATATAAGTGATGGAAAAGATACCAGGTCCAATAAATTTCGTTCGACCAATACGGCTATCATGTATTTGTGCGTACATTAGTAAAAAATGAATCAATGCATAACTCATGGAATCTGGTTAGCAGTTGATCATTGGATAGACTTTATTCCAAGCCTCGCGCATCTTTCTGCTAAGAGCTCCGTGGTTTCTTTCAAGTTCGTGTGGAGCCTCGGCAAAGCAAAGGATCACAGTCTTTACAGAACTATTAAGAATTCCCATGGTTGTCACTGCAAGAATTAGACCAGTGAAAAAATTTCCCCTGCAATGAAATTTTGTTCAATGTGAGAAAAGGGAGTGTGGGAAAATGAAAATACAGATCTCTGGTACAAATATCCATGAAATAACTTACCAGAAGATGTACTGGTCGTCTCCTTCATCTTTGGACGTTAAATTAATAAAGAGCACAGATGTGATTCCAATGAGCAACGCAATTATAAAACTCAGTAGCCCAAGAGCATTACTAACTAGATTGTCATTGATGATTATTGTCCACCCGCGCTGTTCAAATAGCGTCATAACCTTCTTTCCTGCAATGCGATAGGGGTATCCGTAAATGGCAACATAAATGAAGGCCTAAAGTGGAGATATGTCAAAATGAGAGGAATTCAGAGCTCAGAATGAAGTTGCCAAGCTAAAAGAACATACACGTACTCACCCATTGGTTGAAATATTGCAGGAGATCTTCCAATACTTGAAGAATACAATCGAGGCAGCACAAGAACAAGGCGTCGAAACCACCACGTTCTCCCCTCTCTGCCCTATTCTGTCTGGCACTGCGCACAATCCAATCTAAAAATTGAACGATTGCAACGAGGAGAGATCCAAGGCAAATGCTTCCAAAGCTGCTGGTCAAAGCTCGCCTTGTAGAACCACTGACGGCATTAGAACAGCATCCGGATGCTTCAGCAGGATCAAAGTACCATGTAGCCACCAAACCTGCAACGATCGTATGCACCCCGGCTTGAGAAACCTGAAGCGTCCAGAACAAAAACAGAACCCAAGGATATATCCAACCAGGCCGAGCGATATCAACATGAAGGTCACCCTCTTGATCTTCTTTCATGTTTAATCCGGTAACCTCCACAAGCGAAAACGTCCATAGCGCAGTATAGATGACAACCATAAACCCCGAAACGAGCGGCACGAGAAATACGCCGAGATTACTTTTGATTGCGGTAACCCCCACATCCAAATTTGCAGCAGCAAAAGGAATACGAGACCTGACCGCAATAACGTAGCACGTACCGATTAATGCGCTCAGTGTGCACATTACCCCCACCATAATTTGACCGAGTACGAATCCTGCAATGGCACAGATCACAGAGACAACGACGTTAGTCCACAAGCTGTAAGTGATGAATGCCGTTCCCATTTTCGTCAACACGACGAAGGAAAGGTAGATGTAAAATATGGAGAAAGGCAAAGCAGGTGCGACGTTCGTCAGGAAAATCCGAGCGATTTCGTTCGCAGTAGGGAGCATATCATCATCATAATCGTGCTGGTTGCCTTCCTTCGTGTTCATGAATCGCACAAGACTCGGAGTGTAAGAAAGAATGAATAGAAACTGCGAAAGGAACAGAATGGCATAAGGCAAATCACGGAACTTGGTTGGTTGCATCTCGCCGCGGTCCCAAGTTTGATCAACAGCTTCAGAGGGAGGAATGGGATCCGAACCTGAAGTCATCGGATCTTGCGCATCATTGCTTTCTGCTGACGCCTGGAGAACAATGGGAACATAATTTTTGTCTTGCTGCTGCTCCTCCTCCTGCTGTACACGTAGTAGATGCTCTGTGAGCGGTGTTTCTTCGTCCATTTGGAATTTGATTCGTTTGGAGTCTGCAAGTGCGTCTTCGGAGGACTTGAAAGAAGGCTTCGCTTTGAAAAGAAGAAGGAAGCTAATGGATGAAAGACTCGCAAAGTATGATGTTGTGTTTTTACTCGTACTTCTCTACTTTGTTCTTTTGTTTCTGTTCTGTTTTCTGTTCCGCATTGATTGAAGCCGCCTGCAGTTTTGGCCTAAGTACACGTGTCAATAGCCTAAACTTTGAGTTTCGTTTTCAAATGTTTTCCAGAAAAATCCGTTGCTCACACTCACACAACAATCACAGAAAGAACAATACTACAGTAGCACATGACCATAACTCCGGTGAGTATTTCATAAACAATTTTGACAACTCAACAACAACAAATCATATTCATACCAAGCGATTTCATACTAACAGTAACATTTTCAA
>Ga0115005_10000485_pt1 | contig 30389 bp, 21 predicted proteins | sample ArcOceMetagenome_FD_87163 | JGI IMG/M metagenome (GOLD analysis project Ga0115005, IMG submission 87163) | Marine eukaryotic phytoplankton communities from Arctic Ocean - Arctic Ocean - Greenland ARC118M Metagenome | ecosystem: Environmental > Aquatic > Marine > Oceanic | place: Arctic Ocean...
ACATTTGCCGATGACATGGCCAATTTACAGAATACCGCAAAAATGCTGAAAGTGGTCGATGCTGGTAATTCCGCATTTCGAGAATACACTGTGCAGGAAGTTTGGAACAAGGTTCATGATGTCGAGTTTAGTAAAACAGATGGGCTCGCGATGGCACAAGAAGCTAAATTTACTAATAAGTTCATTCGAGAAGTGACTGATGAACAGAGGAAACAAAGTGAAGAGCAAAGGATTGCCACGTTGAATGGAAGAACTGATGAAGCAAAGAAACAAACGAAACAGAGACAGAGAGAGGCCCATGCTCGAAGACCTGATGAAGCAAAGAAACAAACGAAACAGAAACAGAGAGAGGGCCATGCTCGAAGACCTGATGAAGCAAAGATACTACAGAAACAGAGACAGAGAGAGGGCCATGCTCGAAGACCTGATGAAGCAAAGATACTACAGAAACAGAGACAGAAAGAGGCCCATGCTCGAAGACCTGATGAAGCATGGGCACTAAAGAAAGAGAGACATATAGCGAGAAGTGCTAAAAGAAAAGAGAACTTTGATTTCGTTGATTTGTCATCCATTACAGTTGCTTTTGGTAAGGATATTTACTCGTCACCTTATGTTGCTGCAACGATAGTTGCTGATTTTGCAGGTGGCGACAAAAAGAAAAGAAGGGCCCGGCGGTGAAGTATGTCGTGTCAATGGAATGGGTCCCGACCCAGCATAAACAGTTCCAAAGAATGGTTAATGAATATGAAAAGGGCAATTTGAAGCAAGATGCTAAGTGGCTAAAACGTAGACCAACGGCTAAGCCACCAGCAAAGAAATGCAAGACCGTAGAGGAAGATTACAACGATTTTTCCGATGAAGATACTGTAGATTCTGATTCTGACGATGATTTTGAGTTTGATGAATGAAACATTAATAAATCCTGAGAATGACACAGGTCAGTGTCGGGGACGATTTATTATTTTGAAAACTACTAAGCTACGTGTATCTGATGCTTATTGGGCCAACTTCTAAAAAATTAAGTCCACTCTGATATCTTCTTCATTCCCATGGATCGTGATCGTTGTTTGCCTGTAATGTAGATCGTCTTCGCGGCGTCATTGTTAGCTGCTTCAAAGATTTTATCATTTCTTCTCTGTCATTTTTCTCGAATGTAGGTGACATGTTTTCGTTGGGCTTACTCGTACAAGGTGGTTTAGGTGGTTTAGGTGACTGAGGCTTGTCTTTGGCTTTTGACCTAGATGTCTTGATGGGTGTGCTATTCATCGTAATTCTTCTTTTTGCAGCTCTAGCTTTTCTCGTCCATGTTTCTTTCGACATTTGGACAATTCTAGAGAAGTTCAAAATGACTTCAAAGATTTCGGTCGCCTTGCAACTTTTAGGATCTTCGGCAAAAAACATACAGAGAGTTTCAAAGCTACGTTCCGCTTCTTCGACTTTGGTTTCCACATCATTGGAAATCTTAGTGGAAATTGTGAGAAAGTTCTTGCTGCGTTCCAGGAATAAGGCCGATGACGCTTCACTTTTCTCGGTGGATGCTTCAAGATTTTAATAGGAATCAACGCTCACTTTGACTTTCTTGATACCATTTTGAATATCGCGAAGAGAGTTCTTACAATCGTGCATATTTATTCTAGCTGCTTCATTCACACTTTTTAGTTCTGTCCAAAATGCTATGGAGGCGCCCTCTTCATCTTGCTTCATGAAATTAGCCACTACAACATCTATAACTCTTGTTTTTCCATCAGTCCCTGTTTTGTTTGCTGTTTTTAACAATGAATCCATGGTAATACCTGCTGCTTTCGGTTTTCCTGCGCCTTCATTGACAAGATTGCCAATCGCAAGAAGCCTTTTCAGAATACCAGCAAGTGTTTGGTTGCTCACTATGTCTTTACAAGCGCTTCTCAGTTTTACGAGAGTTCTGAGCAGCTCCTTTGCATTATCCGGGAACTGCTGAACGAAAATAAACGTATTTAATTTTGGAATAAATCGGGGAGTCTTTGATATGGAAAGAAAGAAAGACTCAGCTCTACCAAGTCCATCAGAAGTACCATTATATCCTTGCATCTTCCTCATTTCATCCTGAGTTGGCGTCAATGCCATCATATTTTGAAGTTGTTCTCCATTCAGCCTTGATGAATCTAGACATATCACGGCTTCGCACAAGTCTTCGAACTTTTTGAACGCTTTGAATTGCGCAAGTGATATTGTGATATTGTAAGATCTCTTCGCATCAATCAGACACACCTTTTCCTTCTTAGGTTTTTGGCTTGAGATACTCCCACCCTTTTTCCTTACTGGGTTTGGTTTTCTTGCTCCAAACAAATTTTCAAGCTCTCTTACTTCTGAGTCGTCAATGGCACTCTCGCTGTCAGTAGCACTAGCCCAAAGGGAGTTTCCTACTCTTTCTTGCGAAACTGGTTTCCAATGAATTTTCTGCATAGCGACACTAGTCCTTCTTGAAGATGTTTGAAGTGGAGGTGGGGGTAACGAGAGCTTCGGTACTGGGCCTCTATGTGAATGACAATATGCAAGACCATTCACAAATTCAAATGCAGCAATTTTCTTCTTGTCTACCCTATCCTGCCTCATTTTATTAGCAACGGCCTGTGCAGGTATACCCACTGTACCCATTTTCATATACTTAGCAACCGAGCTATCGTTTTCGATTAATGCCTTCGCCTCCTCAATCGTTGTTTTCGAACCAAGATTGGTATCATCCTTTCCCTCGTAGGGTACTGAGCCTCTATGCGAATGACAATATGCAAGACCATTCACGCATTCAAATGCAGCAATTTTCTTCTTGTCTACCCCATCCTGCCTCATTTTATTAGCAACGGCCTGTGCAGGTATACCCACTGTACCCATTTTCATATACTTGTCAACCGAGCTATCGTTTTCGATTAATGCCTTCGCCTCCTCAATCGTTGTTTTCGAACCAAGATTGGTATCACCCTTTCTCTCACAGACATCTTTCGTCATTTTATGGCTTGGATCGTCATTTTCCTTTTCTTTCAACTTCGTACATGTATTATGATCCTCTTTGAAATCATCAATTTCTGCATTACTTACTCCGTCACTCATCATCTTGTGCACAACTGATTCGAAAGGAACTCCAACACTGAGCATTCTTCTATACCTTGACAAATTTGCTGCTTGTTTGAAGGTGATATTATTCTTTTGTGATTTGTTGGGTGATTTTGAGGTGTTGTTGCCCCGGTCATTTTCGTTTTCTTTCTTGAATTTTGTAATACTATCATTATCTATACCGTCCTTAAGCATTTTATGCGATACTGCTTCGAAAGGTACACCCATGGACAGCATCTTCTTGTAACGGGCGTGTATGCCCTTGGAGGCAGGTTTCGATGGAATTTGCAACATTGGTGAGGTACCTAGCTTTGTTTTTTTGTCTGACGGAGTGCCAGGAGAAGCAAGTACACGTGATTTCTTGTGATCTGTTATCTGATCTCTGAAATCTACAAGTTTTTCAGCGGAACGCGTAGCAATTGTGTTCGTAGTCATCAATTTAGGTTGCTTGTTTTGGTCCATTCCATCTGTTGGCACTAAAATTTTGGGTTCAATTTGACTCGCAGCCTTCTCCACCATGCGACCAGCTTTATTAGAGCCATTGGGCGGCTGTTGAGAATAGTCTCTTATGTTGTCACTAACATCGCATGGAATGTTGCAAGGCAATACAGATATTTGATACTGTGAATCTCCAATGCCACTCCCACTGTTTATATCGTTGGTGCCAACAAGATTGGGTGGTTTTCCATACTCGTCGACGATTTGTTGGGATTGACCGCAAATATGTGAATTATCTTCCCTTTCTTCGTTATAGGTATTGGTGGGGAAGTGATGAGGTTCGCCGCTCAAGTTCGCCGCGACGGGTTGGACTAAGGTCAATTCCTCTCGAATGTCTCTTGGATCATATTTAGAATGCGGAACAAAGCCGACAATACCAACATATCTTGGGTCTTCCCACTGGAAACAAAGAAAAGACTGGGTTTAGACAATGTCCAAATATAAAGTATCTATCGCATCATATTAAAATTGAGAAACTCACCTGGCTATGATTGTCAAAGGCTCGCAAGAAGTATGGATGAATGCAACCATCATCGTTGTGAAAGAAAGGAAGCCACAGATGTCCACCAAAGTAAAAAGATTCTGTTTGCGAGTCACCTTGGTATTCATTAGATCGAGTTTGATCTGTGTGACATGTCATCGGTGATAGGCTTTGAGAATTGCCATTTTTAATATTCACTGGCAAATGATTCAAATCTTTCGAAATCGATGGTGAATTTCGAGATCCCTGAAAGACTTCAAGCCCTTGAAATAGATCCGAGTCATCATGATTGATATGAGATTCAGATTGATACAGATTATGGTATCGTAGGATTACGTCAATCAGCTTCCTCGCTTTCTGACTCTGTGCCAATTGAAGCACGTCGGCACCATTCGGAGTCATTGCTGTCACATCAGCACCACTCTTGAGGAGAGTTTCGACGCAACTGATGCAATTTTGCTTCACAGCAATATGTAAACAATTTAACCCACGATGATCTCTCTCCTCGATAATTTGTTTGCCTCCTATTTGTAATAAAAAACGGAGACAGGAGTTATGTGCTGATTGTACAGCACAATGCAGGCAAGTTCTTCCTTTCGCATCGAGTGCGCAAATATTTGCGCCGTGTTTAACTAGAAGCTCAAGTATCTCAAGATTTCCACATCGACTTGCCACATGCAATGGAGCTTCTTTAGCACCATCTTCATGATTAGCAATGATATAATCAGCTTCACTTAATGCAGCCGTCTCTAGTATCATTTGCACGCATGCAGCATGACCAGAAGATACAGCGACTTGCAGAGCTGTTTGCCCAAACGAAGGATGCCTGAATGATTGAAATGCTCATTAGAGAAACCCTACATATAGTCGTTACGCATGGTGAAAGGACTTACGGATCATTCTTTGCATCGAACTCTAGAGCTATCTGAACAATATTAGTTCTACCAAGCCGGCACGCAGCAATCAGTGCAGTGTCTTTTCTTGCGTCGCTTTCTTCTGTCTCAATATCGTAGTCTTGTCGTAAATACCACTGAAATTTCGCTACGTCTCCAGCTTTGGCTGCGGCAAAGAATTGTTTCTTTTTCAAGGAGTCGACTTCCAGTCGATTCCGAGGAGGTTGTCGCACTTTTGCCGAAGATGACAAAGAGCTCATTAAATTTAAAATTTCACCAATCATGATCTTATTTTCGGTTGGAGATTCTGCGTATAGATCGAATGTTCTATTTACAGTAACGATCGAGAAACATAGAGTGTGATGTGGTAAAGCTGTGGGACCGTGTCTGGCTCTGAATGCATTAAAAGCTTCAGAGAATGAATCCTTTCGAATACTAACAATATCGTCAAGTTTGATTTGGCGTGTTTTGTTTTTTTCTCCCAAAATTTCCAAAGTCAAGGGGAAGAACGCTTTTTCAATTTTTTCTGAATTTTTCTCAATGACTTTTATCTTTTGTGATAGTGAAGAATCTTCTCCACGTTTGATCCTCAAATGCCTTCGCTTTGCACTACCAAGGACATGAAAGGGTATCTTCCACAAAGAAACCCCGTCCCAGAGAATTGACTTTATTTGCAGCAAAGCTCTAATGTTCTGAACTTCTTTTTCAACCATTTAAATCATTCATTCGGTTTCTTGCCGTTTCCAAGAGGGGCGTGAAATCATTTTCCGTTTCCCAATAAAGAATCTTTCTGCGTCACAATGTTGAATGTATGTTCAACAATCTCTCTCTTTCTTTTGTTTTTTTCAGTCATGGGTTTGAATGGAAACTAGGCACCTCAAAGTTCTGATATATTTCATGGATTACCGTACGTGTAACGTATGTTAGGAATGTTGAGAAAGTGCAAATAATTCGAGAGAATGTACCAATACCCACTTTCGATATCCGCACACGGAATACCTTCTGTGCTTTACAGTTGTTTCTTCGAATAGATTTAAGAAATTTTCTGACTACACGTACACGTACACGTACCAGTGCTGGAAGAATCGCGTCGTCAATGGTTGTTCCATCATTGAACCCAGGAGAATACTTGGTAAGATATTATGGCTTCAATATAGTGTAACTATTAATCTTTGCGTTATTATTATTATAATTGTTCGAAGTGGAAAATGTGATTGTTGGAAAAGAAGGTAAAGACGTTATAAAAACTTCATTCACAATTTTTTCGCTTCGTCCAGCCCAGCAGTCTCGACGCGCGTATTCGCGCAATCTTCCACGCCGCCATCCGATTTTGCAGATTTTTGTTGGAGGTTGTCAGTAAAAAAAGTTGCAGGGAAGTTAGTAACATCCAAACCAATAGCTATCTCCATTGTAACTACTGTTGAAACACTCAATTCCAAGCCTGTTTGCCTCATACACCAACTTTATTGATCAATAACTGACCTGAAAATGGGTGAAAGCGAAATTACTTATGAAGAACGCGTTGAAGCAGTAAATGCCATTTCCCAACCTCTGGCATCCAAAAAGTCAACAAAGAAGGCACACAAATTAGTCAAGAAAGCTTCCTCTGCAAAAATTGTGAGACGTGGTGTCAAAGAAGTAGTCAAGGGAATCCGCAAAAATGAAAAAGGAATTTGCATCCTTGCTGGAGATATCTATCCAGTTGACGTTATCTCCCATCTTCCAGTGTTGCTCGAAGAAAATGGTATTCCATATTTGTTCGTTCCTTCAAAGCAGGAATTGGGAGCGGCTGCTTGTACAAAGAGACCAACAAGTGTTGTGCTTGTAAGAGACCCCGAAAAGGCAGGCAAAAAGGATTTTGAGGGAATGGAGTTGTATAATACCCTCATGAGTGAGGCTAAGGCTTTTGACCCATCATCGATCTAAAAAGTTGAACCTCTCAAAACACTTGCATAACATTATAAACATCAATTGTGTATTTTATTCAAGATTGATTTCTTTGAAAGTGCTAGCTATTTAGAAAGTTTTGGAGACGCGAGATGAAGGTGGTTTTATCAATACTCGTAAATCGTGGAGAGAAATTTACGGACTCGGGCAATTTACAATTTTTTGAAATTACGACATGAGGAGTTCATGCTTGATTTTCGGGATGTCGAGTTCATCCATGATTTTCCACAGTCTCCGCTCGATAATTAGGGCTCTATCGTCAACAATTCTCGCGTATAGGGTCTCCTTCGAATCGCGATCCTGAACCTTGTGCCATTCATACTCATCCGTTTCCATAGAAATGTCGTTCATTCGTTGCTCGTCTAATATTTCTGCCTTTTCTTCATCGTCAAACAAGTTATTGAATCGTTCGATCTCTAGACGAGCCATGACGTGGGAAAAGCTTAGACTATCATTCTCATCGCCCCATTTGGTGTGTTCTCTATACCACTCACAGCGTAGGTTCCTAGCTTCGGCCATTTCAAAATTGTGAGCCACCCAGTGACTTCGAGTCCAGTGTTCATGCAGAAACTTGGGGGAAATAGTATCAGGATTTTCAAAATCGTGACGATTGAGGAACGAATTGACTCCTCTATCGAATTGTACATGACGCCTAGCCCTTTCACTGCTGTGATCAATGAGAGTTTGTAGTGCTTTGTCCAGGTGGATCTTCTTGGCTTTGGTGGGAGCGGAACCACTGAAGACCGCACCTACCCTTTGCTCCTCGACGGTCAATGCTCCGGGCATGACGATTAAAGCTGTGCGTTCATCGTCGCCGACTTTGTAATTCATCTTATTCATTGCATAGACATAGTGAGCAGAAGAGACTTCAATCCTTTTTCGCCGCAAAAGATCTGTAGTGAAAATAATGTCGTCTACTTCTGGACTTGTTGAAAAGTCTTCTGGTATGTATAGTGCTGACTTGACTGAAGAATGAAAGAATTTGCTTGGTGACATCTTAAGCATGAAATCCAATTCCGTTGAGATTTCATCCTCAGAGGAGTCAATTAAAATAATTTTCCATCCCTTGTATGAAAAGGTGTCTTTGTCATACATTTCACCCTCCCAACTTTTCGCGAGGTTGCTAGACTTGAGAATGAAAGCTAGGTTGCAAATAGCTTCGCTGGCATCCGATTCAGGTGCGGTGACGGAGAGATTAGAAATACTCTCATCCAAATTATCCATGTATAAAACGACCTCGCAATTCTCTGTCAATTGCCGAGACACGTCAGCTGCTCTGTCAAATGGAGATTTTATGCATGAGGAAGGGTCTGAGCATTCTGAAGAACAAGGGAAAATGCGATGCCCTCTGAGGCAATATGTATCATCTGGGTCGCATAATCCATCACCCTCTCTCATGTGAAATGCCTGTCCTGTTTCAGTAGCTGAAAGCATAGAGTCCTGACCTGACGAAAACTGTAATGGAGGTCCAAAAGGAAGATGCTCATCTAGATGCCAACCAAGCAATTGTTTTACACCCTCACGTAAAAACGTTCTGGGCGCCCAGTGCAATTGATTATTTGCATCCAGAGCTAAATCTGGAGGGGAATAATGTCCAATTCTATCATGGATGGAGTCTATGTGTGGCTTTGTTTTGACATGAGTAGAAATTGGCATGTAACTTTCAATCAAGTCGGCCATGTTCGAAATTGAGGTCTTCTCCCCAGACACGATGTTGAAAGATGCTGCATTAGAATCATTTTCACCGAATTGCATCCCCGACACAATCGCATTGATAGCGTCTATATTGAAGAGTGAAAGAAATTATACCTGTGAGCTATTTTTGGGAAATACGTGCAATAAATGAAATTGGCATAAGGGTTGAAAACATCTTACCGTCGACGAAAATGATATCATGTTCAAGTTGACTTTGTTCAGATTGACCAGTGAGCTGCAAAAGAATACTTTGCGATCCCAACTCCCGGTCCATAGTTCCTTTATCATGCCAATGACTGATAGCCTTCTGAGCCAAATCATGGTCAAAAGATCCCGGTTTCCCCCCAGGGCCGTACACGATTGGCAATCGTAGTATCACAAACGAATGATTCTTGAGCTTTTCAGCATATAAATGCAATAAAACTTCTTCCATGAACTTGGTCGCGGTGAACATTCCGCGGTGATGTTTTTTTGCATGACTATTCGCTGACCAATGATCTGCGAGTCCTTTTTCGCGCAGCTTCAAAACATCCACATCACTGACAAAAGTGAAGTGCAACTGAGAAGTGCCATAACCGAGACTATTTAGCAATTGTTCAGTCGCCACTAAGCTCTGCCTCAGTCCAAACAAACCATCATTCGAGTTATAAGGTGAGTCGCCACCTATTGAGTTGTCACGGGTAAGATAAGAATCTTCTTCGGCAGAAATCAAATGGACAACATGTGTAGGTTTAGCAAAAGTAGCATAATCAAAATCACCAGTCTTATCATCCATCAGATCCTCAAAGTGACGACACTGCTTAGGATTAATGCCATCAAATGTAACAAAGAAAGGTTCCTTAAAGTTCGGCAGCTGGGAATAAAGTGTTGAAAGTTTCTGCAATAGTTGCAGCTTATACTTGGAGTCGTTTGGATAGATGGAATCAACCCCAATCAGCACTTGGGCATTGCATTGCGTTGCTAATTTTAATGCCAAATGGAAACCTATTCGGCCGAGAATACCGGTAATGAGCACAACTGAGTCTTCATTTACAGCATGAATGTCAGGATAAGATGATGGATTGGCTGAGAAGGCATTTTGAGCGTCAATGCCGCAGCGAGTGGTCATGTCATTCGTTTCGCCAAATCGTTCAGTCTTTTCGTGTATAACACTTGCCCCGCCCTCCAAGAAATCAAAACCATAAGGCTTTGACAATTTCTCATATTTTTCGAGATCATTTACCGTAGTTCCAAAGGGAGGAGGGCTTGTCTTTCTATATCTCTCCTCGAGCCGCCGTTGAATTGCGCCCGATGTGGATTGTTCCGATGACAGATAGTCCATCACTCTTTTGGCCGCATCTCCCTGCATAAGCGGACGCCCGGAGTGATAGCGACTAGACAGATAGTTTTCATGAAATGAATACCCAACGCTATCACTTCCCTTGCTTTCTCGTCTCAACAAATAGTTGAGTCTGAGGAATAATGCTCCATATACGACAATTATAACGGTCACCCCTACGAATAAAACTCTCGGTAAAAATCTATTCCCTCGTCGTTTTGATGATGCTTTCCACCGATTCGGTTTTCTATACACAATATGCCCCGCTCTGTCCAGTCTAGTCCCTTTACCACTATGCTGGTGATACTGAGGAGGGTGCAAAGCGGGAAGGAGAGACGCTGAAGGAGTAGAGCTACAATCAACATGATGTCGGCGTCTCGCTTGGTTACCCAAAGACATGTTTGTCTTGATCTCCGCGTTTGCACGTACTCAAGAAATGCGTTTTGTTAGGTGATTGAATTGATTGATTCTGAGTTGTATTCATGAGCGTTGGCGTGGGATTTTCAATTTGCCGCCCATCATCGTGTAAATTACGGTCGGTCTAAATGTTTATTTGGACTGCCTCAATTCTATCGTGTTTTAGCACGTTTTGAAAATGGCGCCAACAACTTCAAACTTGTGCTCAAAATCTCCCACGCGGCCTATTTTAGCCAAATCTTGTTACAGATGTCACAATGCGGAATTCTTGCCGAGAGGAGTCACTCGTTTTCGTACAATACCAACCGTATCTTTGTATCTTGGAGTTCGGAGGTTGTCAGTGTAGTTGTTGTCACTACCAAAAGTAGCATTAGCACTTGCGATCAATGGGGAAATATCGAACCTCCTTGAACGCCATGAAGGTAGCGATGGCTGTCTCTCTCATGCAAATCTGTCTACTAATCGGCAGTGTGGGTGCATTCTCAGCTGGGACATTATTATCTTCTTCATCTCCTAAACTCTCCCGACAATCCTTTCATCATTTCATCCTAAGTCAATTGCATTCAGCCATGAGGGATACCAACACAATGACTGGAAATGTTGAAACGGACAAGCAGCTAATTCACGATATGCTTTATCGTGTCAGAGAATGTAACCAGATTCCGCATGACGTGAGAGAAACTCTCATGAATTTTGTCGTTGATGGCACTCCAGTTGGAAAAGTAACCAAAAAAGTTGTCGAAATGTTGTGTGATTCTTCAACAACCCATCCAGTGTTTGAAATTACAACCTATAGTAAGGACGATCAATAGATGCTCACCTTATCAGAAAGTGCAGGGTCAACAGTTGAATCTCGCACGGATTCTGTCATGTCTGTCATGACCAATCTCAAATCACAAGGCATCATAAGTGGCTGGCGTGATGAACTTTATCCTGTATCTACTGGGTTTTACGACGATCCAATATTTTTTGTGGAGAGAGCATCTGCTCCTTTCTTGGGAATTATTCAGTATGGGGTTCATATTAATGGAATTGTCAAATCAGATGATGGGACAGAGAAGATGTGGATCGCAAGGAGATCACCCACAAAATCGACGTATCCTGGGATGACAGATCAAATTGTTGCTGGGGGGCAACCTGCTAGACTTGGTCTGATGGAAAATGTATTGAAAGGTAAATTGAAAGCACTCAAATCAAATGAGACATCACGTGTGTACTTCAGTCAACCATGATATTATTTTATCTATATGGCTAACATAGAGAGCATCGTTCCATCAAAATCCAATCAAAGAGTGTCAGGAAGAGGCAGGAATCCGAATTAACAAAGAATGGCATCAAAGCTATTGGGGCAGTTAGTTATGAGGTAGTTGAACCATCTTTGTGGGAAAGTTCTCTCCTCACTCGCATGGTTTTATTCAATTATGATTTGGAGCTACCAGCTAGTTTCGATCCCAAAGTTGTTGACGGAGAGGTCGAAGAATTTCTCAAGTGGGATGCCCAAAAGCAGTTTGCGTCAATGGCAAAGGACTATCACGATCCCATGAAACCAAATTGTTATTTGTGTGTCATTGATTACCTGCTCAGAGAGGGATACATCTCTCCCGAAACTCCTGGTTATTTAGATCTACTGCGTGAGCTCCGAAGTGGCGTTTGTGCTTGAAACACACAATTATTTTAATTTCATTTGTTCGTCTCCAATTTGGTACACCACGTACACGTACAAGTAGTTGTAAATGATTAGAATTGAATGAGCCAAAACTGAACTGGCTCAGTTTTTTGTCTACCAACCCAATAGGTTGAACAACGCCCAGAAAAATGGGGGCGGGGCATCAATTCATTTCTACATACATTTATCATACCTTCAAACCAAGCTTCAACCTCAACAACGTAACCACACAACAAACAACACTTGACAATTACCGAAGCTCCTCTCAATCATCGTGGTACAGGTACACGAGTGCTGATATATTGTTCGAAAGTTCGAAAGTCTGAAAGTAGTAGAATTCAGAGTTTCCCAAGGCCAGGAAACATGAAGGCTGCTGAACCGATTACTAGTAGCGTGGGTCAAAAGAGGAAACAACCCTCGGCTGATACAGACCCTACTACTACTACCACCACCGATGGCGATGCCAGCGTCGGCATTAATTCTGGTCAAGGTAGACAAGCTCTGAATTGGGAAGAAATGAAATCGAAGATTATGGTTGGAATGTCAACGGATCTGCCATCAGCATGCACTGCTATCGCGGAGCTCCGTGACAATTTTGAACTGGTTCATTCCACGGAATATCCCACAATGCTCTCAACTCTTTTGCCCGTCTTTGTATCCATCCTCAAAACTGTCCCTTGCACGCCTTCTCGGCAGGCGTATGTCAGCAGACTGCCAGGCCATCGTCATGAGAACGATGAACATGCTGGAGAACAGGAAGAGAAGGAGAAACCAGAGTTCCTTATTCGTCATGCAATACTCGAAATATGTACTCGTCTTCCTCAGAATGAGGTCTTGCGCCCATATGCTGGATCTTTGTTGGAGCTTGCTATGGGGGCGCTTCACACCGATTATGAGAATAATGCGCTGCTAGCAGCACGGATAGTGTTTGAGCTGCACAAAAGCTTTAGACCCATGCTATCTGATTACGTTCAGCCTTTTCTTGATTTTGTGCGCGTATCTTATCGAAGTTTGCCTAAAAGCGTCCAGCGTAATTTTATGATCCCAGCTAAGAGTGCTACTCCTGCGGCGACAAGCGTCCCAACTCCACCAGCCTCTATCTCGGGTGAGTACGTTCCCGGTGCAGCGCCACCAGCATCGGCACCTGCTCCCTCTCTTTCGCAAGAGGATCTAAATCAGTATCTTGTCAAGTCCACCGCTTCCTTTCGTGTCCTGACGGAATGTCCCCTTTCCGTAATGCTACTTTTCCAACTATACCCAAAGTACATCAAGTCGAATTTGCTACAATTGTTACCGCTGATGATGGAGGCTCTGGCACAAAGACCACCCCTTCATGCAACGGCTTTGCTATGCCCTGACCCCTCACCATCAAAGTCGTCATCTGTAAAAGAAAGTAAAGAAACAATTGCATTGAAAGCGCTTTTTCGCCAAAGGTCTCGGGAACTCCTTACGGCTCAGGTCAAAACTCTGTCTTTCGTCACGCACCTGTTGAGAGGATACGGTGAGCACATCAAACCCTATGAAGACAGACTCGCGACGAACGTCCTGAGTTTATTCCAAATGTGTCCACGTGAGGCGCTGGCTACTCGAAAAGATTTGTTAATTGCCTTGCGCCACATCTTTTCGACCAACTTCCGCAAAGGGTTCTTTAGACACGTTGATACTCTCTTGGATGAACGGTTGTTGATTGGGAAGCATCGGCAAAGCGAACATGCGCATTTAAGGGCTGCTGCTTATAGTGCTTTGGCAGATTTGCTACTTCATGTGCGACCGAGACTCAGTATGGCCCAAGTTTCTCGTGTTGTACATTTGTACTCGAGAGTTCTTCATGATGCTAGTATGAATTTACCGCTTGTTGTCCAAACTGCCAGTGTACGGTTACTCTTGAATATGGTTGATCCTGTCTATCACAATAAGGAAGAGAAAGCATCACTTGGTAGAGATATTTTGTTTCGAATCCTCGAGACATTGGTTTGGAAGCTAGGGATGCTTGTAGATCACGGTATTGCGAACGTTAGAGCAGCAGAGCAGCGGTCAAATGGACTTCTGGATGCCACAAAGAAAGGACAGCGTGATGAAAGCTTAGAGAATGATAACTGTGAGAAATCTGTGCCTAGTGAAGAGGAGATACGTGAATTCATGTATGGTGCACAATTGGCGGAAAGTCCTGGCACAATTCAAAATATTCGAGAGCTCATCAAGCCATTGCTACCTGGTATTAAAACTCTCATTTGGTGTATCAACAACTATGGCACCCAACGTGAAAAGATTACGGCAAACAAGGACAAGAGTGCAGATGCAAAGTCAAAATCTAATAGTGATCATGCAAGTCGACAGCGGCTGTGGTATGAAGAACTAGCTGCACAAAGTATCAATGTTGCCGAACGTTCATTGATTGAAAAATATTTTGTTTGGACTCTGGAGGCCTTGAAGGTTTTCAAAGAAACCCCCCATCCTGGCAACACAGAAACGGAAAAGGTTGATACCAAAGAGCCTACAAATGAGTATCACGATGCTCTTGAAAATTTTGCGTCTTCTCTGTCCGTGCTGGACTCGTCCAACTTCCAACGGATTGTTGGTCCTCAGATGCGGCTTCTCGTCGACAGCATCATTGATGATGAAGATATTCTTGTTGTTCCAAAAACATTCCTCTTGCAGAATTTAAACATTACATCCGATTTTGCAGCATGTCTACTCCAAACTCTCATGGAGGATGCGAATGCATTGGATATTGGTGTTGCAGAAAGTGATGATGAAAAAATCCAGCGTGCAGCGGATATGAAGATGACATTGTTTAGCACCATTTTTTCATCTCTATCCCTCTGTCCCAAGAACGAAAAGGTCCTGCGTCCGTATCTACAGCAGTTGATAGCCGCGTGCTTGCGACGCGCAATGGGTAGTGATGTGAAATTTTGGCCGGGAAATCATTTTAAAATTTTACGCCAATTGTTCCGTGCTATTGCCGGCGGTAAATTTGAAGAATCCTACAAAGAGATTCTTCCACTTTTACCGACGCTGTTGAATGGTCTTTATAGGGTTTATTGCAATACCAATCATGATATTCTCAAAAAAGTCATCATCGAATTGTGTTTGACCATCCCTGCTAGACTATCTTCGCTCCTTCCACACCTATCTCTCCTGCTACGAATAATTGTGCCAGCACTACAAACAAACGATGGTGATCTGATCAACTTAGGGTGCGTATATTGAGTTTAATGCAACAAAATTTAACACATCTATCCTTTCACTCACGCTCCTTCATAGATTGCGTACTCTCGAATTTTGGGTTGATAATCTTAATACAGAATTTTTGTTTCCAATTTTGTCCCAGGATGAAACTCTCTTCGCCGATCTCATGACTACTCTGTCGACTCATTTGAGACCTGCTCCATACCAATATGGACTTCTGACTTTACGCCTGCTTGGTAAATTAGGTGGTAAAAATCGAACATTCCTGCGAGCTCCAATGTTGTTGTCAACTGATTCTCCTAGCAACAATGGTGACTTTTTGCCAAGTATTGAATGTAGCTGGAAACAAAAAGAAGATACAAATTCTTTTTCGTTGCAAATACCACTGCGGAGGGCAATGGCCGTTTTGGAGAAGGTGTCAATGGTACCTTCGGATAAGTTTGTTGCTGCCAGTAGTATTTCCGGTCTTGATCATATACAGACTTTGCTCGAAGTGGAACATAATTTTGAGGAATCAGATTTGTCGTTATTAAAGGACGAATTACTTTGCAAGACTCTTTCTGAACAAGCCAATGCTGCGTATGCTGTGGTTCGAGGGGCAATCAGAGTTATACTTGATATAAAAGGTGAAGCGAGATCTGGGGATGATTTCGTTTCTTTGCATAAAGGGGAAATCCAAGACAATTCTATGAACGAGAACAAGGGCGAGTCAAACAATACAAAGTCAGCTGTGAACGACATGTACGTCAACTTCTTGAATTCCTTGTGCAAGGGGGATTCCATGCTGAAATACATCTTCAAGGCACTATTTTATTCGACAAATATTGATGGATTGTGCGATGATGCATCTATTTTGCTTGAAGGATTGATGAAGCATATTATTTTTGCTCTTGCGTCATATCCTGATTGTGTTCGAAGAGAAGATGATGTTGAACAGATTGCAATTCAAAAAGATTCCAGTAAGCAGGAGAACACAGACAAACATAATAACATGGCAGAAAGACCTGCTGTTGTGCAAAACGGGAAATTACAGCCATTACTTCCATTTGGTCGATTCATATTTGTGGGGGGTCTCAAAAATGATGTGAGCTACTTTATTTTCAATGAAGTGCTTGCAGAAGTTTTGCTCTCGAGAGAGAAGCACTTGATCAGTAAAGCATTAGGGTTGATTTCCAAATTGATGGAGACTGTGAAGCAAAGTGAAGTTACTACAAAATCTGAAGAGAATGAGAAAGATGCAATGGATGCCAGCGATGAAAAGGATGATGACATGAATCTTTCAAATTTATGCGCCGAAAATCTTTTGTCCGAGTTTTGCCAAACATGCCTGTCATGTAAGTGGGAATCCCGCTGTGGTATCTATGAAGGAATTTGTCTTTTGCTTGAAAGTATGGATCAAGATTGGTGCAGATTATTTGAAGTTGAACTATTTCATGTTGCAATATTCTGCATGAAAGATAATCCTTTAGAAGCCGCACTGGCTCAGAAAGAGGCTTTGGTTTTTTACACGCGCCTTTTGGTCTTGCTCTATATCAAACGAGATCCCGGGTCCTCGTCTTCCAATGTAGATCATAAATTTCTTGAGTCTACAAACAGTAGTGGCCCTTCTGCCGGCAAAGAAGCAGCTCTGAGAGGAAACCGGTTCCCTCATTCAGATGCCATTCCAACCATGCTCATTACCGAATTGGCTTCTAACAAGACAATAGTACGTTTCGCAGCACGTTATGGATTGGAGTTCCTGTATGATAAAGAGGAAAAGGATAATCCTCATACTTTGGAGGAAATAATTTCAAAGCATGGCTCAATAATCAAAAGACATCTTTTCTCGAAATCATTGCGGAATCTTCAGCTGGAAGATCAAATTGCAACGATTGAAACATTTGCGTACATCGTAAAGAATGCGCCAGGGTCAGCTCCTTTATCAGACAGTCACGTTCTCGTTTTTCTTTCTGAATCACTGAAAATGATGTCAGTCGCCGACGGTGAGATGACCTCAGAATCTATCTCAAGTTCTGTCATAATAAACAAGGATGGATTCAGTCCCAGGGTTGCACGCAACAGCTGTATGGTGAATAAATTCTCGTCCTTGACTCATGCGACGGGCATTTTCTTACGTGAAGGATTTGAAGTAATTTTTGAAGATAGTGGTCAGCGGGTACTAGTAAAACCTGAACTTCCAATTGGTGTTCAGCTGCGTGTATCTTCGTTGCACCTGTTCCACGAAGTTTTGAAAAGGCATAGTGATTATTTCTTGGAAGCTGAGTCATCAAGCTCTGTCGGTAAGAGTATATCGCATAATTACTTCATCTCCGTCTCTTTCTCTAACTTCCGATGATAATCTAATAATAGGCAACATACTCCCACACATTGTGAGTCTACTATTTCGGTCTCTAACTTCACAGCCCGAAGATGCAGTCGATGCAGCTTACGGTGCATTGAAAGAAATCCTTTCTCTTAGCGCAAAGAGCAAAGATGGAGAGTCACAGAGTACACATCGTTTGCCCAAAACTTTACTGCAAATGTGCATTCGGCCTGTTCTACTTAACCTGCGAGACTATACGAAGCTGACAGTGTCGTTGCTTCGTGGTCTCTCGCGACTACTGTCACTGCTTTCTACTTGGTTTAGCAAAACGCTTGGAGAAAAGCTTCTTAAACACCTGCAAGAATGGGCAGATCCTGAAAAAATAGTGAGCCAACGTATTTGGAAACAAGGGGAAGAACCTCTTGTGGCCGCCGAAATCTTAAATCTTTTCCAACTTCTTCCAGACGAGTCATCCAACTTTGTAGAGCCTTTAATCAAAACTACACTGAAATTGGAAACAGTGTTGCCTCGTTATAGTGCATTTTTCGCTGAGACGCCATTCAGGGTACCTCTGGCAAAATATTTGAATAACCATGGACCTGCAGTAGCTTTATTCTTCATCAATGAACACCGTTTCAAGAATCCGATTTATAGTGAATTGTTACAAGACATTGCCAGGCGAAAGGAATCCAGAGATATTAGAAAGCATCTGGGTAGCTCCGATTGTTCGAATATGCTTTTGAATGTCTGTTTTGAAAGGCCTTTATCTATCATTAGATCTGAAAAGGGTGCTGCTTCCTCATCGTCGCGTTCGCAACCCGCGAATTCGCCTCGCACCGCTGTGGATACTTTAAGTATGCATGGAATCAATATTGATTTGTCTAGTAAGAAACAAGCATTGCAGCAAGAAATAAAGTTGAAACAAGATAAACTACAGGCAGCGAAAAGGGAAGAAACGAAAGCTGGAGAAAATTTGCAAAAACGAGCCAACGATTTGACGTCAACGAATCCGACCGAAAAGAGATTGGCAGTTACTGCTCAAGGGAGGCTGGCAAAAGCGAGAGCGCTTGTTGAAAACTTGCAAAAGGAAGTCAGTGCCTTGCAAGCTGATTACACGAAAAAATTTGCAATGTCCAAGGGTCCTAGTGGTGATGAATCCGATCAATCTCCGAAGTCAATGACACTGGACTCGTTGGAATTGCAATATCAAGGATTTTACTTGATCGAGACATTGATATCAAACGATGACAAATATATTAGTGAGCATCATGATGTCGTCCGTGCATTTCGGTGGCTATGGCGTTCGAAAGGTCGCCATTTCCGTCTCCTTCACGAGGACGCAATTTCTCCTCGTTACAACGGAGAGTCGAAATATCTGGCAAGATTTCTTGTCAATTACTCAAAGACAGCCCCTCATGATGTTGACGTATTGTTTGACCTGCTTCGTATCTTTTTGCAACCTACGTCAGCAGACTTTTCGTTTGTGCAAGACTATTTGGGAGACACTGTTTGCAATGGTATATCGCTTGCTCAGAAGAGATTAGTGATGCAACGCTTTTTCCCAGTCATTGCCAGTGAGGGTATTGAAGAGCTCAAAGTTCTGTCAATTCAATTACTAGTGCTGCCAATGTTGAAGAATGACTTCGAAAGGACTAGTGCTTTATCTGAGCGCTCGACATGCATCGCTGAGGACCTGAAAGCTGCGTCCGATGAATGCAAAGAAGATACTGCTATGCAAGTAGAAGCAGAATCTAGTATCGATGAAAAGATTTTGAACAAAGAGCTGACGAGCAAATTTGTTGCCGAGGTGCTTGTAAACGGCTCAGAACATCGCGCATATGGAAGTCGATTAAGTATCGAGTTGCTGAAGTTATGCAGTCTACTACTCGATTGCATGGGGAAGGAATTGGGTCAGCATCAGCAGACTGTCATTCGGTTTGCCTGGAATGTGCTGAAGAGTGAAGATTCAAAAGCAAAACAATGGGCATACATAACCATTTGCAAATTTATCGTCATGTTTGATTCTCCACCAAGAATAACGCTGCAAATATATGTGTCACTTTTAAAGTCCCATCAACAAGAAACACGCGATGTAGTCACTACCGCCCTTGATATACTGATTCCTGCTCTTCCAAGCAAACTTTCTGCTGACACTTACTCCAATGCCATAAAAGCTACAGTCAATGTTCTTTTTGAAGAAGGCAATTCTGTACCTCAACTGAGCCATCTTTGGCACACAATTGTTCGTCATAAGCATATTTTCAGTGAATATCGGGATAGATTCATGCCCCATCTCGTGTCTTCCCTGAATAAATTAGGGCTTCCGATGAACTCTTCTGTCGAAAACCGAGAGCTATCATTGAAGCTCATTGAACTTACACTGGAATGGGATCAAGCGAAGTTGCAATCTCTAGAACCGGCTATGTCACCAAAAGTTAGCCCAAATACTATGGACCTTTCAACTGATAGTTCTATTTTCAAAGGGCTGTCATCACCGGAGTCATCGCCATCAAAAAGAATGAAATCAATGGGATTGTCCACAGCTATATTTCCAGGCATTCATTACGGTAGACGTTATTGTACCCTTGATCAGAGTGAAATCAACACTGTCGTAAACTTCCTTGTCAGGTTAGTGTTGTTGGTTGCGGTTGCAGATAAAAGTCAAGAGAGTCTAGAGAAGAAGGCTGTTGAATTATTTCAGAAAGTTGTTTGCCGGTGGACCATTTTTGAAGTGCGTATGGAATATTTTGAGAAAGTGATCACAATGTGTATGAATGAAAATAGACAAAGTGACAACGAAGAGGGTTCCATTGAAGAGGGAAAATCTGGAGTAGAAAATAAAACAGACAAAAAAGAAAAAACTAGCCCAAGATCACGAGGAACGCAAACCTCTACACAAAAAGCAAAGAAGAGTGATGATTCAGGAATTGTTTCCGATCTTTTGTTATCCTCGTGCCTGGAAATATTCTCCAGTATGCTACGAGATGCCCCGCAGAATCTTTTTCTTCAATCAGGAGCCGACAGACTTGGTCATCTGATGAAATCTTGTTTCAAACGTGCTTCATCTGAAAAAGTCAACACTCTCAGGAGAAATCTGAAAAGCTTTTTGGTTGTTCTATATTCACAGGACGGACAATCGAAGCTTCAAGGAATGTGTAAGACTTTATTGGAAGACTTAATATTTTCAGCGACTGGATCAATTGCCGATAATCCGGACTCTGGAGCGAGATCTAGAAGTTCTGATGTGACTATGTTTGGAGTGACCGTTGTCAAAGGCATCGTTGATGCCAATCCCCAGTTTCTACAATCGTTCACAAATATTGTGATATCTGTAGCGGAAAAAATCTCGAAACACCTACCTGCGGTAGGCATGAAGGGTAGAAGTGCTGCGAAATCTAGTTACAAGTCGGCATCCCCCCTAGAAACTCTTTTTGAGAATGCCTGTCTCGACACAAAAAATACGTACTCAATGAAAGCATCGAAAAGTCAAAACTCAAAGAACGCGCCAAAATCCGTGAATTCTGATATCAATAGAGACACGTTGATGCTTTGTTTACACTTTCTTGGCAAGGGGGACGTCCCGTTCCACTTTACGAGCAACAGGAAAATATTGCTATCAATGTTAGGTGATATTCTAGATTCTGGTACTGATATCGAAATTCTTTTGATAGTAACATCACAAGTGGGGAAGTGGGTTTTGGCAATGCACAAAAAGTCTCCGTTGACAAGAATGGAGACAAAACACTTTATGAGGAAATTGACAACTTTAGAGTCCAGAGGGCTTCCAGAGATTGATGCCGGACCTTTGCATCACTTAATCTCTTTAATCGCTTTGAACTTCCAAACATCTCAGGATAGAATGGACTGGATGAAAAAGGATGAAGAAGTTCCATCTGATAATGAGAAAGCAAATAGCGACGAATCATTGAAAACCTTGGATCAAATTCTTCATCGCATATCTTCTGGTTGTTCAATGAGCTCGGACACGAGTATACGGCAAAGCTTCTGTAGACTGTTGCTTTCTAACAGCGCATCGGAACGGATAGATGTCGGAAATAAATTGAAAGATTCCCGTAATGAAGTTGCTATTCTCGACCAATCACCCACGGATGCATTAAGGATTTTATTGTGTTGCGACTTTGAAGGCCTTGGATATCGGATGTGGACCTTCGTATTCGTTGATGTGCTCCTCGGCATATGTGACCATTCTGGTGACATTAACAGAAGCGAATCAATGAAAGCATTTCATATTTCACCTGCTCCCACCCTCTGCTCAGGGGAGAGCGGGAAAGAAGATAAAGGGATATTTTTGGATAAGGTGTACAGCGATTTTTTGAGAATCTTAAAACAGGAGGAGTGTGCCGGGCAATCAGGGCAGGCTACAATGTTGACTGCAACGCGAATCCTTTCTAGTTGCGACCAAACTCTCTGCCAAGAATTGCTCTTAGGCCTATTGAATGAGGCCTGGGCAAGATTCCCAAATAATGAGGAACGGTTCAAAATGGTTCGTCACATTGAAACTTTATTGAATCGTCCATATCATGCTCAATTTTTGAAGTCAGAGAGAACCTCTGAGAATTGTCTACGTGCGACGAACGGAATCAAATCATTTTTGCAGGCCATTATTACGCTTAAACCACTGCCTGCGATTTCTATTGATTTATTGATGTCATTGGCATCGAACTATAATTGCTGGCATGAAGTTAGAAGGTATGACTTTGATTCAAATCGCCATTTAATTTTCGTTTATCATCCTATCTGACCAAAACTCATTCCTTTCGTAGCATGCTGGAAATGCAAATAATTGCACTGGAAAAGCTCCCTACAGGCACTGGTGGTTCATATCGAGCATCACTCGAGTCAGCGGTGCGTCGTTGTTATTTGGAACTAGGAGAGGAGGACGTATGGATGGCATTAAAAGCTGAAGCTTGCACGTTGCCTGAACTCCAATACGCAGGAAGTCTAGATATGTACAGTAGAGTATGCGAAGCTCTCAAGGCATATGACTCATTGATTGATCAATGTGAAAACGCACATTCCAATTCAAATAAGAAACTACCTTCTGATATGGAAATGTCTTTTATTGAAGATCGCTGGATTGCTCTACAAAGGGAGACATGCCAGTGGGCCGTTCTTTCAGATCTCGCTGAAGATAGCGGGTTCAGCAAACTAATGATGGAATGTGCATGGAAGAACAGAGATTGGGAAAAATTGAGAACTTTATGTAATTCCCCAGCGGCTGTGTCTGCATTAGAACTTGGTGATATCGATGTAAAGATGAGTGAAATCTTTCTTGCTATTTATGACGGAAAATTGAACGAGATCGAAAATTTGCACGCGCAAACAGCTCAGCTCTGTTTGTACAAGTGGCAGCTGCTACCACCCGTAAGTGCTGGATGCAACGCACATGTGGCTTTACTTCGTAATTTCAACAGATTGGTTGACATTCGGGAGAGTGGGCAGATTATGGTCGAAGCAAGGTATGTACATAGTTCTATTTCTCATGACGGGGCGTATACCTTTTCTTTTGCAATCAGAAATTTCTCATGTCATATCACAGTCAATACACCAGTGGAAAATCTTACCCAGACCTAAAAAACCTGCTGAATGCATGGAGAAACCGACTTCCAAATGACGATGAACCTATTTCTGCATGGGATGACATTTTCCAATGGCGATCGCACATGTTTAATGCTATTACCAATAAATTCCAATGGGCAGAACAAGGGACTCTTGCATCCCTGCATGATCGGCCATGGACCGCCATAAGGATGGCGCGTACCGCTCGGCAGCAGGGTATCCCTGAAGTTTCCTTGTTATCACTCGGAAAGCTGACAGAGTGCGCGATGGATGTTGCAGACGCATTTTCAAAACTAAACGAACAAATCTTATCTTATAGGAAAGGCTCTGATGATGAAAAGAAAGGTGGGCTCAATCTCATCAATACTACGAACTTGCTATTCTTTGACAGCAGGCAAAAAAGTGAATTGTTCCGCTTAAAAGCCGAATTCCTGGAATCGCTTGGAGGTAAAACTAAGGCTACCCAGGCTTATTGCCATGCTGTACAGCTATGTCCAACTTACGCTCGTGCTTGGACAAGCTGGGGTGGACTTTGCTGGTCTTTAGCCGACCTGGTCGAGACGCAAATTCGCAGGCAGGTAACATCTAATTCATCTGAAGACGAGAAGAAGGCTTCCAATGTGAAAAAAGTTTGCCAGTATTTAGCACAATCAATGGGATGTTATCTTGAGGCTGTCCATTGCGATTCTTCGGAGGAAAACAGAATGCACTTGCCGCGTTGTCTAGTCATGTTGGCAAAAGATGGCGCATCTCCTGGCTTGTTATGTTCAACATTCGAAAAATATGCACCGACGCTACCCTCTTGGATTTGGCTTCCCTGGATACCCCAACTATTGTCTAGTCTTTGCAGGACAGAATCTAGATCCGCGAAGATTCTGCTTCATGGTATTCTATCTTCTTATCCCCAAGCGGCGTATTTTTCCTTGAGATCATTTTATTTAGAAAGGCGCGATCAAGAGAGATCAAATAAAGCAAGTTCATCGGGTAATACCAGTGGTTGCACAAGCGTTTCTTATGCTGAAGAGTTGATGTCGAGCTTGAGGAAATCTCAGCCTACATTATGGGTATCACTTGAGTCAATCTTGGAGGAGCTAATCATACGGTTTCGGCCATCATACGAAGAAGAACTTCTCGCAACGATTACCACACTTTTACAAAAAGCAGTTACTCAGTTAGAACATCAAACGCGGTCAGAGAGCGGTAAAGAGTCGGATCAAGAAGCAGTACGTGCAAGCTTTTCAAAGACACTCGCACGTGTTTCGGCGAAATTCTTTCACTCTCAACCAGATCCATCTTCTGCATCCAAAGATGATCGTGCCAAGAGAACTGCAGATTTTACGCTTCGATACAAGGAATCTTTCGAACGTGATTTTTCAATGCTAGATAAGGAGAAGAAAGAAAGCAACCTTTCTCTTGATGAGATAATATCGAAATTGAAAAAATGGAAATCAATATTGGAATGTCGAGTTTCTTCAACACCACCGCACTTACCTCTCATGCAAGTTTCGCCATCGTTGTCAGCGTTTTCCAATGTTCCACCAGATCTGTGGTCTGGTGCATGTGACACCCAAGGAACTTCGTCTGCTGCTCGGAGGAGAAAAAATACAGATGCAGACAAAGATACCTCTCCTTCATCGTCAGCATCGGCCGCTTTAAAAGCAGCAATAACCGCTGCTACTGCGGTATCATCCGCAAATTTATATGAGGGCGGTGGTGGAAGTAAGGGTAGTGGCTCGATATCTGTCGAAATTCCAGGTCAGTATTCTCCCAATGTAGGCAAGGATGATAAACCAACCCCCGAGCTTCATGCAAAACTCCTAAAATTTGAGTCAATGGTTGAAGTTTCAAGGCGGAATGACCAACTTGTGAGGAGAATTGGTATGCTAGGAAGTGATGGTAGAGTTCACCAATTTCTGCTTCAATTTGCCATTCCTTACTGGACCCGAACTGACGGAAGAACAGCACAGCTCCACCAATTGCTCGGAAAATGCTTACGCAAAGAAGCGGTGGCATGTCGTCGCAATCTTTGGTTGCGTCCAACTGCTGTGATACCGATAGCTCAGAGACTTCGAATGACTGCTGAAGAAGCAAGTCATATCTCGCTTGACGATATATATGCAATGGACTGTCAAAAAAATGGGAAAGATTACGGGGATGCATTTTCGTATATACAAAATAAAATGAAGACAGTGCGCAATTCTCCAGGTGCAGCTACTAAAGAGGACAGCGATAACAAAGACGAAACGAATCAAATGAGGATTGAAGCATTTTCTGATATCTGCGATAACGTTATATCTTCTCGCATTTTAGCTGATTACGTTCAAAGCCAATTTCAGAGCACCGAAAAATATTTCCAATTCCAACGCACTTTTGCATCTCAAACTGCTTTGAATTCACTGTTACAATATGCTTTTGGAGTCAGTGAACGCATGCCATCAAAATTTATTTTCAACAACAGAAATGCACATGTTTTATCTCCAGACTTCCGCTTCTCGTATAGCAATCAAGGTTTCATAGATGAAAAGAAAGCTGTACCATTCCGGCTGACACGAAACATCGAAGAGTTCATAGGCCCTTTTCTCATGAAAGGTATTTTCACTCCAGCAATGGCAAGCGGAGCTACCGCAATTTGTAATAATGAAAGTAGTCTGGAGCAAGCCCTTCAACTGCTCTGCCGAGACGACATTGTGTCATGGTATTTATCAAAGTCATCCCAGAGAGAAGGGTCTCAAAGGTCGACACAAGAACTTGAGCGCCAACTTGCTGACAGGGTAAAAAAGAATCTGCATCTAATTCAAAGCAGGTTTCGTTACTGCGTTGTGAAGAGCGCAAAAGTTGAGCAGCCAGAAATGACTTGTGACACTGGTGTGAGAAAACTGATAACATTGGCAACAAGTCCAGAAAACCTTGTTGCCATGCCATCGAACTATGCAGCCTGGTTGTAGATAAATTGTTCACATTGTAAAATAATAAAGGTCTCTATTCACATTCGTTTTCAATGTACCAACGAACGCATTCATTCAATGAACACCATGAAATTCAAAATATGATATGTTGTTGTTATTAAAATATTTTAGAGCTGCATTATCTGCGCTATCGGAATGGTAGGATCTTTGAAGGCGCAATGTTGAATGCCATGAGGTTTTCTAGCTCATCTTTCCCTGGACTTTTAAAAGTTGAAAGGCTGGAGTGGTTGCTGCTGCGTCTCGCCGACCACCATGGTCTTATTATTAACCGGAAGACCGAACTCATATGTATCTCCATTGATAGCTGGGACAAGATTTTCATCCTCGCCTTCCTCGACTCCGAAAAAAGTTTCAATAATGTCCACAGACTTTTTGTAAATTTTGTCATTTTCATGCTCCTGCAGATTCTCAATCTTGTCAAGACCATCACACTCGTCGACATAGCCAACGTAATCCCTCTCGGAGTTTTTGCCAACACGAAGGATGCATTCAATCGCTTCAAGCACAATCATTAGGATCTTGATATCAGCCACATCAATGACGGAGCAAAGAGCACTGATGGCACCAAGCTCAACAAGGTCATGTACGTGGGAAGCAAGGCCACCAGTAGCAATATTGGAAATGACCCAGGTTGCTTCCTTCCTGACATCCCACTCGGCTTTCTCGACAAGCCCAATGATTGCTTTCATAATCTGAGCCTGGCAAACGACAGCGGAAATCTGATCACGGGATCCAGCAGCAATATTCGAAAGAAGCCAGCAAGTTTCCTTACGAATATTCTTCTTGGGGTGGTGTAGAAGCTTCTGGACGTTATCAAGAATTCCAAAGTTAACTACAGCTTGTGTCTGGGCCTCGCTGCCAGAAACAAAGTTCCCGAGAGTTCGAAGAGTAGGCGTTACAATACTTGCATCATTGTGACTCAAATTTTCGATTAGCTTCCCTGTCACTCCGGTGTTCATTACAGCAGTGATACGGCTGTCATCGCCGTCACTGATGTAAGAAAGAGCCCAGCATACATCAGGGAATACGCCGGTTTTGTCAGAACTGAGAAGTTGAGCGAGGTAGGGAATAGCTGGTTCGACAAGAGCGAGCTTTGGCTGAGGTTTTCCTCTGCAGAAGTTTGAAAGAGCCCAGACCACGTTGTTCAAGAGGCCGTCATTGGCAGGGGTCGCAATATTCTTCAACCTATCGATAAGAGGAGGAAAGTGATTGATTGGATTTCGATCATGGGCAAAGATTGAAAGCATGGTCCAGTGTGCATGAAATAGTGTTACTTACATTGGTTCCATTGCACCAGCCTCAAGGACCAAATCACGAAGGTCCGGTGCATCTCCAGCAACGTTTCCAAGACACCAAGCAGCCTGCTCGCGGACGTCAGAATTTCCAGACATGAGTAACTCAATAAGGGGTGGAATAGCACCATATTCACAAACTGATCTGGTGTATTCGGTAGATGCAACGTTTGTTAATGCCCAAGCAGCTTCGAATTTGATTTTGTCGTCGTCGTGTTTGAGCAATTGAACGAATTTGGGAAGGACATTGGCATCAATCACATCGCGAACTGGTGGATTTTTCTCAACCGAAAGCATCTTTCTGAAACCAGTAATTGCCTTCATTAAATCTTCATCAGTGGCATTTACATTGCGGAAAATATCAGCGAGGCTTGGAACGTCTGCTGCAGAGAAACTTTGCCTTGTCACTAGAGTGTCATTTGCAGTCTGCATAGAATCGGATCCAGCTGCAGCGAGTTCAAGCTTAGGATTTGCCATTGCTCGCCTCTTCTGAAGACCTTCTTCCTTCTTGTTCTTACGGAGCTGCAATTGAGTATCATTGCGATTCCTGCGTCCTTTCTCGGCGTCGAGTCCCTTCTTGAATTCTCTTGTTCCTTTCGATGAACAAAACAGGGAAGAAATTGAAAATGGAGAGTTAGAAACGAAAACGCCTACGTGAACCAATTTGGAATTTGAATAGATTCGACTCACCTTTTCCTCTGTAGTCAACCATTGTGTATTTATTATTGATTTGATTTGAAAGTAATGATTCAATGAATGATGGTGTGAATGTTTTATGAATGAATGAGATCAGTCGGTCGAAGTGATTTTTGTGAGAAGTTTTGAGGGATTTTTTGGAGAAGATCCGATCGCTCATTATATTGGACGGCTTGAATTCCTACAACGGCTAGTATTTCCTAATAGTATTTAGCTATGTTATTGCCCCCCTCAATATAAGGCCTTTTACTTTGGCGATGATCCGTTCAACACATCTACTACATACATTACACTACACATCATCACAGTAACACATCACTCCTCGCACCGCACCACCACGGCGCGGCGACAACCAACCAACAACCAACCAACCAACAATTACCAACCAAGCCAACCCCAACAACCAACCACGCGACCTGCGCACTGCAACAAGCTTGCAAGCTACGAAAGTTTGATGATGAGCTAACGTATCCTCTTTCGATAACCAACCTGCAACCTCCTTGCCAATTTTAAAATATCATCTTCATTACCAGAGCATTCAATCATTTTCTCGATAGAACCTTTTTCAGCGGACAAAATTCAATATGGGGGATTCACGGATCGAATACAGTGACAACATCGAAGATTCTATTTCCCTACTTGGGCCGCTTTTTTTTGTAATATTTCTTGTATGTATGGCACAACTGAATTGCTACATTGAAAGAAGGCGCTTTGATCCTCGGAGAATCTCTTGAAAAGACTTGTGTTTGAGCTCCCTCGGTTTGAGAGAATTGGAAGCCAAGAAAAACTCTTCACAGCAGTTGTACTTCTGTTGCCATTTTTGCTTCCTTTAGAAGGGCTGGAACAAAAAGACTTTGGGGGTGATCCGTAAAGATCACACGTTGCGCAAATACTAGGTGCTTTATCTTGACCTCAATATCTTCTTCACTGATTCTGTCCAATTGAAGTAGCGTCTTCCCTGGATTGTTCACCAGTTCCTGTTCTCTCAACACGATGGCATAGTCCGTCATATTCAATGTGGATTTGAACATGGGCGCAAATATTGGAAGGACGTCTGCTGAAATGACAGGAATGCAACCAACACGGATGCTCCGCCATAAAGCATGAGAATGGGGAGAATCTCCCCTGATCACGAGACAGAATTTCGAGTCCTTGAGTTCACGTTGCCACTCGTCCTTTTCAAGACCCCAACCGATGCTGCTTTTCGGGAAAGTCTCCAGCGTAATGTTGGTGATGGGTGCATGACGATGAATGGTTGAATTGTAGTAGGATGGCTCAGTTCTTGACTGGTAAAAGATTAAATTTGAAGATTTGTAAAACTTGTCTGTTGAAGCTATAGTCAGCTCAAGATCCTCGTTCTTCATGCCAAGTCCGACTGAAGAACTTCGTCTGGTCAATGGTTCATGTCTGTCTTTCAGAATACTAAAATCGCCCCAATCGGCTCCTCCTCCTGTATGATGTAACTCGTTGTAAACGGCACTAGGATCCCACGACTGGACCACAGTAACATTGTAAATCAAATCATACCACCGCCCTAAATTGCTCCGATGTTTGTGTTCCATCTTGAAAAGAGCAAAACACGTGCTGATTAAGACATGCTTGTGCCCTTGGTGCTTACGAAAAGTTTCTTCTTCCAAGAGGGTTTCCATTGGCGTTTGAAAATCACCTTCTTTGGACCCAAGAATACGCGCTATGGGTATAGGTGGTATAAATAAATCAGCCTCGTCTGGATTATCTGTTCGCAAGGGTGACTTCTTGAGTGCTGCCAGCATTTGTTCATCGTTTTCTAACTCTTGCTGGTGTGCCTTCCAGATAAAACTTCGCTTATGGTCAAGTTTTTCTTTTTCCCCAACCAAGGTAATATTTGGATGATCATGCATGTAGAAGCGACTGGACGATCCTTTCAACTCTCCAGCAATTGTACTCAGTAGCTCCTCAGTGCGAGCCGAAAGAGACGTATGAAGAAGCTTCTCATCACTTGCATGTTTGTCTTCCAAAGAGAAGGGGTATATATCAGGGATGTAGTGATGATCTTTGGTGAAGTCACGATACTCCAAATTAAATAGTAAACTCTGCTGTTTGACAAAGAAAAAGACTACGAGTACGTATATGGCAAACATAATCTTTGTTTGCTTGCGTTTGAGACGAGTGCCTCCGCAACTAGCACTGCTTTCATCTTTTATCTGCTCTTGTTGCATGTTTCATCGGGAGACAGCGAAATCTTACAATTCAGAATTTATAAATTTCCTTCATAAAGGCGACCATCAAAAATAGCGAAGGGATAACATGGATAATTTAGATTGAAAACGGCAAGACGACAGAAGGTCTTAGACCCCCAACCTGAAATGGTTTGGAAGGAAAA
>Ga0115005_10000486_pt1 | contig 30352 bp, 33 predicted proteins | sample ArcOceMetagenome_FD_87163 | JGI IMG/M metagenome (GOLD analysis project Ga0115005, IMG submission 87163) | Marine eukaryotic phytoplankton communities from Arctic Ocean - Arctic Ocean - Greenland ARC118M Metagenome | ecosystem: Environmental > Aquatic > Marine > Oceanic | place: Arctic Ocean...
CAACAACAACAACAACGTACTATACCAAAACTCTTGACTCAAACCTCTGACACTGTTTCGCTTGAAGACCAAACCAGATATTATATTTCAGATTTCGAAAGTGTTGACATTCGAAGCAATTTTGCGCCCTATTCGTATGATGTATTCGTATGTACAGTAGAACGTACAGTATTAGCACTCGCTTGGTATACAAGCAGTAAGTATTGTTTATGAAATTTGAAATATAAAGTCCTAACCTGATAGGGATGGGGAATTTAATAGCAGGACATTACTGTGGACATTATAAAATATTTGTTGATCCCGCCCGCCCGGCTCGCTCACGTTCCAGAAGTTTCGGAAGCACGGGGAAAAGTGTGTCGGTGTTTTTATTAGGGAAAATGATGCTACTACATCAACATACACTTGACACTTGTACATACGGTACCGAAAACATAAAGACACTTCTGAGAATAGCAACTAAGCAATCTACGTCCAATTCAAACTTCAAGAGAGAGCGTACACCTAGGTACCTCTTCATTTTGTGCAAACACTGACATACGTGTGTCCAGCATTGAAATAGTATTCTTACCCCTCGGCCACGATATTATCTGGTCATTTTAGCAATAATTGAAATATGAACCACCATCAACTCAATCTGATGATGAAGAAGCTTGGACCTACAGCCAACTGTTGCGCACCTTACTCAGCCGTGGGTGCCTTGTTTATGGTGAGTTGACCGTGGCAGAAAACTAGAGAGAAAACCACACAGGATACTTGCAGCGTTCTATGATTCAACGAAAAGAACTGATTATTTCACTGCACCCGGTTGGTTACCTAACCTGGATGTTTCATTTCAACTCTCGGCGAAAATTTCTTCTAACAATTTCAAATTATCTCAACTATCAAAGTTTTGGGTAGGAATGATGATGGTAAAGCAACCGTTTTTCATACTTGGTTTGGAAGATCTTGAAAAATGCAAAGGAAATGCGTTCGGTGCAATGTGGCTCTTTATCTCGATATTTTCAGCATGTTTGATATTTTTTATTTTCGAATCAAACATGCAGCCAAATTGTAGATATATTGAACATGCAGAGGATCACCCGATATTGCCTCCCGGAATGACAGATTATCGGGTCAATTCTGAAGTTGAGTTATCGGGGATGATGGAATCTGATTTGAGGGAGATTAGTTGAAACTGATGAACATTGGTCTTGGTCTTTTTCCCGGGTTCGTAATCAATCAAGAAGTAAGGGGGGATTATTTTGCGGTTTTCGCAACTACTAGCCAGTTTACGTTTAGCATCGTTTGTATAGTATGTATCAAGAGTGGTGCTGAAAAAGTTAAAAAACACATTATTTCATGCCTGAACAGAATAGATCAGTATATCCAGGGCGCTCATCGTCGGAAGGATATTTCTTCGCTTCGAGAACAGCAAGCTCATTGAAGGGAAATACAATTTTTTACATGTTCGATGAAACCAAGATGAAACATTTGCGAACGTATACAATTTCGTGGCCTGGTTGCGTGTGTACGTTCAGTACACACTGTACGTACAAGGTAAAATAAAAGAATATGCGATAATAGCCTTGTAATAGCAGACAATTATAATCCTGCTGTACTGTAATTGGTTTCATTATATCCTTACACATCAATTATTTTATATTACATGATCACTTTCGTTATCAAAGTGGCACGTCCATCATCTGAAATTTGCAGTTCCTATCGTTTTTGGTCAAAACATTCACAACGAGTTAACGAGTTCCGTACTCAGTAGCACCGGTATTAAGCTGGTATCCCTCCATTCCTTGAACCTGTTCATCTGGCTTAACTTCTGTTGGGTTCATTACCTTGTAGATGGAATAAATTAGCGTCACTGCAAAAAGTCCCATGGCTCCAAGTGCATTGTCCTTTGCCTTATCAACATCATCGATTCCATTAATGTAAAATGGTTGCTTAGTCAGCAATATGGATACCCAGAGCTTAATATCAAAGATGGATGAAACAGTGTTAGTATGACGTTTGATCTTCGTGAGTCGTTGTGAATTGAATTGCTGATAATTGAACTACACAGCATTGTCCAAAAAGGCCAGGTTCCGCCAATGCATCAAGCTCAAGAAACTCAAGTATTACAAGGAAACCGCAACATGAAACTTACGCAGAAAAACAATCCTACAAAAGAATACAGAGCGCAACAGTGAGACATGTTTGATATTCAGATAAGCTTGCTGGTGTATTGATACAAGTCGTTACTATTGCGAAGGTGCCTGTGCCCATTGCAAATGCATTGTCGTTGCCGCGGCGACGCGGCGAGGCCCTCTTGTGTTTCCTTCAGCTAAACAAATCTGATTTTAGCGGGTAATAATATATTCAGGTCTGCATAACAGGATTTGGCCCACCAGTGTTTTCCTTCTCTTTTCGCTTCTTTTTATTTTTTCTACCGAATCCTGTTGACGGACAGATGGTCTAACGGTCCGCGACCGACATGACTGCCGCTGAAATGTTAGCAGTTTGCCTACGACAAACTTCTGAGTTTTGTGCTCACTTTTCCAAACAAAACAGAACACAAAATCGTTTTGATTATTAAAAATACGTAAATACGTGTACGCTGTGTACCGTGCACTGATTTCAACTTTTTCGAACAGAGGAGAAAATTTTCTCATGCACCACCACTTGATTTAGAAGAAATAAAAATGCGAGTGAGTCGTAAAAAAAGGTTTGTGAAAAGTACAACGTCGTGCGAGAGGACTGTACTGAAACCTGCCAAGATTATTGTCCATGTCATAAATATGGAACGGTTTTTAAATTAAAAATTATTCAAATTACGAGTACACGTAGTGTACATGTACACACGCGTATCCATAATGGAAATTCTATAGCTTAATAAAAATCCAACATTTCTCTTCTCTGCTGCTTGTGCTAGCGTGACAAATATACAATTCACTAGACTACACGTAGTATGCTTTTGCGAGTTGTTATCCAACAAGAGCAAAGATTGTTTTCCATTAAATAATTGTCTTTCTGCTTCGGAAATAATTGCAAGGATCGCGTGCATATTCTTTCTTGGCTCGAATAAGTCTTTCGTAGTTCTGCTGAAAGTATGTCTCGGTGGGAATCGAAATATCCTTGAAGCTAATGAATGCACCTGAAGTATTGGGGATGGTGTAATCACGAACTACCTCCATCCAATCTAAGGCTCGGTTGGTGCGTGTGTAGACTTCATCTATTTGGTCTGCAATGTCGGCGTTCCACCAAGTTTGGTATTGAATCGTGTAGAGCTTGTCCTTATAGGGGAAAGAACTTCCCTCGCCATCGAGGTTTGTCTTGTAGTAATCTCCAACAATCGCACCCAGTGTCGTGTATTGATTTAGTCCAAGGTTCCTGTTACCTGGTAAGATGAGGGGGGACCACATACTCTCGATGTAGGCTTTGTAGCCCTCCTCTTGTAAGCCTGCTCGGTCGACAAGCCTATTAGTAATTTTGTGGGGTGATGCGATATCGAGATCGGATGGTAATGGCTTGCCACCCTCTAATAACTGCCTATTCTCATCGCTCAATTCAATCGTTTCGGGATTACGTACTGCGGCAGCTCTCAATACCTGTGAAGTAGGAATACGTGCCCAGTCGCTCATCAAATTTCTGCCATACTCATTCTCTGCAAAGTTTGTCCCACCACGGTCTGGATTTATCTTCAAACAATACTTGTACTTTCCATACCATTTGGAGACAAACTTCAAAAGGTCTTCCTCCTTGCCTTCCCAGTAACCAAACACGAGACAGTTGTTGCATGCTCTCTTGTAGTCAAGCACTTCATCTTCACCGCGGGGACGACCTGTGATCTGCAAGTTGGTACCAATCAATTTCGGGGTCTCTCTTGACAAGATCGAATCTTCCCACATCTTGAGGACTTGAAGTGTAGGAACATCCTCGGAAAGATGATCAGGAAAGACTGATGGATGAGTTTCGTCCTCATTCTGATCAGGATATGGATTCCATGTGATATCGAAACGGATGAGCTCTTCTGGTAAATCAAATGTCTTTATGCGCAACTCTGTCACTAAACCGTAGCTAAATCCACCACCTCCACGCAATGCCCATAGAAGTTCTGGTAACGGTTCACCGTTCGCGGTGTTATCATCAACGTCTACGACGGTCCCATCTCCAAGAACTACGGTGGCACCCATCAAATGCTCACAGCACATGCCCTCTCTACGTGTATAAGGTCCCCAACCGCCGCCCATGGTAAACCCGGCAATTGCCACCGTGCCACAAGTTCCATGAGGAACCATTAGTTCTTGCTTTGCAAGTTTGGTGGTAAGATCCTCAAATTTATTTCCTGGCCCAATGCGTGCAATGCAGTCATCCCGAACAATGACATGGTCAATCTTTGACACATCAATTACTACAAGACCGTTTCCAGAAGATTCTCCCTCGTGGTCGTGACCACTTGCACGGATGCGAACAGGGATGGCATATTTCTTGGCAACATCGAACGTCTTTTTGACGTCTTCTGTACAACGGCAATAGACGACGAAGTATGGTCTTGGGTTGAATCGCCTATTGAAACCCTGCGCGTATCTCTGATATTTAAACTGATGTTTGAGATCACCAGCGAGTTCTTTGAGGTCTTTTTTGTGATGCTTGCATGTGAGATATTTCACCATGTCCTCTCGGAAATTGAGAAGATCTTTATAAGAGGGAGGAGCAAGAGGGGGTTTGTTCTTCTTTTCACGATCGGGAAATAACGACAGTGCAGGCTCTTTTCTGCGAGGTACATGGCGGCATTGGCCGTGAGGTCTACTTAGAGCACGAGATAAAGAGGTGAAAGCCTCGCCTCTACCAAGGATGGCTATTAGAGCGCATATGAGAGGGATGATTTTGTTCATTGTTAGTAGAAGTCCTCTCCAATTCTCCAATATAGCTGGATGTTTTTATCTTTGTATTCTCTGTACTTTCTTAGATTGTGATCATTAGTTTTATCTATTGTACGTGTGCTATACCGTATAGTAATCAAATATTATCTGACCGCTTTACGATCCCTTTTGTGGTACAGTTAATAGGCAGTCGGTGTAAGGTTCCGATTGATGCTTCCTGTCTTGTTGCCAATTGTCTATCTTGGTCTATCTGCTGAACGCGCCAGATTTCCATCTTAATCTGCTTCAACATGACGACTTCTGCCGCTGCGACTTCAGGTCATTAAATAAATCTCTCGCGCGCATTTCAATGTCTTCGACGCAGAGATACCTGCTGGAGATTGCGAAGAATTCAATAGTACAAAGTATCCGAACTGCACTGTGACCTATCCATATTGGATTGGCGATGGTAGTTGTAATACTGAAGAGTATAACACTGCAGAATGCGGATGGGATGGTGGAGATTGTTTGATTGAAAAATATCCCAACTGTAAAGGGAGGATGGTTGTTCCATCTAGGATTGGCGATGGTTGGTGTGATGATGGAAAATATAACACTGAAGAATGCGGATGGGACGGTGGTGATTGTAATAATTCTGCTGGTACCTTTCTATCCACTCTCCAGATTTTGGTATCTTTTCCCGTGATTTTACATTTTTTATGGTCGTGATCAACAAAGTCATCTGAATGAATCTGGATGTAGGACGGCCGGCTGGCGGGCGCAGCGCAGGCATCCCTGTGAAAGATCTGGTGATTTTCCTCTCTGTCCCAGATATTTTGTCATGATAAAGTACGTGTAGTTCTATATATTTTAAATGTTTGAAGAATGATTGTTTTAAAATTCATTGATTGTTGGTGCTGGTGTGTTGTATGATTATACATATGAGTCGAGTGTACCTAGTGCAAGTACAAGTAATTGAGAAAGTTCTTTGCGCAGTGTGATGCGAGCTCGCTACCGTGCGAGCGTGCTCGCTTGCGACTTGAACTTGCGACCCTCCTTCAGTCTTGTTCTTGTCATTGCTGAAAGCTGATTCTTGATCACGATAATAATATGTGTAAATTGAGAGTTTATGGATTTCTTAATTTACGTTTTCTTCAAGTTCTTTTCTCTACGTGTACTTGCAGTAATGACGGATCTCTCTTCAACAAACAGTACATACACCACCGACAACGAAGTAGGTGTGTATGAATGAATACAAATTATTTCTTTCAAATACTTCATTGTCGTGGATATTACAGTCCTCAAGGGCTTTCTCAAGGACCTGGAATGCTCTTTTGGCTCCAAACTTGTGGATTGCATATGAACCCCCAAAGATTGTCAATCCTAGTTTCTCGGGATGCTGCTCCATATCCTCCTTGAGATGGGTTGCGAATGCTTTGAATGGATTGATGCATAGAACTTGTTTGGTAGAAGATGGAATGATAATGATGAATTCGTAGAAATCGGGTGTAACAATGAAGTTGATGTGTCAGGCTACGAAATTGTACTTTGCAACGGGAGGAATGGTATTTCGTACAACACAGCCGTTCTTTCAGGCGTATGTTCTCCACCTGACAGCTTTGTGGTTCAGGACTACTCTCCTCAAAATGGCATCTAGAATATGTTGACGCCAGTGGAACATGACAATTTTCTACTCGCTATCAATACTCCGCCACCCCATCAACCATTTGATGGCATCTTCAATCTGGTGGTGGTAGGTGATCAGACAGATAATTACACTGTGAATTGTTTGTCGACCAAAGTTTGTAACATTGGGTTGTCACTTCTTTCTGATTACTACGGGAGTGAACTCAGGCGAGAAAAACACGAGTGAATTTATGAAATGCCTTCTAATGCGAGTAATGCAATGGGTTCCTCGGAGTGAATGCGAGCATGTGTATTGACCACTAAAGGTTTGAAATAAACTGTCCTTATCTCCGTGGTGCTCATAGGATAGAGATTTTCCAAAATGATCTTACTATGAATTGCTGTTTACGTAATTTCATTTCAAATCACTTTACTTTTTTTGCTTGCGAAATCGTTAATGATGCAAGAAACTCCAAAGCAACAAGAAATCTGTTTATTCTGTACATTTTCTTTCTGAATTCATCACTGACATCCATGTCTAAATGACTGCAACCAAATATCACATACATGAACTCAAAAGAATCACTTCTGCTGCATCTGGTTTCTCTCCATTTCATAAATTCTCTGTTCGAGCTGTGCCTGTTTCTGCTTTGAAACATCCAACTCAGCCCTTTCCCTAGCAATCTCATTTTCCTGCCTATTGTCTCTCATCTCATTTCCGATTGCATTCACTGCACCCAAAGCTCCATATCCTCCATATCCCATACCTCCGAAAGGAGAGTATCCAAAAGGAGAAACAACGATAGGGGATGAAATAATGGGAGAGGGAGAAGAATATACTGTGGTGCGGTTGATAGTAGTAGAGGGAGCTGAATATGAACGTGCAGAAGGGCGAGGGGACGAACGCATGGAGGAACCAGAAGAACGTCCTCCACCTCTTCCGCCAGACCTAGCACTGATAATGGTGTCAGTTCCGAAATCAAAGTTGGGGGAAGCTGCGAGAGCATCTGGTGTGGTGGCAGCTGAGGAGAGAATGATAGCAGAAGCTACGGATGCTGTGAGGAATTTGGTGAACTTATTTTCATTCTTCATGCTGAGAGCAGTAGTAGAATGCTTTCCTGCGGGAACAGGAACAGGAACAGTGAATGCAGAAGCACCAGAAATTGCGAGGAATGCAAGGAGAGCAGAAACTTTAACCATCTTGTTGAACTTGGTGATATTTTCTTGAGTATTATTATGTTGGGTTGCGGTATGTGCTTTGTTCTAAAGGATGTGTTTTCAAGCAGTTGCGAAAAGTCAGTCAGGTGATTGTTGACTTGTTGATGCAATCAATCAATTTTACTGCTTACTGCATGAATGACTGCATCATCGTTACTGCTGAGTGTAGCGATTATTGAAGATCTGGATCTCTCGTGAATGATTGACTCAGTAATTCGTGACCCAAGTTCCTCGTCGAGTCGCCGATCACCCGCGCGCGCCACGAAATGAAAAATGAGCTGAAAAATGAATGAAAAAAGGAAATTGCATTACTTTTTAGCCCCACAAGATGAAAGTGGGGGGCAAATCGTCAACACGTGGCAAGGAGGATGTTCAATCATCCATGAAATGTGCCCAGTGCCTTCAACACTACTCACATGCACACTCAAATTATCCAGTACAACTAGAATAGAAAAAGACCTTTTCCAGTTCCGATAAGCATTGTGATTGACACTAGTACTAACCTGCCAGACTGTGATGATCATGGTGCTTTCAAGGACGCTCCTTACGGCGTCTCAGAGTCCTACAACTCGACTCCTCAGGACAATGGTAATACCGACACGAAAATTATCGCAACAGCCAGGCAGTCCACCGAAAAGGATGACGCCATCTGTGTTGGAATTGATTAAAGATTTTCCTGCTGGGCTCAAAGATCTTTACAAAGATGTCCAGCAATATTACAACATATCATCCGCATCATTTACTCGAGTGAACGAGTGGACAAAACGCGGTGGTCTACATTTCATTCCAAGGAGGCAAGCAGAGCAGCAAAGAAAACTCATTAGGGATTTAGTAAAGGTTGCTATACCAGTGTCAATTGCAAGCTTGCCACTAGTAGGGAACTCCATTTTTATACTTTGCGCCTGGAAGCCATCGTTGTTCCTTAGCAGCCACTTCTATAAGAGGGAATGCCACCGAATTTTTGTTCACGATGAATACAGGAATCGAGTGGGAGCTTATGAAGATTGTGCAAAAGACTTTTGGAACACGGTTATGACACGTCCCAGCGATATTCAGCTTAATTTGCAGGGGAGGGACGAAGCTGGGCCTATATTCGACGCACTTCCATTATATCGTTTGTTCGATCAATTCAACTCTGCGTTTATACCTCGTCAGCAAATGGTAAATATCGCAAAAGCATCAGGGATGGCATTTCCTCTACTTTGGATTGTTCCAGGAGCCTTCATTCGTTATAGACTCAACTCCATCGCAAAAGATATCATTTTGGATGATTCGAATCTAATCATTGAGAACCATACAAAATTCAATTGCGAAAGTCTTACCGACGACGAAGTCCTCGATGCGTGCTCGTTGCGAGGTTTATCTTGCGATTTAAACCAATCTTTTGATTCTATGCGAACAGTCTTATCGAACTACTTGACCATGATGGAACCCATCCATAAAGTTGTAGGCAAAGATACTTTGCTTGGAAACAATGACGGAGTCATGTTTGTTCTCCATTTGCAAGCTATTCGTCTAAAGATGCAATCATAAGAAACTAGACTAAAGAGGCCTCATTGTCTACGCCTGTTCCCTCATATAAATGGATTAGAGGTTTTTACCTAGCTAACAGCCCTTTTAAAGATTATACCCCCGCAAATGATATTTTCCCAATCTGACGTTCTGTCATGTATATTATGTATTCCCCGGAAAGTTGAAGCGTTGTGCTATGAAACGGATACCGTATTTTCAACTTGAAAGGGTTTCCGCGGCTTCCTCTTTCTTTCCTTCACCTTCACCGTCCTTCCCAGGCGCATCCTCTGTTTTTGACGAAGAACTACTTGAGCTCTCTCTGCTTTTCTTCGTTGGACTTTCATAATTTTCATCCTCCACCTCTTTTTCCCCGCCTTCGTTCTCAGTTCTTTTGGAACCTGACAGTTTCTCTTCTTGCTCCTCATCCTCCTCGTCTTTTGTGACAACTTTCGCGACGACATCGGGTTTGCCCTCAGATTTAAGATGTGCGTATGGTTTTGGCCGTGAAGTCAACGTAGCACAGTGTCTGCTTTCGATTTCATCTTCGTTCATGAAACGACCTCTATCTAGTTCTTCTTTCATCATATATTCAGTTCGTGTGCTAGGACTTTCATTTTCCCACATATTTAATAGCTTCTCATTCAATGATGCAATTATGTCCAAGGGACTCTTGTCCTCAGGATTGATTGAATCAACAACTTCCTTTTTGTATTCCTCAGCATAAAAATGGAAATCAGACCGCATGGGGTTCACCCTTGAAGCCATGTCATCTATCTCCTCTGTAGCATTTGATGATTTAGGCGAGGCAGATTTCACCAGAGGATTTGATTGAGGTGCTTCATTTTTTTTCTTGTCTACCTTTGGTGGCGACCTATCGGTCTTTGGAGAACTCGAGGGTTTATTTTCATGCTGTCTGTTGTTGACAGGTACATTCATTTGGGCGGGATGCGGTTGTGGCGGGTATGTATATTGAGGAGGAGATGATCCTGTTGGTGGATAAAAGGGTGGAGAGTATCCTGGTGGATAGCCGTATGGAGGATATCCTGCATGTGGATGGTAATGAGGAGGAGGGGCTTGCGGAGTAGCATAGCCTGGTGTTCCATTTGGAGCGTATCCTGGAGGCGGCTGGTGACTGTAACCTTCATGCATTTGAGGAGGATGCATTTGTTGCTGTGCCATAGGTGGAGCCCCATAGGGTGGATACTGCTGGGGCTGGGGCTGGGGATAACCTCGTTGCTGCCTTGGTTGGGGATTTGGCATATTTTACGATTTCTGCTGCCCTGTGGTATAAGTGTAATTCCTTTGTTGTGAAGAGACGAATTCTGATGTTAGATACGTATCATGCTTAGTTACATCATCGAAAATTTTCACACAATTTTTGTTCTTCAAATCAGATACCCAGATTGCCATCTACCCCTCTCAAATGGCAATCTTTCACTGAGAATTCGGCACCTAAAAGTCTTTCCAATGGATACCAAACACCAAGCAATCTGCTGCCATACACACAAAACCGCTCTTCCAACGTGCACCGACTATTGAACAATCATTATCGACTTGATCCATGACCGCCGAACAAAAACTAATGTTTCTTTCGCGATTAAAAACGATTCGGATAGCTTACCGATAGGATAGGTCTCTATCGTCTGATGTTGTAGACACCGTTCTAAAAGCTGTTCTAAATCACCAGTCTCCAGCTCTCAACGGATGGTGTGTTTTGGCTGTCAAGTTTGGTTGGGCGGGCGTTGAGAACTGTTTTAGCCATTGTCAACGGATGAAATAGCCATAAATCAGACTTTTATCATGGAAAATTCGAAAATATTCTGGATCAACCAACCAACGCCAAGCGCGGAAAAAACGAAGAACACAAACGCTGAGCAACGCACAACGAACGACGGAAGAAGGAAACGATGAAGAGGGAAAATGCTTTACGAGTAAATCAGGTTTATGCTGGAAATACAAACGCTATGTGTCATACTACGAATAGATAGCACGTTACCTCGTATTTCATCAAATCGCATTTTCAAATTTGAGAGCAAGGACTGTGGCACTGCTTCTATTCTCTCATTGCAGCGCAAAACATTATCAGTAATCTCATGCCTCCCGTTTTTTTGAATAACAAAATGTTCTCAAAAGCCAACCTTCTATTAGCTTGTATTACAATAGCATTGCCGACTGTCAATTCGTTCCCTTTGCAAATTTTGATTCGTCACAGATTCCAGTTCAACAACAACGTTGCTCTGTGCTCCTCATCGAACGATGAGTACCGTTCAATATCCGATGTTGTTGGAGGACTGCACGGTGGAAAGTACCAATTCAACGACAACAGAGGAATTCAATCCTTTGGTGATGATGTCTTTTCAGGATACGGATCGCGCAATTCTTGCAACGATGACGAAGAAGAACTGGTCGAACTGCCAAACTGGGCGATTAAGATGGAGCCAGATGAGAGTGTTTTGGCGGGACAAGAAGCTGGTATCATTACCGTCCCATCAAATTCCAATCCTATGGACGGAATGACATATTCTTCTTCTGTTGTGATCCAAAATCAAGAAAGGACATGGGAGAAGTTTTATGTAAAGATCATGGCTCGCCGTAACAGCGATGATACATTTGTGCAACTTGAAAATGGATGCCCAATTAATGTCAAGCCGAGATCAGGATCTCTAGCTCCGAGAGGAGGTGCCAGCAATGCATGTGATGCGAGCAAACCATATTATGATAGTGCCACAATCCAGGTGATACACGACAACAATGTTGAGTGCTCTACAATAAATATTGATGAGCTTTGGTTGGTTGCAGGCACGGAGGAAGAAAAATGGTCGTACAAACTTATTCTTGACGAATGAGTACACACCCACCCATCTTGAATCTGCACAATACAGTACACGTAGTGTGTAAAGAATAAACTTATGTAATCTAGAAAATTTTAAACAAAGATCCTCACGTTCACATCTTCAATCTTTAGTTTCTTTTCTATGAAAGTTAAAATTTTAACAATTCATATTGCAAACATGTGCACACTGAAGCAAGTCAATCATCCAGTATGATGTAGGTGGTTAACATACTTGCCTTTCACGCAGGATCCCAGAGTTCGAGTCTCTGTACCGGAAGACCTTTTTGCTTCTTAAAGTTGTACACAAGCACGACGTAAACACGATCCACAACTGCTATCGACGAAGTTAAAAAGGTTGCAGCACAGCTAACAAATACATTGACGCTTCCAGATTCATCATTCATCATTTACAGTACAGTAGATTAGGATTATTTTGTTTTGTTTTTGTTTTGTTACTGAGGAGGGTATTTTTTGCACCAGGCCACAAAATCATCATGCCACCAAAGAAAGGGTCAAGAAAGACCACCACTCGTAAATCTAGTAGCCCAAGATCGACCAAATCCAAAGCCAACCCAAGAAAGAGGGCCAAACCTGGAACAACAAAAGCATCAGCCCCAACGCCACCTCCGAAAATCACGGGCCCACTTCCAACTCTCATTTTAGATACGGGAGGCTGGAGCATCAAGCATGCAATACTTTATCCTGAATCAATCCTACACCAGAACCAGGATGGGAAACCTACCCATTCTCCAAATGTTTCCGCCAAGCCGAGACACCAACTCACCACTCTCCTTTCCTCACAAATTGACACAATTCAGAATAAATCGCAGTTGATCACAACAAGGCCTTTAGAGCGAGGATACATTGTAGACCTCGGAACGCAGTTTCAAATATGGGATTATATTCTACAACTAGAAAATCTTGAAGCACAGCATTCTTTCTCGAACGGTGGTGTCAGCGGAGTCATGCCATCTGTCTCACTTCAAAGAAAACGTAAAACCAAGCCGACAGTGGCGACGGGAGCGGAAGAAGTCAGCAAAACTTTCACGCATACTGCTGCAGTATTTTGTTTGGTTCAGCCTTTTACGCCCAGATGTATCTTGGAGCGCGAGGATGAAGTTTGGTTCAGAGATTTCGGGTTTGGGAAAGTGGCAAGAAAATTAGGAGCATGTTGTAGTGCATTCAAGTATATACAAGAAGGAAAGGCAACTAGAGGAGATGCGAAAAACAATACCGCGAATGCTGTAAGAATAGGAAAGGAAGATGATGAGACTGGATGTTGTTGCGTTATAGATTGCGGTTTCTCCATGACAACAATAGTTCCAACTGTGGGTGCGACCGCCTTGGCGAAAGGTATACGGAGGATAAATATTGGAGGAAAATTACTCACAAACCTATTGAAGCAAACAATATCATATCGAAAATTCAATATGATGGATGAATTTTTCATTGTGAATGAAGCGAAAGAGGCTCTATGCTTTCTCAGCATGAATTTTGATCTTGAGATGAAGAAAGCTAGGGAAGTGAGGGAAGGATGTCGATGGTTTGATCGCGAGTTCATTCTTCCTGACTTTATTGAGACATTCAAAGGGAGCGTGCGATTACCTGCCATGTTGCAACGGCTGAATGATCTAGAGGAGAAAGTAAATATGGAGAACAGTGAGAAAGTAAAGGAGAAAGTGGGACCAAATGATGATCCGAACAGTGCAGAAAATGAAGAGCAGAGTTCAGACGTCGCAAATGAGGATAATGATGGGGATGCTTCGGACGACGAAACAGAAGATCAGGCGAGAAAACGAATTCTGAAACAAAGAGAAGAAGAAAGGCGCCGACAAGAATTAGAAGAACAGGACAGACAAGCCCTATCTCTCTCTACTGAACGATTTGCAATTCCTGAGATTCTATTCAAACCATCCGATGTTGGGATGGGGCAACTGGGAGTCGCTGAGGCTATCGTGCAATCCATTGAAGCGTGTGACCCGATCTATAAAGCGGCACTTTTCCAAAATATTTTGCTCACTGGAGGGAACGCAAAAATACCATTTTTCCGACAGCGCCTTGAAGTTGAATTACGAAGTCTCGTAGCTTCGAAGTATGAGATTCGAGTGTATTTACCGAAAGATCCCGACGAGTATGCGTGGGAAGGTGCAAAAGAATTTGCTAGAGAAAAGAAATTAATGAGCTCGCTTTACGTCGAAAGAGCAGACTGGGAATCAAAAAAGGAGTCTGGTGATGAAATTTGGAAAGATTCTCAATTAGGCTGTAACGTATAGTTTATAATCACATATATTAGAATATTCTTCTAAAGGCATGTACATCGGATGATTCAATTGTGAATTATCGAACCCAATCAGGTTGTCATCTTGTCACTTTACCATCACTCGAATTTGAGCTTATCTTCTGAGAAATATATTCAATATCACTGAGAATTCGATCATCCAAAGTTTCTGAAAAGCCAGTGACAATTTGAAGGATGTCTGTTGTGGTGTCTACATTTCCAAGAATATCCACATGCTCTGAACTGTGAGGACCTCTTGGCTTTGGGCCCTCTCTATGTTTGTACTCTCTCGTAATGATGTCGATGCCTGATGGGTTCAAAACGTTTGATGTTCTCCATTTGTCGGCGCAGAGGTAACCTAGAGAAATTAATGGAACACTAACATCGCCATCGACAGTTTGGGAACCGAAAATTATGTTTTCATCTGGGCTATGAACTGATGAGTCCATGACAAATGGAAGAGAGTCAGTAAATGGACCTTTGTCATTGCTGCCACTTTCGTGTTCAGGATTGGACAATTTCGTCTTTCTATAAAAATATGAGCGTTCTGTTGGTATACCAAAGCCGTATAAGCAGTAGATCTTCATAGAGGGCGCGGAAGGCAAAGGTGTTACTAGTGGATCACTCCAGGATGCTATGTTCTTAGATCCATGTAGACTATCTCCCTGACTTTTTATGAATGCCACTGTTTCGTCAACGGTCCATCCCTTCTCCACAATTTTTCCTCCTTCTTCATTGGCAAGTTTATGGGTAGATTCACTTTCACCCATGGAAACTTCTTCCGTAAATGTAATGAAAGATGCACTATTGTGCTTATGTTCGGCTTCATTGTTGACTGTACAAACTTCGTTCTCAACCCCAAGTGGTGATAATGCATCTTCACAAATTGGAGTCGAGGGATACTCATGAGGAGTTTCCCATATTGCGTCCCCGCCCTTTGGCAACATCTCCCAGAGTGCGCCCCAAGTACTCCAAGTTTCTTTTCTTGTCTTCCTTGAAAGGAATCTCTCCATCATGATTTTCCCTGCGCCAGCTAGACTAGCAAAATCCTTCATTTCTCCTGAAAGCAAAGCTGTTGCACTTTTTGGAACTCCAAGGAGAGGCCCAGAGATATTAATGAAATCTTTGACATTATTTTCTAACCAATCATCTCCTCCGCCACCTCCACCGTCTTCTTCATCTGTAGTGACCCACTTAAAAAAATAGAGCACGACTTGACTTCCCATAGAATGAGCTGTCAACACAACTGGTTCACCCGTCGTCTTCCTCAAAAATTCAATGTTCATCTTGAGCTGAGTGAGATAACCATCCCGCTCTTCGAGCATTTTAAAAGATAACCTCCAGTCGTAAGGCATCATCATCATGTTCGTTGAATCATAACCAACATCAGCAAGGTTAGCAACCAACTTTTCCCATACCCAAATAACGTTAAAGAAATAATCTGTAGCATCAAAACCTGTCGAAGATCGTACTTTGATGTTTTGGGGATCACCCCCAGTCAATGGGTCTAATGCAAGATGTTGAACATAGCAACTCGTATCCGTAACAAAAGTTTGCAGAAAGACGGACAGAGAACCCCAGATTTTTTGCCGGACATGTTTCTTTGCACAATCTTCACTAGCCCAAAGATCGAGTCCTGAGGTAATGAATCCAGGCACCAAAACAACAGGATATTTTGCTCTAGCTCCTTGACTAGCCAGAATGTGTCCAGGTCTGTTTTCTGGCTCTGCAACACCAGTAACAGTCGGGATCGTTTCATGTATGAATCGAAGCGTGTTTTCAAAGTTGGTAATTACACCAGTCTTTTCCATAATTTCATTAAAAAGTTGTACCTCGGTCAATCCTCTTTGTTGCAGCACTGGTTTAGCGACAAAATGATCGCAGCACAGAGCAATCGCGAGGATGCTGATAGCAATGCCCAGTCTACTGGTGATAAATTCGGTGAAGGGATCTCGATGGAGAGGCAAATAGCTCTCAGGCTTTGCACTCATCTCTTTGGATGGCCTCTTCGTCATCATAATGCTGCTGCACATACTATTTGTTTCTAATGTGTGGTAGATGTATTTTCGATTTACAGTATCCACGCTTATTTTGGGATCCGTTTGAGAGGTCGTATTCCTTTATAAAATTCTACAAGATCGAAGTAAAGTGTTCGGGGAATGGTTCTCAACACTTCCTTATCATCACCAATTTTTCTTTTCTTTTTCTCCTTCAGAGTTCTTGTTTGGTTCTTGTTGGGGGGTGTATGAGGTGGTCTCCGACGCGAGTTTGCGACTTCAGATATTTTTGCCCCCTAAAAGTGACATTTTGACCCTGTAAACTGCCGCCGACGAGTGAGTGACGACGACGTCGATCGAGCGAACAGTCCGTCCGTCGAAACCACGCATAGGCCGAACAAAACTCCCTCCCCTCCCTCGCCCTCTTTCCTTCTCTTTTTTGTCTTCACTTTCTCTTTCTTCTAACCATCATTTTCATTTTTCATGTCTGGTTCAAAGACAGTATGTAGGTGCAATTGCTTGGTTACGGCGTTACGGCTAATATTACTATCATACAGTAATACGAGTAGTAGCTAGTATTACCTGATAGCCAGCTTAGTATTCGCCAATTCGAGCAGAACAGAGTACGAAGAAGACATCCAACCAATCGCCTATACTTTATAAGACTGTTCCGATCAAATAGTAATGCTCAAATCAAATGAATGGGTCTTATTGGACAAGATCTGTGCTATTGCCATTGGACACTTTTCAAGCCCTGAACATCACTCCTTTTGAAGAAGTTCTTTTGTCAACTGAAAACCGATCGGTCTCAATCATTGTGCAAGCCGTACCACAAAATCATTTAACGATAGGAAAATCTGTACGTAGATTGGGACTGCATCCTTTTGTGCAAGAATTTATGGTGTTTGCAGCCTCCAAAATTGATGGAAAAACATGTGACGACGGTGATGGAAGTGGCTACAAATTTATGATACAGCATGCATTTCAGGGAATTGATGCCACCGACGAACTCAACTCAGTGATAGTAAAGAAAATATACTGTCAGATTCAAAAGCTAAATTCTGTTTTTGACGTGACAAAGGTTGCTAACGACGATCAATTTCATTTGGACATAACATTACATTTGATCTGTAGTACCAATCCAGAATATGATGGTATATTGACAAAGGTTGCAAACGAAGATGGTAGCAGGGACGAAATTCAAGAGTATCTTCTTGATCAAATAAAGCAGGAGTTTGAATGCAGAACTGTTCAAAATAAAATCTTTATTCCAGTCAGCTTGCCTCCTTTACCTAGCCTTTCGAGAAGCCACCACATTGATGAATTTGCAATCTTTTTTATTACAGATGTAAAGAAGACTGATGATAAACAGGATGAAAATCGCGATTTCTGCTATTCAATAGGTTCCAGTGAGTTCGTTTCTATAAGTGTAATGGGCGAGACAGCAGATGTGACCACGGTCAGTAAAGACAAGGATATTACGTGCGGTGGCTTTCAGACGAAACCCAAAGAACTTACGAATTGCCCTGGGTATACCGCATTAGTTCATGATATCATGGAAATCGCAAAAATTCGCATACGCGGAGGATGTCCAACTGGTATCTTATTAAGTGGATGTGGAGGTGTTGGAAAGACAAGATTGGTGCGTAAATTCACAAATCGTTATGACTGTCTGTTGACGTGGAGTGATAATCATCCAACCGTCTAAAAGTGCTGTACAACTAATTTTCTTTGACGCTCTCATGAATAACCTTACAGGCAATTGCAGTACTTGATCGTCTTTTGGAAACAGAGCAAATTCGATCATCGACGGCAAGGATTATTTCTGCGAAAGATATAGTTTTACAGGCTTCGTCTTCTATGGATTTATCATATTTGAAGAAATACATCGTGAAGCAACTTATAATATCTGAAAGGACTAGGCGGGCTTTTCTAATTATTGACGACCTTGATGTAATTGCTGATAACAATGCTGATGATTCATCTATGGACAATGAGAAGAGGATTGCTCTCCATTCAATTACTGGGGTGATTGACGATCTCAATTCGAGATGGAAGGGAGGCAACGACGATTGTGATCTCCCACCTTTCATTCTAGGTATATGCTGCAATGACTCACTGAACATACAATCAGATTTAATACGTGTGGGTCGCTTTGAGAAAGTCCTGTTGATGTCACCTCCTTCGGAAAACCAACGTCGTGAAATATTACGAGAGATGTTCAAGCATCTGCCCATTGCTGCAAACAAAAGCAGAGTTAAAGAAGAACTATGTGATGCATGGTCGATGGGAGTAGCCCCTCATACAGCAGGTTGTGTTGCTGCGGATTTGAAAAGGATATGTACAGACGCTCTCACGCGATCAAATACGCGGACTGAAATGAATACCATCACTGGTACACAGTGTGATGCATCAATGGTGTGGTCAGACATACGCGAAGCTGCACGTTTGTGCATTCCTTCGCAGCTCGCTCAATTGGATGTTTCACTCGCAGCTAACTTTGAAGAAAATTCTGAGAAAATGATGAAGACGTTGAGCCCCAAAGAATCATTCTTTCGAGTTTGGGATGATAAATTTTTAGGCTACAACGAAACCAAGGCGAAGATCTTTCGAACGATTTTTAGGCCCTGGAAGCGGCATAATTCTGATTATGAAGGGCAAGGTCCGATATCCTCTTTAGAGAGAGAAGTCCCGCCACCTTCGGGTGTTTTGTTCCATGGTCAATCTGGTACTGGTAAAACATTCGCAGCAGAGTGTCTCGCGAGTTCTCTAGGCCTGAACGTCGTTAGAGTAAGTCACCATTTCTGCTTTTCGATGATCAAAATGTTCAGTTATTAATAAATCATTATATCTCTTTAAACCATTTAATTCTAGGTTCGGGCATCAGATATTTTGGACAAATGGCTCGGTGGGTCAGAGGCTGCTATTCGAGCTATCTTTGCGAGGGCCAGAAGTGCCGCACCCTGCATTTTATTTTTCGATGAATTGGACGCTATAGCGACGAATCGTGAAGATGACGATGGAGACTCTTCTGATGTTCATTCTAGGCTGTTGTCTACACTATTGAACGAGATGGATGGTGTGAACAGTGACAATTCTAAGTATGATGTGCTAATTGTTGGAACTACGAATCGCATAAATGCCATTGATGCAGCATTAAAACGCCCTGGGAGATTTGAACAACATATACTTCTAGAGCTTCCTTCCATATCGGACGTACAAGATATGACGAGGAAGTTCTTAGAAAAGGTTCCTAGGAGCACTGAAATCAGCTTGTACGATATTGCAGAACTTTTGGTGGAATTGGGAGCTAGCGCAGCTGATGTCAAAGGTGTTTGTTCTGATGCTTGTTTGAATGCGATTGGCAATGTGAACCTGTCAACGCACTCTGACGATATCGTTTTGAGGGCTAGTGATCTCGACGAGGCAATATGCTCGTGGAAACGATAATTGTAGCAAGATTGCAGGTACGTGTAGAAGAAGCTGATGAAATAAATACAGTCAAACAGACACAAACCCGCAACAATTCTTGCTTGCCTCAAGATGCTGAATCTACGAGCACCTGTGGGATCTTTCTCAAACACTCCTATTTTGGGTCAGAGAGCAACAGCATGGTGCACTGTGGGAGAACAAATTCAAACATGGTTAACACACAACTGTGTTCAATCTCAAGGTTGTGCCTGGACATGCAGTATCTTGCACCGTAAAAAGTACTTATGATGACGGCCTTTCTCTTTCGCTGCCTCTCTACGACAGAGAGTCAAAATGAAGCTCCACTCCTACATTAATGCATTAATAAAGCTACAAACAATGTAATGAATTACCATATTTCGTTATCTGGTACACTGTACTCTGGCGTGTCTCTCACAATCAATCTGCCTTCACAAAACCTCTTCATAAAGAAAAAATGGTTCAACAGATCTGACCGATAATCCTATCTCTACACACAGTCGTAGTCAGGATCATTTAGCATCGCTTGGTGACCATGCTCTTTGAGTTTCATGCGGAAACCCACAAGCCTATTTATTATTGAGGTAATCCTTCAAAATAGTGTTGGAATTGTTGACAAGCCCACACTAGAACTCCTCAGAAAATTTGGGATGATGGGTTCATATGGCTGTTCAATAGTTCTGTTCCAAAGTGCTCCTTCTTCACGTCGATACAAGATAAAACCCCAACAGGGTTCCCAATCATTAATCTACGCTGCAGGAACAATATCTATGCATGAAAGCGTTTACCGGCCATGTTGAATGGGCCATTCATCTTGCTTCACCTGGATCCTTGCTATGTATTCGACTCTTGCCAGTCAAGAAAACAACCCTCCACTCTATACTTTTTCATTTGCTCTGAAAGTTTTTGCACCGTTCTGAAGTTTCTTGCTGTAGACCCCAGTTAACTTTGGTCGTAGAAGGATGTGTTAGTGGCCGAACTTCAACTTTTCCACATTCGTTACGTGTATTTGATTAATGACTGACCTTATTGTACCAAGCAACCAATTGCTGCGGATTAGTGCACGAAAAAAGCCAGCACTGGTTGTTCAAATTGCTTAGCTTGATGATTTCGCATTTTTCGTCATACCAACTAACGTGGGATCCATGTGTCAATTGGATGGTGACTTTGGGTCTCGCATCTCCATACTGAGAAAATAGATATAGCTGTTTTTCTGCCAGGACTGCATGCCACTTCTTCTTGGCTCCTTGCAATACAGCACTGAGAATTTCTTCAATAACCCCGCATTTTGATTCCACATTACTTATGGGATGAACTTCGAAAGATACCCTGCCATATGTATTATTCTTCTTGGTACAGTCCTCTGCTTTCAGAAAATAAAAGCGCTGGTCTCGAGGCTCAATATCTAATGATCGCAACTCGCCTTTCACTCTGAATGGTTTACCAGTGAAAAAGGATTTCGTCAACATACGCCTCGCGTCCACGACATATTGTCCAAGAAAGATAGTCCTTGCTGAAGAGTGTTCATGTTCCTTCGCATGCAACGTGAATGTTATTTTCACTATTGTGTTACAAGAATGTACAACGAAGGAATCATTCCACCTATTATTGCAGGCATAAGATGAGAATTTTCTACACGGAGACAGTAATTAAAAATGGATTCATTCAGTAGTAAGTTCAACTCACTTTCCACTGACATTACGTTGCGTTATCTGTGTTAGGAAAAGAACGGAAAGCCCGAGTTAGAATTGTGCCTGTTCCTCGCACCATACGTTCTTTCTATTATTTGGTGACACAATCCTGGACTTACTCCATGGGTATCAAAGCGATACATCTGCCTCTCTGAGTCATCCAAACCGTTGTTCTCATCATTCACGATACATATAATGCAGGAAACATTAGACTTGGTATCGGAGACTGGTATCCCAGGCAATTCAAAGTCGCAATGCTTGATTCTAAATGCTCTGTGTGTAGTCGCTAGCTCTGTCATGAATGATTTTCGGATTTGGACCCCTCGACACTACACGTACATCATTGTGAAAGAAGGGCGTGCATTTTAGATTATTCCGACGATGATGCAAACTTAATATGTCAATTACACTTCTATACTTACCCTCGCTTGCAATCGTCGTATACCAGTGTACAGTATCCTATATCTTCTCTGAGCTTTGAATCTCATACAATTGGCCTGCAATTTTATCGCGGAGAAAAATGCCATACGTTTGAATCTGTCATCTTTAAGTCGTTTCCTCTCCTCTTCAATTGAAGTTCCAATCTCTTTGGAACAGAGAGAACAACACCAAAATCCATCTGCATTTACTTTGCTCTGAATGTGAAGTCTATATTTTTCTGTGAAGTGTTTTAGATAAGTGTGCACACTACACTCTATGGATTGGGCACATGCATCGTGGGCAAGGGCAGGACACAAGTCGCATACAGTATGTGGAAGAAGCCGCTCTACCCGCACATTGCATACCGAACATAATGAATTGCGAGATCCATGACTATCCTCAACGTATGAGATAGGTTCCAATTCACGTTCTCTATCAACAAAGCCTGTCACGCTGTTGCTATTGACGAATTTTGGAATGTAAGTTTTTTTTGCTTGTTCAGAACTTATCTTTCTCTCTTCACGAAGCTCAAGTGCTTTCGAAAACCTCTGCGACCATTGTTTTTTTCGTTCAGGAAGATTTTTTGTGATCATAACATTATTTTAAGTGACCAGATAACTCGAAAAGGGTTGCGAGACTTGCAAGGTTCACAGGAAGTGGTGATTATGTGCAAATGTGTTCATGTCAGATCGATGGGATGATGTGTGTTTTGTCCATTCACAAATACTTCGTATTCAATCATGAAGAAAATCAAACACTAATATGCTGAAGATGAATTTTGCTACTTTAAAACAATTTGTTTTGTAACCCCCACAAGCCCGATAGATGTCTTGAATCTTTTCAATGATTCATTCCAATCTTTCATTACTCGTACACATAAGTATTTATACTCGTGATTTCGACTCAGTCTTCTTTTCCGTAAAACATCCATCATACTGACAATTTTCATTGTAAACTCTCTGTCGCAACGGATCAATTGCGATAGTATTACCAAGTCAGGGGTTATGACTTGGTATTACTTGTGCGTAAGACGCGTTTTCAATGTCATGGGAATGGACTGACAAGCACACGAGGATTGCCCAAAATTTCACATTGAAACCCTCCAGCAGGGAAAGATTCACAACGTGTTATGCCATTATATGGTGTATGAAGAACTGCAAGACGTTGTTGGAAGGAAACCCCCTCGAGGAGCATGGAGCACAGATCCGCGAGGCGAGTGTGCGTGTTTAGTTTGTTTTCAATTTAGAAATACCAAACCGACAGGTGAAAACCACGGTAGCCTAGCTAGTACTTTTCGTACCGCGGTCGGGGTACATTACAGGCTCTCTCTCTCTACTCTGTCTGTAATGTACGGTCGGTATGTACAGCTTGGTACATTACACCGCACCGCGCGACAAACAACACGGGTAAGATCGCAGCAAGAAGAGTTTACCCCCAACCGCTCATCACCAAACACAAACTGTGTGTGGTACATTAAAAAACCTCTTTTCGACCACCACATCACACCACAACCTCCTACTCTTTAACCATCAACAAAATTCTCTTGACACAATGAACGGGGATGATAAAGGCATGCGTGAAGTATCACCTGAGCTGAAACTTCTTGATCTGACATTGAAAAATGCCTCTGCAATCCAGCATTCCTCCATGGGTGAATTCACCGCAATTGGCTCTCAAGAAATCCTCGTGGCCCGACCAGGAGGGGCGATAGAAGTTCACCGGATAGAATCGAGTGATGATGATGATGACGACGAGAACCGTGTCTGGTTGAAAATGATCATGAGGGTTGAGACAAGGAGCGTGATCCGAAGTATGGAGATTGTTCGGCTCGGTGGCGAGAAGAGGGATTTGGTGATTATTGGATCCGATAGTGGAAATGTCAGTGTCATGGATTTTGAAGGTGGAAAATCGAAAGTGTTGCACTGTCCAGCTTTTGGAAAAACAGGTGAGATTTGTATTCAATTTATATGTTACCGTCACAACATGACAAATAGATGCTAAACTCGGTTTCTCTATGCTCTGATTGCATCTATTTTATGTCTAACTTCGTAATTACCAGGTTGTCGCAGAGGAACACCAGGACAATACCTTGCCAAGGATCCCAAAGGTAGGGCGTTCATGGTATCTGCCATCGAAAAACGAAAGTTAGTATACGTGCTGAATCGTGATGCATCTGGCCGACCTACCATTGCATCACCACTAGAAGCTCATCGCTCTCGCACAATTGTACTCGACACGATCGGAGTCGACAACGGGTATGATAATCCTATTTTTGCAAGTCTGGAATATCAATACCCAGATGAAGAGGATTTATTGGACGGAATGAGCTCGACGGATGCAGGGGTCCAGAAGGAGGTAGCGTATTATGAATTAGATCTTGGTTTGAATCATGTCAGTCGTAGATGGGCTACGTCGGCGCACCCCTCCGCTTGCTGCCTTGCTGCTCTTAATGGTGGTGCAGATGGACCAAGTGGTGTTCTTGTCGGAGGGGAAGATTGGATCGAATACGTCCACGAAGGGGCATCTGACAAAGTTATTTCTGCCATTCCAAGGCGGAAACTCCACCCGCACAATAAGGGCGTGCTGATTACAAAAATTACTGTGCACAAACAGAAGAAATCGAAATTCTTTGCACTTGCTCAGTCAGAATTGGGGGACGTTTACAAAGTGGCGATTCGACTTGATCCCAATGATAAGACAAAGGTTGTGGGGATTACTGTCAGTCTTTTAGATACTTTACCAGTTGCAAACTCACTGAATGTTAGTAAATTGGGAATGCTTTTTGTTGCAGCAGAGTTCGGGGATCATTCGTTGTATCAATTTGAGCGCATTGATGTGGAAGAAGATGCTCCAAGTTGCACTTCGGAAGAGGCTATGGCTGCCTTTAAGGCAAGCGGAATGAACGAAAGTAAACATTTTACCACAACCATTGCGTCCAATGTGGCTTGCAAATTCACACCGACAATGCTGCAGAACTTGCGGAGTATATACACTATGGAGAGTCTTGCGCCTACAACAGGTGTTCTCGTGGGGGAATTGGCAGGAAACGAAGTGAGTCCTCAGATCTATACATTGAATGGTCGAGGCCCAAGAAGCACATTGAGGACTCTACGTCACGGAGCTGCTGTTACAGAACTGGCTGTGAGCGATCTACCTGGTGTTCCTGGTGCGGTGTACACGATCAAGGATGACTCCCAGGATGCGCTTGATAAGAAGAGAGATATTGATAAATACATTGTCGTTTCTTTTGCGGATGCGACACTTGTACTGAGTATTGGCGAAACGGTGGAGGAAGTGGGCAAAGAAAGTTCTTTCCTGACAAATGCGCCTACACTCGCTTGCGCATCTTTAGCAAATGGTTGTGGTATTGTGCAAGTTCACCCGGCAGGTGTGAGATTGATTTCGCAAGGTAAAGCAAAGCAATGGGATTGTCCGGGATTGAAAAGGATCGAGTGCGCCTCTGCCAATGAAAGCCAAGTGATCATCGCTCTAGCTGGAGGTCATTTGATTTACTTTGAGATTGATCCAGTTAGTGGCGTCTTGGCAGACAAAAAGTCAATGGATTTGAATGCTGACGTGTCTTGTTTAGATGTGGGTACGGTGCAGGTAGGAAGATCAAGAAGTATGTTCGCGGCAGTCGGTTCCAGCGATCAAACGGTAAGGATAATCAGCTTGGAACCCGGGAAGAACCTTCTTACGCAGAAAAGTTACACTGCTCTTCGGGCTCGACCATACAGTGTCGCTCTACAGTACATGCCAACCACTGTGGGAAGTACAGATGATGTGATTTTGACAATTGGTTTAGACGATGGGTCTTCTGTACGAACAGGTGTTGACCCTGTGACCGGTAATATCTCCACTTCTCCTACCGGAAGATTCCTCGGCGCGAGACCTGTGTCAGTGTCCCGTATTTCGATCGATTCAAGCGCAGCAACGCTCCTTCTCTCATCTAGACCATGGATAAGTCGCCCTGACCCAAAATCTGGCAAACATGTCATGGCACCATTGAGTTATGCCCCTCTTGATCACGGCTGCTCGTTCTCGAGCGAAGCTATCAAGGAAGGCATAGTTGCTACATCTGGGAAGACGCTTAGAATTCTATCTGTTGAATCCGAGGGTGCATGTCTTGGTACTGAAGATGAGGCATTCAACTCGAATCAGATTGATTTGAGATACACTCCTCGCCAAATGTGTTTGCTCGCTGCTGGAGGTCAAGAGGAGTCAAAGAAGCTAGTTCTCGCTGTTGTAGAAAGTGACTACAATGACTATAGCTTAGCTCAGAAAAATGCCTTGGGGTTCGACCCAAGTGGTTCAGGCAAAAATACCAAAAAGAAAGAAGAAGGTGACGGGATGGACATAGACTCCGACGAAGAAAAAGACGACGAAGAAGAGGACGAGGACGAGAAAAAGGCTCGTGCTACTCCTATCCGCGGCCCGATTCCTGATTCGCCGGGACATTGGGGTTCTAGTATACGCTTGCTGGACCCCAGCAATGGTTGCTCAACTCTAGATTGTACTGAACTTCAAGACAACGAGGCTGCACTGTGCTGCACGTCTGTTCGTTTCCACTCTCGCGGAGGTGAGGCATTACTCGCGGTTGGAACTGTGACTGGGATGACAATGCACCCATTGAAACATTCCGCTAGTCATATAGTCATTTATCGCGTTGTCGGTGATGGGAAACTACAACTCCTTCATCGTACACCTGTCGACGATGGACCAGTTCTTGCCCTTGCACATTTTCAAGGAAGATTACTTGCAGGAATTGGAAAGACTCTGCGTCTTTACGAGATGGGAAAACGTCAGTTACTTCGAAAATGCGAATTAAGAGGGCTTCCCACAATGATAAAAACTCTTCAAGGCGCCGGTGATAGAGCTTTTGTTGGAGATTTGATGCAGTCTATGCATTTCGTTCGTTACGATTCCAGTACTAATAAGCTTATCCTTGTCGCGAGCGATAGGGTACCTCGTCCTATCACCTGCCAAGAACTTCTTGATTTGAATACAATTGCTGTAGGTGATAAGTTTGGTAACATATCTGTCCTTCGGCTTCCACGAGGTGCAGATGCGCGCGCGGTTGATTTGTCTGGAACAAGAGCACTATGGGACTCTTCACGTGATGATGCAACCCCGAGACTGGATACATTGTGCAATTATTATGTAGGAGAAGTTGTTACTGGGATGACTCGTGCCGCCTTGGTTGCAGGTGGATCAGAATCCTTAATTTATGTCACTGTCACTGGTCGCATTGGGGCTCTGGTGCCTTTTACTTCACGTGAAAATGTTAAATTTTACACCGATTTAGAAGGATGCTTGCGAAAGGATGCCCCTCGCCCAACAGGACGAGAACCTCAGGCTTATCGATCTTATTATTCTCCTATAAAGCATGTCATAGACGGAGATCTTTGTGAAATGTATGGAAAGTTAAGCTTCGAAGAACAGAAGAAGATTGCAGATAAAATTGACAGAAACGTCGGAGAAGTGATCAAGAAGTTGGAAGACACTCGAAATGCTTTATTGTAATGGGATTCTTCGGGGTACACGTATGATTCCATTGATAGCTATGAACGAAATGTGATGAACGTAACAGCTAAACCACTCGCATAATTTGTTACTGGAAAAACAACTTTAATTACATGCAGAAGATTTCTAAGCAAAAGCGAAGTTATCAAGTCCCCAATTTTAGATTTACCTCAGAAACGATGGCATTTGACCTTCATCACCGTCCTCTTCAGATGTATTTTCATCATTTGTAGCCTTTCGAAGAATTATGTCCTTCTCTTTCTTCTTTTTATGCGTATCTAACAAATCTCTTGTTTGCGACGATAAACTTCGTATCTCACGAAAAGAAGCAACTTGCTCGTCATCTGCCCCCCGAATTAGTGGATGCCCGAAGCTGTCCACGTACTTTCCTTTACTCTTATCTAGAGACATTATGGAATTTCCAAAATCGTCCAAAACTTCATTTGCTCTTGCAGCATTGTTTTTATGTCTATCTGACTGCCGTCCATTCTTTGGACTTCCTAATCCTGCTGCTCTTCCCTTTTCCAAAGCTGCCTTTTGAACGATATCCAAAACTTCATTTGCTCTTGCAGCATTGTAATTATGTCTATCATCTGACTGCCGTCCATTATTTGGACTTCCTAATCCTGCTGCTCTTCCCTTTTTCAAAGCTGCCTTTTGAACGATATCGTGGTAAACACTGATTGATGCCATTGTATTCGGTTGGTTATTAAAATCATGTTTCGTATTTTCAGCTTCACTAATTTTGGTTTCCGAGTCAGCATCAATGATTTTTGCCGCAAATGACCCTGTTGCTACCGAACCAAGCAACGAAGCTCCTTCGGAAATTTCCCTGCGAAATTGAGAAAAGAATGAGAATGTTTGGAATGCCAATGCCAATGCCAATGCCAATGATGTTAAATATTGACTCAAGTAATTTGACTTACAAAGATTCAGTGGTGATGTTCCCTAAAACCTCCGCCCCTGGCCCTACTATGAGGTGTTGGCAATGAACGTCTCCAGTTAGACTTCCCAATACTTCCACCATTGCTACGCACTTGACGTCAGCTCGCAATTTACCTTCGACACCAATCTTGACGAGTGTATCTTTGGAATTATAACACAGGCATTCCAACCTCCCGGAGAGGGACCCTTCAACTAAAAGAGAATCTGAAAACGTTAACGTTCCAACGCTGTCTAAGTTCAAATCCGAACCCTTCCCAATGACGACGCTGAAGTTATTTTCTGATAATCCTTCTTCTAATGTACTCTTTAATGATGTTATGTGTACTCTATTTCTACTCAGCTCCAACGACGCACTGGGGCCATTTTTGAGACCTTTACTCATGAACCCCTCGCATGTTCCTAACATTATTGATAAAAGAGATAACCGAAGCAGAATATTCGTCACTTGCGTCATCCTAACAGTTTGATTTGGGTGTGCTTTTTACAGTTTGTTCATGCTTGTAGTTTAGTTTGAAGGCGCCTACTAGCGAAGGCTACAGCAGGCAGGAGGAGGGACCAGTGGCATCCCAACAGCTATTCAAATTGTCGCTAATAGCGCCAGAGCAAAATTTGAAATTTTGACGTTCCTTCCTCTCTCCTTTTGGATGTCAAAATGAAAATTTCAATCTGAGAAATTTCAATCTTCCCTATCAGGATGGGGCTTGGAATTTGAAAAAATAAAAATAAAATTTTAAAAAGACGCCGCTTTCGAATGGGCTCTCAACAAATCCACAACATCAAGATCAATTTGAAATCAACGCAATCGATCAAGCTATCCAAGCCGCTTCCACTCTTGATTCTTCTTGCCCATTCAACTGCATAAGATCTATTCCTCATGAACTCAATATCTGGCGGTGAAGTTGGTAGCATTGGATATCAGCCGAATGGTTCAGATAAAGATACAGAGCTTGTTCCCGAAGAACAGATGGCCGTTTTCGTGAAACTCAGCAAAGATCAAGTAAAACTGTTTCTTGAACACGTCAGTTTTAACGAGAGTTCATTTGTAGCACAAACGCATCAACTTGGCCTTCACTGCCCCTACAGGAAAAACAGTCAACCCTTTCCTTATCATAAGCTTCTTGAATATGATACCAGCATAAGCCCAGATATAGCCATAGATTACCTATTTGAACTTGGTGTTCCAATTTGGTCAACCATCGCATATAATTATACTGATAGCAAAAGGACTTGTGGTGAAAAGATGTTGTTGAGAAAAAGAGTGAAAATCAATGCGGAAATCAAGGTCATGAAAGAGACAGCGCGTTTTTCCAGAGCTGATGGAACTCGAAGTGAAGCTACCAAACCCAAAGATTTGATTCCAACAGTTGTAATCGTCGCAAATTTAGAGCAGGCGAGTTTATGGCTAATCTGGCCATTGGAGCAACAGGTAACTGTGTAGTAAACACGTTGATGAATACTTTCTTCAAAACTTACAAGGAACTTCGTGGGAAAGGTATTATCAACGAAGAAGTTTTGAAAAGTCTGACTCAAGTTGACTCAAGGCACTATTATCTTTGACCAAAAAGTCATGTCTCATAAAAACATGAATGCTTCGAAAGAAAACAAGGGAGATTTTGATGCAAGCCAAATCAGTGGAGAGTGTGGGCTCATATCTGAATTTGAATCTTTGCTGAATGGTCTAAAACCACCTGTGGTGATTGCTGTGGGAAAAGAGACGAAACGTTGGTTATCTTCAGAGTCCATCAGAAACATTCTTCTGGCGAGGTCAATATCGTTCTATTTTGTATGCCATCCGCATTATTTGTTTACTTCAGGTGTATTTAATTCAGGCCCCGGTTCAGCAACTTGGTTCTTTCGCGTTGCGTTGTCAAATCTGTCGAACATTGTGGAGGATTTGTTGAAGTCGCCACACTAGATTTTACCGAACAAACGGATAGTGGAAGGGATAATTTGACGGGACTTGGAATGAGTTTGCCAAGTCATGGTTCACTAATTGTTGAAAAGCTCGAAATGTATTTTGATTTATTGAA
>Ga0115005_10000489_pt1 | contig 30324 bp, 22 predicted proteins | sample ArcOceMetagenome_FD_87163 | JGI IMG/M metagenome (GOLD analysis project Ga0115005, IMG submission 87163) | Marine eukaryotic phytoplankton communities from Arctic Ocean - Arctic Ocean - Greenland ARC118M Metagenome | ecosystem: Environmental > Aquatic > Marine > Oceanic | place: Arctic Ocean...
AACGGGAACGTTTGAATCTACAAAAGTTGGAAAGATTGATAAGAATACTGGTGATTATATTCCACCTAAAGGGATTATTATTGATGCGAAAAAGGGTTTTATCATCGATCAAAAAGAATCGGCTAAATTAGCTTCAAACGAGGGGCAAGATAAGCTACAAAAGCAATTAGCATCGCTTAATAAAAATGTTGAGAAACAAATCGTCGTCAATAAAATGGAAGCTAAATCTGATTCATCTAGTCGTTTCGCTTGGTTACCAAAAAACCATATCGTATCATTCACTCTAAAACCATATTCAGAAGTTCTTACGGTAAAAAATAAAAATTCAGGCTCAGAGGCAGAATTCTTTTCAGAAAAAGCAAATTGGACAATTCTCAATTGGAATCAAGTTTGGAATGAAAAATGGTCATCAAGAATAAGAGTCGGTGGGCAAGAATATGAAATAGATAAGACTGATCTAAATGTTTATCAGTATGGTGGTGATGATAATGAGGGGAGCTTTTTTGCGATTGGAGTTTCCTATCAATATGACCAAAAACTAAAAATATTGTTTGATATGGTAGATAGAAGTGAATTCTATGTTGTTCCATCAAACGGAGATGGAGTTAATTTAACATCTAGGGATATTTCTTTAATGGATATTGGAGTTCAATATTATTTAAGAGATTGGAAATCTTTCAAATTATGGACGTCTGCAACTTTGAATTTAGTTACCTCTGACTCTGCTCCAAGTCAATTTGGTGAAGAACAAGCAGATTTCTTTGGCTTTACAGTCTCAACAGATGCTTATTATGCATGGAAGCCTAATATGGGGGTTGAGAGCTCTTTATGGTACCAAAGAATGTCTGCTGAGAACGATTCATTTGAATTTACTCGGAATGCATTTGGACTTGGGTTTGATTTTGTCTGGGACATATAAGCTATTCATTTTATGTTAAAAATGATAAATATGTTCTGACTAAACGATCGAGGCAGAAATGAAAATATTACTAGTTGAAAACATACATAAAGTTGCTATAAAAAACTTAGAAGAAGAAGGATTTGACGTTGATTTACTTGATTATGCACCAAGTAAAGAAGAGCTTATAAATATTTTACCAACTTATCAAGCAATTGGTATTAGATCTAAAACAAAAATAACTAAAGAAATTATCGATGCTAATCCTCAATTACTTGCTATTGGATGTTTTTGTATTGGAACAAATCAAGTTGATTTATTAAGTGCAAAAAAATCAGGTGTGGCAGTCTTTAATGCTCCCCATTCAAATACTCGGTCTGTCGCCGAATTAGTCGTAGCAGAGGTCGTTGCCCTAGCAAGACAACTTGGAGATAGAAGCTCCCTTGCCCACAGTGGTAAATGGATGAAGTCTGCTGTGGGATCAAATGAAGTGAGAGGAAAGATTCTTGGTATTGTTGGTTACGGCCATATTGGAAGTCAAGTTAGTATTCTCGCTGAAGCATTTGGTCTAAATGTATTTTTCTTTGATACTTCAAAAAAACTACCTCTTGGTAATGCAAAATCAGTGAATACTTTAGAGGAACTTTTATCGATTTGTGATTTTGTGACTCTTCACGTTCCCGAAACTGAGCAAACAGCGAATATGATTTCCAAAAAAGAATTAGAGATTATGAAAAAAGGATCTCATCTTATAAATGCAAGTCGTGGCTCAGTTGTTGTCATAGAGGATCTTGTAGATGCTCTTAAGAGTAAACATATCGCAGGTTGTGCAATAGATGTTTTTCCAGTTGAGCCCGCATCAAACGAAGATAAATTTAAATCGAGCTTACAAGGGTTAGCAAACGTTATCCTTACTCCACATATAGGGGGAAGTACTGAAGAAGCACAAGTTTCAATTGGACATGAAGTTGCTGAGAGTTTAAATAAGTTTTTAAAAATAGGATCTTCTTATGGTGCAGTCAATTTTCCAAATGTAGATCTTGTTTTAAGAGCAAATTCCAAAAGGATTGTTAATATTCATCAAAATAAACCTGGGGTTTTGGGAGAAATTAATAGTATTATTTCTAATGCAGGAGCAAATATTGATGGACAATTTCTTGCAACAGATGAAGAAATTGGCTATTTAATTATTGATATTCATGCTGATCATGCTGTCGATTTGTCTTTAAAAATTAAAGAATTGTCTAGAAGTATTTTAACTCGTGTCGTTTAATGAATTTACCATCAGCTACTAAAAAATTAATTTTTTTCTCTTTTCCTATTATCGTAGGCCAATTGGGCCAAATGTTAATAGCTGCAGGTGATGTCTATATCGCAAGTATGCATTCAACTGAATCAGTCGCTAGTATTGGGGTCGCCGGTGGGGTTTTAAATCCTATCTTTTTATTTGGAATAGGATTAATGATGGGGATTTCTCCAGCAATGGCGATTAGTCGGGGAGAAGGATCGGACACAAAAAACAATTTATTTTCAATTATTGGGTATTCACTTTTATATGGATTACTCCTTAGTTTTATTATGATTATCATTAATAAATTTGTACCTTATTTCGGATTTGATGAAAAATTAGTAAAACCGATTCAAGATTATATTGATATTGTTTTGTGGTCGATACCTTTTGCACTTCTTTTTCAAGGTATTAAAGAGTATTTACAGGCCTATGATAAAGTGATGTTACCAAATATTTTATCAATAGTTGGTGTTGTGCTTAATTTAGGTATCAATTATATTTTATGCTTTGGATATAAAAATTTTGATGGGCTAGGAACTATTGGATTGGCCTATGCAAGTTTTCTCATCAGATTTATTTTAGCGATTGTGATTCTAGCTATGGTTTTTAAGAAAATTGATTTTTCACAATTTTCACTATCATTTATCACAAAAACCTTTAAATTTAGCGTTCCAATCGCGTTTATGTTTTTTCTTGAAGTCCTCGCTTTTTGTACAGTTACGATTTTATCAGGAAAATTAGGAATTGTTGAAGCTGCTGCAAATAATATTATTATGACAATTGCATCCATAGCATTTATGATACCTCTCTCTATGTCCTCAGCTATAGCAACAAAGGTAGGGCATGCATTGGGTGCTAAAAACTATATTGAATTAAGAATCTACACCAGGGCCTCCATTTATATGGTAGGGGCATTTGTCCTCGTTTCAGCTTCTTTCTTTTATTTATTTCCTGTCGAAATAATGGCCATTGTCTCAAAAGATCCTGCAGTTATTAAATTAGGGGTAAGTTTATTATTTATCGTTATGATTTTTCAATTCTTTGATGGATTTCAAGTCTTACTAACAGGTATTCTTCGAGGCCTAAAATCGACGAGAGTTTCCTCTATTCTTGTTTTCGTAGGGTATTGGGTTATTGGAATACCTACAGGAGTCCTATTAGCATTTAATACACCATTAGGGGCAAAAGGTTTATGGATTGGACTCGCTATTTCTTTAGGAATAGTGGCGTTTGCTTTAACGATTTATACTTCAACAATATTTAAAAAATTAGAGTTAATTCATGAGGATATATAAAATTGTATTTTTGTTATTTTTTATAATCTTCTTTTATTACTCAACGAGAGTTTTGTTTTATTCATCGGAGTCCCTTTCAAAAAAAGATATAAGCTCAACAAAAAGTCTTTTTATAGATCGCACTACTTTGGAGAGTCAAGAGTCTTTAAAGAAATCACTTTATTTTACTATTAAAGAAGGTTGTCGCTATGAAATCATTCATCAAATAAATTTTGAAATATCTCAAAAAAATATGTCAATTGTCTTTAAGAATCTATGTCGAGGGATTTCAATTAAAAGACAATTTGAAGTGTATAAAATGATTTTAGACAGGATTTTTCGTGATTGGGATCTAAGTGAATTCTCTTCAATTATTATTGTTAAAAACAATTCAATTAAAGAAAACTTTGAGTTACTTGTGAGAAAATATTTTCAAAATTTAAAGATTGAATTAATACAGACATCAGATATGATAAAAGATGAAAATACAATCCATGAATTTTCTTTAAATAAACTAATTGAGTGAGGTTTTAATGAAATATAAAGTCCTAATTGTTTTTTACCTAATACTTTTATGCGGCCATTCCTATGGAAAGGAAAATTTTGGACTAGGTGCTATCTTAGGAGCTCCAACAGGGATATCTGGTAATTATAAATTATCTGAAAAAAATTCTGTAGATTTTGCTATTGCATTTCTTTTATCATCTGCTGATAGTGATAAATTTTATACCCATGGAACGTACTTATGGCATAAACCAAAATCTTTAAAAGTTTTTGGGCAAGTGCTAGGTTGGTATTACGGTTTAGGTGCCAGAACAAGGTATCTAGAAAGTGATGACGATAACTTTAAACTTGCTGCTAGAGGATCTCTTGGGGCCTTATGGGATTTTCAAAATGTTCCTTGTGATTTATTTGCAGAAAGCTCAGTTAATGTAAACTTTATACCTTCAACAGATGTAGGCTTAAACCTAGCGATTGGTGCAAGATACTATTTTTAAGAATTAGTTAGAGAGAGAAGTTTTTTGTACTCACTAATAAAGTTTGTAGAGCTTGATTGATCTGTATGATTAATTTCTTCATTAAAACCAAGCTTTAAACCATTTATTGTAATCTCTTCCAGTCCATCAAGATTGGGTTTATCTATAAAATCGAATGCTCCAAGCTTTACAGCGGCCTTCATTAGTTCTCGTGATCCATGTCCAGTATAAAAAATAAAAGGTACAGTTTGATTAATTTTTCTTATATTTTCGAGAACTTCAACGCCATTCATATTTGGCATATTTATATCGCAAATAATACAGTGAATTTTATTTGAATTAAAAATCTTAATTCCATCAATACCACTAGATGCTGTGTATACATGATCAGCAATATCTTCGAGAAGAAGACTTGTTTTTTCTAGTAGAAGAATTTCATCATCAATAATGAGTAGATTACCTTTAGTCATAAAACCTTCTCGGGAAATAGTGTCTTAAACTATACTTAAGTTATAATTAATTAATTAAGTCTATTCCGATCTTCATATTATACTACATATTACCGATAAGAATAAATATAAAAAAAAAATTAATATTTACTTCTTCACAAAATGAGAGATTTTGAAAAGTTTAATCATAAAATTTCAATCTAATGGTAAAGACCAGTTAATACATAGTGATTTCAAGGACTTGGAGAATATAACTTATGATAGGCTAATAAAAATTGTTAGTAATTCTAAAGATTTAACCTATGTTATTTTAGCTGAAACAATTGATTCCAAACTTGTTTTAGTCGTGGAAACTTATGGCTTTACAAAAATACTATCAAAGACAACGAAAGAAATTGTTCATGAAATCAAAAATATTCTATCCATCATTTCAGCATCATCATTAATTATTAGAAAAATATTAAGAAAACCAGATCTGCTGGAGAGAATAGATACTTGCGAAAAGATGACTATTGATATTGAGGAATCTGTTACTCGAGTGATTAAAGTATTAGATAAGCTAAAAAATGAAGGAAATAATGAATTTAAAAATAATGAGTACTATCCACGTATAAGGGATGTCGTAAATTTTATTGAAAGTAAATTAGACTCTCTTTTAACTTCAGGTCATATTGAGCTTAATATTAATAAGAGCGAAATAAACGATCCTAGCAAACATTTTGTTATTAAAGATATGTTTGTTGATCAAGTCATTCTCAATTTGATAAAAAACTCAATTTATTCACTCGTAAAAGGAAAAACTCTAAAGCCTAAAATCGAAATAACTCTCAAGCAAACTGAGGAGTATTTTATATTTAAGATTAATGATAATGGGCCCGGTTTTGATTTAAGCCAGAAAGATAAATTATTTCAAGATGGTTATAGCACAAAAGGTAAGGAAGGTTCTGGAGTTGGGCTTTCTTTATGTAAGAAAAATATTCAATTAAGTGGTGGAGAAATTTCAATAGATTTCGATTATAAAGAAGGGGCAAGTATTGAGTTTTCTTTACCGATTAAAAAAAGCTAAATACCTAGTCGATAGTATTATTCGATTTTCAACGATTAATATTCTTATTATTAGCTCAACTCTAGTATTAATTTTAGGGGGACTTTTATATATATATACTCTTTATGGCGATACACTCTTAAGACTTCATAATTATGCGGATCTTTCTCAAAACTCTATTACGTTAACGATGAGTAAAGAGGTTTTAGGGGATGACGAGCGAAAAAATAAAATGATTGATCATTTTATTATAAATCTCAATAAAAAACATCAAGAGAATAAACCGTTATTTCGTTTAATTCTACCCGAGAAAAACAATAGAGTTATTGATGAAATAGTCTTGAAAATTGTTCAGAAAATATTGCAAGTAAAAAGGAATAATCAAAATATTAATAAACATATAAATTTTTTAGAAGATTATTATATTTCTATTTTATTTGAAATTTCCGAGGTTGAAAAAATACGAAATAAGGTAATTCAGATGAGTCTATTGGGGACTGTTATTATCATTTTTCTTTTTTTGGGGATAAGTATATATTTAACAAGAAGAAAAATAAATAATTATCTCTTTCCTTTTAAGGAGATATCAAATTACGCAAATATCTACAATCTTGAAGGTGATTTTGAAAAAATAAATAAAGAGTATGAACATGAAGAGTATAATGTTTTATCTAAAACATTAGTTGAGCTTGATGAAAAAATTAAATACGAAACAAGAATCCAAAAACAAGATTCTGCATCTAACTCTATTAGCGAATTAACTCAAAGCTTAACTCATGCAATTAATAACCCTCTCGCTATTATTGAGAGTTCATCAAAGATGATTATGAAATATTTAGATAAAGGTATGCCTGATAAGGCGAAAGAAGAAGTTGCAGTCATTACTGATAGTTTAAAGAGAATTACCTATTTTACCCATGGTATGAAAAAAATGATCGACTCAGATAATAAGACTGAAAAAACAGTTGTCGATATTGAAAGTATCTATACGTATATAAATATGTTTTATTATAATAAAATGTTTGAAAATAATATTCAATTCGTAAAAAGAATAGAAACTAATGATCAGTTAATAGGGATTGAGAGTAGTATTATGAAAATTATGCTCATCCTTGTTGATAATGCTATTTCTTATGGCATAAGTGATGATGCTTTAATTTCATTTGTCTATGATAGTGATGATAACAATCTTTATTTACGTATTTTAGATAATGGATCTCTCCCTGATTCAATGCTTATCTATAAATATTTTTTAGGAGAAGAAAAGGCAAAGAGCTTAGGTCTCTTTACCGCAAGGAAATTAGCTGAAGAGTCTGGCTATCTGCTGTATTATGATGAACAGCCAAAATCTTTTGTTCTACAAATTGCAAAGGAGAAAGAAAATGATTAATATTCTTCTTTGTGAACAAACGAAACATTGGCTAGATAATTTTAACTCAAAGATTCCTGACTCTCTTAATCTTGTTGCGACAGTCTCAACGGGAAAAGAGGTTCAAAAAATACTAACGAGTGATTCACTTGACATAGATATAAATGTTGTTGTCATTAATCTTGAGACGAAAGATTATTCTTTTCTTGAAGTTGTTAAATTTATAAAACAAAATAGACCAAAAATAATGATTATCATGCTCGCTAATGAAGAAAATCTTATTAATGATTATTTTTATTCAGTAAAAGATATTTCTAAAATTGGGGTGAGTGAATATTTTATTAAGCCATTTCCTATTTTTAATTTATTTAAATTAATTGAAGACTCGTTCTATCATGAATCATGGAAAGCTAATTCAGTCGTTAATGAATCTCAACATGGAGTTGAAGTTGAGGTTAAAGATTCGGATCATAAGTTTACATCCATAAAAGTGACTGAGATTCATTTGAGCTCTGTGGCCATTTTTGATCTTTTTGTAAGAATTTCAAAAAATAACTATATCAAAGTATTTCACGTCTCTGAAAAAATGGATGTCTCTCGACTCGATCGTTATTTATCAAAAGAGAGTGATCTTCGGTTATATTTTAAAACAAAAGATAGACTCACTTATGTTAACTTTATGAATGAATTAGTTCGTAAAAATCTAGAAAAAACAAAAGTGATTTCCGCTACCGCTGTTTCAAAAATTGCAAGCTACTCAAATGTTTTAATTGAGGAAATATACACTGGAGGGCTACCTCCTCAGGTTGTCTCAGAAGCGACAGAATTATGTTCTAATGTATATGAATCTGTGATGAGAATCGTTGAACTGAAGAGTATTTTAAACGAATTTATTATGGACAACCCTAAGGAGGAATCACATTTATTTTTAACATGTTTCTACTGTGTGATCTCTTGTAAACATATTGACTGGGCAACTGAGCATTCAATTAAAAATATTTTAATGGGAGCACTTCTCCATGACATTGGTAAAATAAAATTAGGAAAATCTTTGCGGGATGATGACATCTCAACCTTCTCAAATGAACAGCTTCGTGAATATCAAAAACATCCGGAGTATGGAGTCGAGTTATTAGATAAAATTAAAGGAATCTCAGAGCAGGTAAAACAAATTGTTTTTCAGCATCATGAATTAAACACTGGAAATGGATTTCCTAATAAACTTACAAGTCTAAAGATATACCCATTAGCGAAAATTATTTCTTTTTGTAACTACTTAGCAAATAAGAGTCTCAAGCATAGAAAGCCCCCGCTAGAAACAATTAGATTTGAAATAGAGAAACAGGATGACATAATGCAATATGAACCATTTGTGATAAAAGCTTTTATTAAAGGATTTATGAATAGTAATGGATAAAAATGAGAAAGTTAATATATTCATTGTTGGTTCATCAAATGAATTTAATCAACTATTCATTGATAAAATTAACTTTAAATCTTTTAAAAAACCAACATTTACTTTTGGTTCGTGGGAAGATTTTTTTGTCTTTATTGCGAATAACTCAATCTCATATCTTATTGTAGATTTTACTGATTGTGCTGTTTCCACACAATACTTGCGTTATTCAAGATATGTCATGAGAATTAGAAAAACTGATATTTTCTCTTCGCTTCCTATTTTTGCTTTTTTAAAGTCAAAAGAAATTTTTTATGAGCATTCTTTCTTAACTCAAATAGGTCTTAATTATTATCATATTATTGGAGATGATATTAACCTTGCCATCAGTAATATTTCTTTTATTGCAAGTGAAGATGAATCATTTGTCCTAAAGCTAGCACATGCTAAAAAGTTAGAGCTAAAAGCGCAGTTTCAGCATGAATGTTATTTGGAAAAAGTTTCACTTGATAAAACAGTCATATGTTCTGACATTGTTTTTGATGAAACACCAACAATTACAATTAAAGATTTTTTCGAAGAAAATGCTTTCAAACAAGAACTCATAGACCAATTAAATATCTCAACTCGCTCTGATTATTTCTATTCCTTTGAAACAAGTTTTCTTTTTTCGAGCTCTTGGGCCGAAAATGATAAAGAGAGTCTAACAGAGGACATTGTTGAATCATGGTTTGATATTTTGAAGTCGGATGATTTATTTTTAAGTCATTCTATTGTTGATCTTGCTTTTTATTCAAAGTCTCTAGATAAGGCCTTGCTTGTCACATCTGATTTAAGTGTCGATAAGATTAATATCAATTATTTTGCCATGGGTATAGATGATATTATTAAGAATAATCATTTTGATTTAATTCTCTTTGATGTCGTATCGAATGAAGACTTAGATCTGTTTGACCAATTATTGTCATATCTATCGAATCTTAAAGTTCAACCCATATTAATTGTACGAAACCATCCATCTCAAATAAATGCACTTAAAAAAATTTACGTTTATGACAACCTTCTTGGTATTCAAGATTACCCATCTTTGCATGAGTTTGAAAAAATGATTTCTCTAATCGGCCAAAAGAAAATTGATATAGATTTTCGACGTATTAAGTTTAAGGATAATAATTATAAGGTTTTGCTTGATATCGATATAGAGATGACGAGCTTAACTGAAAATGAAATTACTTTTAAATCAAAAAAAGAATTACCATTTTTTTCAATTATACAAACAACGAAACCTTTTTATATGAGTTTTGTGATTGTACCTTCTTATTCTAAACTTAATTTAAGTCCTAATATAAATGGCTACCACTACATGGCGCTTATTATGGGGATAGATGAAAAGGAAAGGCAGTCATTGCGTAGAATTGTTCGTTATTTTTTAAATGAATTGCCAGCAAAATGGGATGGTATAAGTTTGAGTTCGATACTCAGCGAAACAAATAAAAAGACGGAACATAAAAGTATTATTCATTTAGAAAAGAGCGATGAGTCTAAATTAGATCCAGCAGGAGTAAGCGAACTTGTGGATGTCGATGTAGAAGTATTATCTTCAGGTATAGTGAAAAGAAAAAAAATTGGTGATAAAAAGTCTAAACTCTAAGTTCCACAAAATGTATTTTTTACCGCCTCCTGAAATGAAGGAGAGTCAAATAAAAAACGATTATCATCATTTAGAATAAAAGGATTTTCTATTGCCTTAAGAATCTCGTGAAATAATTGAAAATCATCCTCATAAGCATTTTTAATGGCCTTCTCTATTTGATGATTTCTTGGAATAAAGTAAGGGTTATTTTTTTTCATCAACTCATTTGATTTATTATTTTGTCTTAATTTAATTTGATCAAGAAGATTCTTTTCATGAAAATTTTCATAAAAAAGATCATCGTTATTTGTGAGGTCAGAAAAACTTTGAGTATAATCGGCCTTCTTTTTTTCTAGTTCCTGCAAAAACGTCTGTATCAAATTTTTATCGTCTTGATTTGGGTTTGAGATTCCAAATTTTTTACTCATTTCTTGTAGCCAGAATTCATCATAATATTTCATACATGAATTTAATCTCTCTTTGATAAGGTTAACAGAGAGATCTTCTTTTTCATGTATGAGAGGAATAAGAGTGCTCGCTAATCGATAGAGGTTCCATTTGGCAATCTCTATTTGATTTCCGTAGCGATACCTTCCATTACGATCAATATAGCTAAATGATTTATTTTCACTATAGTCATCTAAAAAAGCACAAGGTCCATAATCGATTGTTTCTCCAGTAATCGTCATATTATCAGTATTCATGACTCCATGGATAAAACCAAGGGACATCCAACGTGAAACCATATAGGCCTGTTTCTGTGCAACTTTTTCAATAAATTCAAGATATTTTTCCTCGGGTTTATATGCAAGGAGATCTGGAAAGTGTCGGTTAATAGTATAATCAGTAAATTCTTTCAAAAGTTTTTTATCATTTTGTGTAGCAACAAATTCAAATGTACCAATTCTAATATGACTTGATGCAATTCTCGTTAAAGTTGCACCTATTTCCGTTGATTCTCGGTACACAGATTGTCCAGTTAAACATATAGCAAGAGATCTAGTCGTAGGCACTCCCAGCTTACTCATGGCCTCTGAGACTATATACTCTCTAATTGCAGGCCCCAGACTCAACATGCCATCTCCGGCTCGTGAGTAATATGTAGGACCTGAGCCTTTAATTTGTAAATCTCTACGATTCCCCAGCTCATCAAGAATTTCCCCTAGGAGTGCAGCACGGCCATCACCAAGAGTGGGATTAAAGTGTCCAAATTGATGGCCACTATAAGCTTGTGCTATAGCTTTTGGATGTCCTTCTATTTTTTGAGCAGTAAATATCTGTGCTAGTTTATGACTAGATATTTTTGAGAACTCAAGATTTAGTTCTTTCGCTAAGTTTTGGTTAACTATTAAAACTTCGCTTTTCGGAAATAAACATGGAGTAAACTCTTTGAATAGAATGGAGGGGAGTTTATCGTATGTATTTTTAAAATTAATCATAGTTATGTGTACCATATTACACCAAAATGAGAACATAGATTTTGTAAATGCCTTTAATTTTGGGCAACTAAGAAATTGAAAGTTTTTAGTATCTAATTGTAATTACACATTTTTTTGTCTCTGTATATTAACTTTTAAACCTAAATTCCGTTTTAGTATATAATGCTATCAAGAGCATTATTTGAGAGAGATAATGTTTTAAATAAATACGGCTTTAAAACTTAACCCTTTATTTGTGCCAAAATTAAGATGTTTTAAAGCCGTATTATTTCATTGGCACCATCCTTGCAAATTAATCATTATACATTCAAGAGAAAGATACAATTCTAAAGATTTAGAAGCTTTTCTGCGAAGCTCATTTGTATGTTTCTTAAACGGTGTCTAATCGTTAGACAATTGGATTTTAATGAAGTTATTAGTCTTATATTTATTTACTCTTTTTGCCACGAATAGCTATGCTCAAAGGCTTGAGAAGTACCATCCTGTAAATGTATCTACTGCTGCTTTTTTTGATGATTCGACAGAGCTAGATTTAAAAAAGGTAGAGATTTATAAACAAAGTATTGTTATTAGACTTGAACAAGTTTTTAAAAATATGGAAAGAAACCTAACTCTTGCTGAAAATAAAACAAGAAGTGAGTCATTAGAAATAATTAAAAATCATCCGACAATCTTTAGTTACGAACAAATTCTAAAATATATTAATATTTTAGAAACAGATAGGACTGTTAATCCTATAGAATTAGTTTCAAAGATAATTGATCTAGATAAATCGACGAAAATGCATGGGAAAGACTTTTCCTTTAATTCTTATTATTCACCAGTTTTAAATTTTTCAAAAAAGATTTCAATTTTAAAAAATACAAACGAAAATATTAAAGAATTCAAGTCATCAGATTTGAGATATACAGACTATCTTCGGATTGATTCCCTACAAGAGGGGCAGTTTCAAGTCATAAATAAGTTTTATCATAAGACACTTATTAAACTTACCGAGCAAGATCAAAGTCATTCTTATCTTGAACTAAATCATAAAAATTCTTTTCAAGTAATAGGTAATAAATTGGCAACAATGCTGGGTATTAATACACTGGATGAGAGGCTTGTTAAAAAATTTAAATTAATATTTGAAAATGAACTAGATTATAATTCATTTATTAAAAATTGGAACGACACTTTTCCTGACTTATTGATGGATGAATGGATTTTATCAATAGGAGAAACAGCATTTGGTACAAAATATATTATATTTAAAGAAGTTATTTTATCAAAACTTCCTGCAAAATCAGTTCTTCTAAATTTACATTCTTCTCTTCAAAACCATTCAGAAAAAGAAATGGCTAGTCTGTTTAATCTTTGGATTAATAACAATATTGAAGAAGTTCACAAAGGAAATCTATTACTCCTTCCTAAAGATAAAGATTATGATTTTTATTATTTAAATAATAGCTTTCAATATGCTTTTCAAAATTTTATAGAGAATGATGAGAATGAATATCCTTTGTTAGACTCACTTGACTCTAATGAAATTAAATTGAATTTCTCTGGAACTCAGAAGCGGGATCAACTCTTGGAGATGAGTTATATTAATGCCAAAGAGATGGCATCAAGAATTTCTATTTTATCAATTGATGAGATTCATAAGTCAATTAAAAGTGGCATGTTAACTTCAGAAGAGGAAGAGAAAATTCTTAGACAATTAATTCATAGAAGAAATGAGCTCGTTAAAGCCTTTGATCTAGATATGGAATTACTTGAGCTTGAAATAAATCATTCTCTACCTAGTTTAAGTGCTCAAGATGGTAAAACCATTTTTCAAGATGAATTTGATAACTACCTAGAAAGTGTTGGCATCGAAATGCAAGGTATGCTTAAAACGGCATTTGAATCAACTCAATCAATTGTCTCAAAGGCTGCGATATTAGCAGCAAATAATCTATCTTCCATCATTATAGATGGAAAAACTCTCGGTTTTGATATTAATTTTATTAGTGAAGTTGAGATAAGTGCTAATAAAAAAGTGATTAAAAATCTAAATAGTCAGGGCCTAGATGATACCTATCTGGTGGAAGATCACGTGAGAATTAGATTCTCTCTCGGGGTAGGCCTTGTTGTAAAAGGTAAAGTAAATTATATAAAGAACTATAAACTTGTTTACCCAGTGAAGTCTCGAGAAGATGGTTTAGAGAATAAAAATTATATTTTTAATGCTCTACTCCCACATCATTTGAGAGAATTAAAAATGCCCTCTCAATACGTACTTGTTATGGATGATGCTTTTGAAGGAGAAGGGGAAATTCTTCTTTCAGGATCTCCTGTTCCTATCGCATTTGGAGTTTCTAAGATTTATGGAATTATGTGCCGCTTAGTTCTTAGTAAAAAAGAAAATGAGTACAGAATCTTTAAAGATGTATCTCCTTATCGAGCTCTTGTTTCAAGACTTTATGCTGAGTTGTATATACTTAGGATTCCTGTCTGGGAAAATATTGCAGAAATAGGTCATTTAGAAAGGTACACATTGGCCGTCGATCTCGATACAAATAAAGAGAGTAAAATGTTAGCTCTTGATAGTGTTTTAATGACTGGGAATATTTCTGAAGTTGAAAAAATTGCAACTAAATCATCTTTAAAAAATAATTTTGTTTTACAGAAAAAGGGAACTAATCTTTTTGGTCTTTACCAAAACTTCGAATTAAGAAGAGTTGATAATATTGAGACAACAATTTATGAGACTAATGGTGATATTAAGAATAATGAATCTTTTCAATTAAACATTGATAGGAAAAATGAGTGGAGTTTCTTTGGTAATGGTGAAGTTAAAAATAAAGTTTTTAGATTATCAGGACGTCAAACGAATCAGCAGAATAAAGACTTTAGTCTTGAGCTTATGATTAATATTGAAGATAAGGATACTCATTCTATAGAACTAGAAAGATCATATATTCCAATGATTAATCAAATGGCCTTGTCACGAAATTTTGTAAATTTTACCCCAGGCATCCATACTGATAATAATAAATGGGGACATACAAGCTTAGATTTAAAACTTACTTATAATCAAAGAGCATTAGATAAAATACTAAATATTGATATTGATGATTTACATAAGCAAATGGCAATACATTCAAATATGCCAAAGGAATTTTGGGCAACAAGCAAGAAGCGATTAAACATTGATAAAAATTCGTTATTTATCAAAAAGAAATATAATAAATTTATAGAATTACTCATCATTGCTCAAAGTGCAGTCACACCCAAAATGAGATATATGAGTTTAGTTGATGCTCTTGATTTATTAATTTGGAGAAAAGAGGATGGTTATAGTTTCATTTTATTTGAAAAGATTAATGATTTAATAGGTATCGAAAACTATTCGATTAGTGCAATGATATCATCTCTTGAAAATAATAATTATCTTTTATCGGGCTATTTCCCAATTTATAACGAGAGAAATATACATCTCGCACAAAAATTTCAATTTAAAGAGTTTAATTTTTTAAGAGCAAATGAAATTTGGAGTGCGCTTAATTAAAATATCATTATTTTAATTCTTTTTCTATTCTCGACTTGGGAAGAAGTACTTGGTGAGGTGCTATAACAACTCCTTCTCCAACGATAACATCTCCCATAATAGATGCTTTTAGGCCAATAGTTGCCCCCTTTTTAATTTTTACTGGAGCAAAAATTAAAACTCCTCCTTGAGCGTAATGTCCAAATATGGTAACTGATCCACCAATAGTTACATTATCCTCAAGCTCAATTAGACATGGATCAGAAATATTAGTTGTATTAATGATACAGTTTCTTCCAATCTTCATTCCCATCGCTTTGTAAAAGTATAAATTAAGGGGAGTTGGCGTCATTAGATCTAGAAAAGTATACCTTACCAGTTGAACAAGTGAGTTATGATAGTACCAAGGTATGGTTTGAACAGAGAACCAGTTTCCTCTCCATGTTTTATTGGTAAAAGGAATTAATTTATTGAATATAGGTACAATAAATACAAGTGAAATACCTAAGCTAAGATAGGCAATTCCCATAGAAGTCGCAATGATAAAAGCTTTAAGTAAAGAATGAAGGCCCTCCGTTAAAGCATATGTATTAGTCACAATTAAGTATCCAGGTGTGATTGATAAACCTAAACAAAAAACGTAAGCAAATGCAATTGGAATCATAGCAAACACAAAAGCTAAGAACTTATATTTTCGAAGAAATCTTTCAACGAAACCCAGTAAACCTGAAAGATCTGAATCTGTACTATGTATATCTATTCTTTTTTTTATTGGAGCCTCATCTTTTTCAAGATGAAGCCCATTTTTATTTTGTTGATCCAATTAAGACCTCTATTATAGTAAATCTTTAAGTTGTTTTTTAGTTAACTTAGGGTGGTAAGGGTTTTCTTCGTGAGAATGATCTTTGTCATGCTTAAGGTTCTTACCATAGACATATTGTGCAAATTCATTTGTAAAGTCTATTCCTGTAAAAAGTAGAAGTGAGTTAACAAAATCCTTTGTTGAAATTGTATGATGAGTATAAGTCAGGTGCATAAAAGATAAAAATTTAATTAATCCACCTTGATCTTCTAATCGGTTATTCAAGTATGCCATAAAGTTTGCACCCTGAGTATAAGCTTTCCTATCAGTATGTCGTCTGTACATTGAATGACCACTCATTGATGTTGAAGAGAAATTTGGTGAGCTTACTGACTTATAACCATCGTCTCTCCAGCTTGCAATCGCCTCATCCATCCAACCTGAATTACCATCGACTGGCATCACACCACGTGCGAAATAACTATGAGTTATTTCATGTTGAAGTGCCCAAAGAGAAGTCATCGTTGCACCTGAATGCTCCATTCCACCTTGACCAGCAAGATAAATAGTCAGACTTGGATGTGACCAAGGTCCTAGTTTTTGTTCTAATTCATCTAGGACTTGGATTGTACTTTTCTTTGCAGAATTTAGGCTCCACGAAGAACTTGCATAAATAACAACGGGAATAGTTTTTCCGATAATTGATTTATAATCAAATTGAACCTTAGAGAATCGATCTTCCTTTGTAAGGTGAAAGAAAAAAGAAGATGCTGTGAAGTAACTTGGAAATTGAATTTGAAATTTATTTTCAGATGTCTTTGTTAAGTTACCGTTCGTAAAAATTTCATGAGAAGCTAATTTCTTAGAACCATTGATCTCAACCGTTAGGCTTAGTCCATATTGATCATACTCTAAGTTTGTCGGTAGGTACTGCTCAATATATTGTCTATCGCTTAGATCACTCATCCAAAATGCAGAACTTACATAATCACTTGAAAAACTTACGTTTTCTGAAATTTTATTTTTAACGATTAACGAGTAGGTACCTGGTTTTAGTATTTTATTTACTAATCTGTAGTCAGTTGATTTATCAGGTGCGCTTATTGAAGAAATAGTTACTTCAACTCCATCAAGATATGCACTCTCAATACTTGGAACTAAATCAAATATCGGCTGACCTTGCTCGTCTACTGTAAATTCAATAATGCTCTCAGCAATGACTTCTTTTAAGTTTAAGTCATAAGTGATCGTCGCATTAATATTTTTAAAATCTACAAAGACTGCTTTTGTATTTTTTATTTGAAAGTTATGCGGTGCTTTATCTGTTGTCGCAAAGACACTCATTGAGAGCATGCTTAAAAGTAAAATCCATTTCATATTATCTCCTTCCGTATAAATAGATATGTTAATAGGAAATGCTACTAATTTAGTCACTTAAGGTAAACATACAATTTCTAACAATTGAGGCCTATAAACCTATTTCTAGGAAAATATCTCCTTGAGTGCTGTTATCAAGAGTTTTTGTATAAAATCTAACTCCATAGGTGATTGGAAATTTTCTAAATGTATTTGTATTAAATAGCAGTTCAGTTCCATAGGAATTATACGTTTTTTCAACTTGGTCTATTTCAACTGTTGAGTAGTCAAAAAAAGCTCTCGCAGATACTCTTTTAACATAAATATAATCTCTATAACCACGGCGAGGATAACTTAATGGTAAATGATACTCCAGGGTCGTTTTATTGAATTCAGGGGTAAATTCATAAAGATAGCCTCTCGCAAATGTATACTGAAAATTTGTTAAATAATTATTTTGTAAATGGTATAAATCTTTATTTTCTGGTCTCCATTCTCTCAGTTGTGATAGCTTAAATCCGTGTTCGTTATTTGATCCAGGCATGGTGATATCTAGTTGATATTGACCAAAATAATTTGTTTGTTCCGATTCTCTTTCAATATCTTTATAAGTAAGATTTAGAGCGTAGCTCCATTTAGGAAGTAACTGCTTTTTTGTGAGGCCTTTACTTAATGACGTAGAAAAACTCACTGTCTTCACTTTTACTTCCTCATCAGAGAAGTGAGTAAGACTATCATCTTTTGTATTTCCAATAAATATATTTGAATGAGAAATATTTAATAGGTGCAGACCTTGGTATAAATTTAGCTGATAGATATAGGGTAGGGTTACTCCTAGGGATAGGATGGATTCATCCCAGTTTGTCTTTTCAAAATCTAGATTATTATTTAAATACTCATCTTCTCTTTTTACAAAATCGTAATTTAAATTAAATATAGGATAAAATTTTTGATAACTTAAATTGATTCCTGTGTATGGTTGTCCCTCTTCAGCTGTTTTTCCAATATAGGCAGCTAAATTTATAGATCCTAGTTTATTTTGTGAGCTCGCTGCTAATTGAGTTCCTCTATCACTAAAAAAACTCCAGCTATAGGGAGTTAAAAGTCCTTCTGTTGAATTCATCTCTTTTGATGAAACCTGACTCTCTCTCATTTTTAGATGATCAATCTCCTTAAGTGGTTTTGATTGAAGATAATTATCAGATGGAGAATCTCCTAGATACTTAGATTTATCTGAAAGATAATCACTACTGATTAAACTACATTCTTTTAAGCTCTTAATTGCATGACTGCCATTAAGGTCAGTTTTAATATAGTAAAGGGATCCGTTAGTTAGTGAGGGAGCGTATGCACCAAATATTTCATCACTGCATTTAGATACTTTTTTACTTTCGATATTCACTTTGAAAATATTTACGACTCCTTGGTCATCAGCTTCAAAGTAGATATCGTTGTCATTTGCAAATAATTGATAAAGGTTATTTCTAGAAGGACCTATAAATTCTGAAAATGAATCATTTGTTATACTATAATTGGAGATAAACTTTTGACCAAGTTTATTTAAAAGAATAACAGCAAGGTTTTCTTCATCAATCCATACCGCTTCGGCCATTTGGAATTGTTCAGGTTTTTTTATTTTATCTAAAACCTCTCCTTTAGTTGTAAATATTTGAATGAAGGTATTTTCAGAATTATCTACACCTATCGCTACGATTTTAGTTCCATCTTTTGAAAATGATGGGTGAATAAACCTCTTCTTTTTTGTAAGGTGATTAAATTCCTTTTTCTCTAAGTCAAAGACAACAATATCTGCATAATCTTTAAAAAGGTACCTTAAATGGGGGGTATGATTAATATAGAGAAATTTATTATTTTTAAAATCTGTTTTAGATAAGTCTGGTGAGATATTAAATTCTTCAATAAATTTATTATCTTTATAAATTGACCAATGAGAGTCAAAATTAATTTTTAATTCATATTGATGATTATTTTCTTTTCGATAGAGTGCTATCTTTTCAAATTTCTTTTTCAGAAGAGGTGAGAAATTTGGATGTTTTAAACTCCATTCTTTTTTTAACTCTAAAATGGTTTCTTTATAAAACGTATCAAATTCAACACCAGAGTATGCATAAAAACCATTATACATTGCCCATGGATTCCAAGGTTTGTTTGCTGAGAATTTCGCTACTTTTCTCCAAAAATCTTCTCCGTATAATTTTACAGCACGAGAAATTAAAAAATATCCATAAACATATAAATTAGGAAGATTTTGATTATAATCTCCTGCTAAAAGATCATCGTAGCGTGGGGCGTGATCATTCATAATGAGAGTCTTTAATCTTTCAGAAAATCTTGGAGATCTTCCTCTTCCTGCATTAGAGTATTTTGTTTCGGCCCAAACAGCATCACCTTCAAAAAACCACGACGGCATAGTTATATTGATAAGAAAACTTAAAATTTCTTCTCCAAAAAGATAATATCCAAAACGAGTAAGACCTTGATTCATATAATCAAGTTGTACGACATGTCTATACTCATGTATGGCCAAACTTTGATACCAGTTTAGTGATCCTATAAGGGGAGTGAAGGTATGACTTGCGAACCACTCTGTTCGAAAAGGGGCAAGCGCCACAAAACCATTTGGCTGACTCATTTCAGGTCTTAAGACTAATGATATTTTCTTTGGGAGCTTTTGATAAGACTCACTGACAATATTCTTATAGTATTCTAGAAGTGAAGCTATATATTGAGCATCTTTCACTAAACTGACTGGAAAAATAATTTCAAAAGATTCAGTTTCAATTTTTTGCCATTCTACATCGGGACTACTTTGCATGATATTTATTGGTGTCTGTGCGTAAAGTTGCGTGCTGACTAAAAGAAGAAGTAAATATTTGAACATGCCCGACCTATTTTCTTTGGTTAATTTTGTTACAAAGTCTATCATTAGGTTTTTAGTATTGCTAATTTTTCTCTATCTGTTTCAATTAAATAAATGAATTTTTTCACCAAATCAGGAGGATAGATGAAAAATATTATACTTATAGGAAGTATTCTTACTTCTAGCGCATACAGTTCAGAATATATTGTAAAATTAAAAAGTGATGAACTAAACTTTAAGTCAATCTCAGGGCTATCGAGTGCTCAAAAAATTCCTTTGTCTTATGGTAATTTTTTAAAAATAAATTTAAAGAATAATAAAAACTTGTCTCAAATAAAAAATAATCCAAACGTTGAATATATTGAAGAAAATTTTATTTATAAAACAATGAATGCTCCAGTAGATAAAGACTTCTCAAAACAATGGGGTCTAAATAATGACGGAAAAAACTCAGGCTCATGGTGGTCAAGAGGTATTGCTGGAGTTGATATTTCTGCTCTTAAGGCATGGGAGATTACGAAAGGCTCAAAAGATATAAAAATTGCTGTTATTGATACTGGTGTCGATTATACTCATGAAGATTTAAAAAATAATATTATGATAAATACTGCTGAAAAAAATGGACTCCCTGGAGTTGATGATGATGGGAATGGGTATATCGATGATATTTATGGTTATGACTTTGCAAACTCTGATGCAGATCCTATGGATGGTCATGGGCATGGAACACATTGTGCTGGAGTCATAGGTGCTAGTCATAATAGTATTGGAATAGCAGGAATTATGGCCCATGTTGAGATTTTACCAATTAAATTTTTAACAGATTCAGGTTCTGGAACTCTAGAAGGAGCTCTTCTGGCAATTGATTATGCAAGAATGAGAGGTGTTAATATTATGAGTAATTCATGGGGTGGAGGAGGAAGATCTCAAGCTCTTTTTGAAGCTATTGAGCGAGCATCTAATGCTGGTATTATTTTTACAGCAGCTGCTGGAAATGAATCAAATAATAATGATAAAAACCCAAGTTATCCTGCATCTTATGAACTTGATAATATTATTTCAGTTGGGGCGATGGATGGAAAAGGGAAGAAAGCTAAGTTTTCTAATTATGGTATAAGCTCCGTTCATGTATTTGCACCTGGGGTTGATATTTATTCAACAGTTACAAAAAATAAATATGACAAAATGTCAGGGACTAGTATGGCATGTCCTCATATATCTGGTGTTGCAGGTCTTATCTTATCTCATGAACCTAATTTATCAGCAAAGGATGTAAAAGAGAGAATCATGAGGACTGCAATCAGTTCTGATGAATTGTCTCCGTATGCTGCGTCAGGTTACGCTGATGTTTTTGAATCTCTAACTAAATAAAACCTATAGAAATATAAGTGTAAGAAATTGATATATTTCTTACACTTATATTTATTCGACAATAATATATTTTCTCGCTATAAAACTCTCACACTTTTTTGAGAGGAGAGTCTATGAAAAACTTTTTGTTTTTATCAATTATATTTATGAGTTTTAATTCATTTGCGTTTGAAATTCCAAAACCATTCGCAAAATCAATTCCATTAACTTCCGATTACGTAGAATCAAACTACTTACAATATGATTTTGAGGCGATAGTAAAGCTATCAAATTGTTCAGGTGCAGTGATCAGGTTTAGTGGTCAACCGGATACTTCAAAAGCATATGTACTGACTAACGGTCATTGTATCCAAAAGCCCGGTGGCTATTTAAGTCCGGGAGAAGTTTGGTCAAATAAAACTGTTAGTAGATCAATGAGAGTTTTTGATGCAAAAATGAAACTTCATTATGTAACAGCAACATCTATTGTTTATGCAACAATGACAAATACAGACTCAGCAATTTATGAGCTAAAAGAAACCTACAGAGACCTAATGGATCTAGGTATCGACGCATATTTATTAATCGAGTCAAGACCACTTCTAAATACAAATATTGATATCGTTTCAGGATATTGGGATAGAGGTTATAGATGCCATATTGATGGATTTGTTCATGAGCTTCTAGAAGGTGATTGGACCTTTACAGATTCAATTCGTTACTCCGATTTTGGATGTGAAACAATTGGTGGAACTTCTGGATCTCCAATCATTGAAACTGGAACAAGAAATGTTATTGGAATTAATAACACGGGAAATAAAGATGGTGGAAGATGTACGTTAAATAATCCTTGTGAGAGCGATATTGATGGAAATATTACTGTTATGCTTAGATCTTATGGGCAGCAAACATTTCATTTCTATAACTGCTTAACTCCAGATTTTAAAATTGATTTAACTGTATCGGGTTGTAATTTACCAAAGTAGAAAATAATGAAAGATTTTATTTTACAAATAAAAAAGAATTTAGAACTTAATGGCTTTCCTGAAAAGAAAGTCTCTCTTCCTACAGAGAAAATGTATGAGCTTGCTGATAATAAGGGCTTGAGTCTTAATAAGGTCCTAGAGTCTCTAAAAAAGACTGACAATATTGATTATGAAGTTGGATCTGAAAAAATTATCTTCTCAGTAAAACCAATTGATAGTAATCAACATTTCAATATGGATGGAATGACTCCTGATATGATGAAAAAAGCTCAAGAAATGATGGGAAAGATGGACCCAGCAGAACTTGAGAGAATGAAAAATCAAATTCTTAATATGTCAGATGAAGAACGTGAAAAAATGTTAGAAGAAGCAAAAAAAATGGGTATGCTTTAAAAGGATTACCAATTGGTCGGAAGTAATCTTAAAGTTATTGTCTCTGCAATTTTAGGAAATTTATTTATAACAATCATGAAGTTTGTTGCATGGGGGATTTCTTTATCCCCTTCAATGCTGGCAGAGGCCATACATTCTGCCGCTGATACTTTAAATCAAATTCTTTTACTTATTGGGCAGAAACAAAGTAAAAGACTTGCAAGTCGCTTTCATCCAAGAGGTTTTGGTAGTTCTAGCTATTTATGGAATTTGATTTCTGCAGTAGGAATTTTCTTTATTGGATTTGGAGTAACTTTCTACCACGGTCTTCACTCTTTACTATCTCCTGATCATTCTCCTTCTGAACTAAGTTATATTGTCCTTGGAGTTTTACTACTTTCAATCATTATTGAAGGATATGTATTTTTATCCGCATACAAGGAAATCAAAAAACATAAAAAAGGCTTAAGCTATCTTGAATATTTTCATGAAACAGATGATCCAAGTTTACTTGCAGTTCTACTAGAAGATGGAGTTGCTGTTCTAGGATTACTGCTTGCTCTTGTTGGTATATGCCTCGGACATTATTTTCAGTCTCCTTATTTTGATATAGTAGCCGCGATTTTAATTTCATTATTACTTGGGTTTATGGCCATAGCACTTGCTTTTTTAAACGGTAAATTACTTATTGGAAAAAGTATTTCATTGATTAGAGAAGAAGAATTAAAAGCTTTTATTGAAAGATTGCCAGAGGTTTTAAAAATAGAAAAATTCTCTACCTTAGTCATTGGTTCCTCGCAAGTAAGACTTACTATGGAAATTGAACTAAATGGAGAATACTTAATTGATCATCCTGCATTAGTTCAAGACTCTCATAAGATTGCAGATGGTATAGAAGTTTTAAAAGTTCTTATCAGAACAAGTGAGCGCATGGTACGCATTACAGGAAATGCCATTAATTCTATAGAGGCTAAAATTCTAAAGCAATTCCCTGAAGTCTCAATTATCGATATTGAGATTAATTAATACTGTCCTGTTCTAAGTAAAACAAGAGTACAAGCTTCTTCAAAATGAATATTTGCCTCATTGAGTTTAGGGTAGAGCTCTGGATTTTCACTTCCAGGATTAAAAATAATTCTTTTTGGGTTTAGTTTTATAATCTTCTCAAGGAGTTTACTGGATAATGATGGATTTATATAGACGGTTAAAGTATCTGGTCTAAGCTTAATTTTTTCTAAATCAGAATATACTTTTTCACCTTCAATCGTTGATAGAGTTGGATGAATGAGGTGACATTTATGTCCATACTCAGATAGTAGTTTATAAGCTTTAAAGGAATAACGATCAGGCTTATCAGAGGCACCCAAAATCACAACATTTTCCAAAATTTAACTCCTTAAAAAATCATATTTGTTCTTTTACAACATAGTATTATTAATTAAATATTGCTATGATTTTTGCCATGAGAAATTATATTTATTGTTATATTAATGGAGTGGCCCATAAACTTTCACCAGAACAGTCTTTTATGACAGTGGGAGATTATCTCAGGTATATAAAGGGATTGACGGGGACAAAAATTGTTTGCTCAGAGGGAGATTGTGGAGCATGTACTATTCTTGTTTCTAGAATGATTTCAGGAAAAATGTCGCCCTATAAATCAATCAATTCTTGTATTAGCTTCATGTATTTACTGGATAGGTGTCATCTTATTACAGTTGAAGGTTTAGAGAAAAATAATCAATTACATGAAGTTCAAACTAAAATGATTGAATGTCATGGAGCGCAGTGTGGTTACTGTACACCTGGAATTATTTGCGCAATGGCAAATATGACTGAAGATTTGAAAATTTCTGGAAAAAAGATAACTCCAAAAAAAGTAAAAAACTATTTAACAGGAAACTTATGTAGATGCACAGGGTATAAGTCGATAATTGAAGCGGGGCAGAAAATTAATCTCGCTGAAGTTAATCTGTTAGGTTCATATTATGATGATACTAAAATTTTAAATGATTTTCTAACAACAGCACAAGAGTCTGTGTTTATTAAGTCAAAATTAAAAGAAGTCTATTTACCAACCCAATTCAGAGAAATGATTACCTATAAATATGAGAATAAAAATTGCTCAATAACTTCTGGTGGGACTGATCTTGGAGTCCTTCATAATAAAGGAAAATTGAATCAAACAAAAATTTTATCTTTGAATAATTTAGCTGAGGCCTATGAAATAGCCCAAACAGATAAAACAATTGAGATTGGAGCAAAGGTTAGTCTCTCTGATGTTGAAAAAATGAGTGAAAAATATTTTCCAGCTTTTGCAAAAATGTTACAAATATTTGCTTCTCCTCAGATTAAAAATAATGGAACCCTTGTTGGAAATATCGTAAACGCATCTCCAATTGGAGATAGTATTCCTTTTCTTATGACTGCAGAAGCAGAGCTCGTTCTCGTAAGCTCAGGAGGGATGAGGTTTTTAAATATCAATCACTTTTATAAAGATGGATATAAAAATCTTGATTTATTAGAGCATGAACTTGTTTATAAAGTTAGTATCCCAAAAACGACGAATGAGTTTAAAATTTATAAAGTATCTGTTAGAAAAGACCTTGATATCTCTACTGTCTCCATTGCATTTTCTTATAAATTAAATGGTGCAAAAATTGAAAATATTAAAATTGCGATTGGAGGAGTGGGGCCAAAAACTATAAGAGCTCTGATTTTGGAAAAAGAATTAATGGGAAAAGATTTTGGGAAAGAACTTTTTATGAAGGCTAAGGAGATGGTACTTAATGAAATATCTCCTTTATCTGATCATAGAGGATCACTTGAGTTCAGAAAAAAATTAACACAAAATCTTTTTATGAAATTTTATGATGAAGTTTCAAAAGAAAAAGGTTTAGTGAAATTGCCTGAGGTGAATGCATGATAGGAAAAAATACAGCCCATGATAGTGCCACCTCCCACGTGACAGGAAAATCTGTTTTTATTGACGATAGAGCAACCCTATCAAATGAAGTTTTTGTAGGACTTGTGAGAAGTCCTGTCGCAAAAGGAATATTAAATAATATTGATTCAAGTGAAGCGCGGCTTCATGAGGATTTTCTTGGTGTTTGGAGTGGTAATGATTTCATCCAAAAAAAATGGGGAACGATTGTTCATGATCAGCCATTTGCAGTGGAAAAAGAAATTTCTTATGCCGATGAGGTAATCGCCATTTTTGCATCAAAAACAAGAGAATCCATAAAGGAAATTGAAGCAAAATTTAAATTAGATATAACAGAACAAAAACCAATCCTCTCAATTGATGAAGCCATTCCAGCTGAATCTATTCTTGTGCGTGCAACAAGCCCATTTATAAGAGGAGAGGTTGATTCAATTTTAAATAAAGCGAAACATCGTTTATCTGGAACTTTTAAGTGTAAAGGCCAGGAGCATTTCTATATGGAGTCACAGGCGGCGATTACATATCCATTAGAAAATGGTCAAATTGAAGTGCATTCATCCTCACAACATCCTAGTGAAACTCAAAGAGTTGTTGCTGAAGCTCTAGGTCTTCCTCTTCATCATGTTACTTGTGTAGTAAAAAGAATGGGGGGAGGTTTTGGTGGAAAAGAATCTCAAGGTGCACCTATTGCTGCTTATGCGGCGATGGTAACTCAAAAATTAAATCTTCCGGCCAGAATTGTTCTGACTAAAGATGACGATATGAAAATAACTGGAAAGCGTCATCCCTTTCAAAATGATTATGATATTGCTTTTGATGAAGAGGGAAAAATTTTAGCAGCAAAAATGATTCTTCGCTCAGACGGTGGAGCTTATACAGATTTATCTGGTTCCATACTTGAGCGCGGTATGTTCCATGCTGATGGAGCTTACTATCTTGAAAATTGTTTTATCGATGGAATTTGCTATAAAACAAATACTCATCCGAATACGGCTTACAGAGGCTTTGGTGGGCCACAAGGTAATATGACTATTGAGAGTATTATTGAAGATATTGCTCAATACCTAGGGAAAGATAGTTTTGAAATTCGAACAAAAAATATGTACCGAGAAGGTTTTGATCTTACTCCTTATGGTCAGAAAGTAGAAAATAATTTAATTCCAAAGTTATTTCAAGATCTCTATAAAACGGCTGATTATCAAAGTAGAGTTGAAGAGATTAAAAAGTTTAACTCTGAAAATCATGGTGTCCTTAAAGGTTTATCGATGACGGCCACTAAGTTTGGAATTGCTTTTACCGCTAGATTTTTAAATCAAGGTAATGCGCTTGTTAATCTTCATCTCGATGGAACCCTACAGGTTTCAACTGGTGCAACTGAGATGGGGCAAGGAGTGAACACCAAAATTGGACAAATTGTTGCGAATGTTTTTGGGGTAGATATGAAAGATGTTCAATTAATGCCAACATCGACAGAAAAAAATCATAATACTAGTGCAACTGCTGCATCTTCAGGTTCAGATATAAATGGAGCTGCAGCACTGAAGGCTTCAAATAAAATTAAAGCAAGGCTTACGGCTTTGGCAAAACTTCACTTTCAAGGAGATGTTTCAAGTGAGCTCAAAGAACTTGTTTTGGAGTCTGAAGAGCTTGATGAGAAAATTCAATTTCTAAAAGGGGAGGTCATAGATACATCCTCTGGAAAAGTGATACCTCTGAAAGAATTGATTAATCTTGCCTATTTTAATAGAATTTCACTTGGTGATTACGCACATTTTTCAACAAAAGGATTAGGCTTTTCTAAAACATTAGTTGAGGGGAAGGCGTTTAATTATTTTACCCAAGGGGTTGCTGTAAGCGAAGTCTCAGTCTGTGAGTATACTGGAGAATCAAAAGTACTACGTACAGATATCTATATGGATCTTGGTCGTTCACTAAACCCAGGAATCGATGAGGGACAAGTTGCTGGTGCATTTGTTCAAGCACAAGGTTGGGTGACGACTGAAAATTTATTTTATTCAAATGATGGTCATCTAAAAACATATTCACCAACGACATATAAAATTCCTAATATTCAAGATACTCCTCGAAGTTTTCATATAAGTTTTATTGAAAATAATGATAATGACTGTAATGTTCATCGTTCAAAAGCAGTGGGAGAGCCTCCTTTTGTTTTAGGAATCAGTGTTTGGACTGCCATTAAAAATGCACTTTCATATCGCTCAGAGAAAAATATCGTAAATATTATTTCTCCAGCGACTAATGAAGTTGTTTTAAATGAACTCGAGAGACTAAAAAATGTCTAATGATGATTTTAGTTTTTATGAAAAAGTTTTATTTCTCATTAATAGAAATATCGATTTTGTCATCATCACACTAACTGATATTAAAGGATCAGCTCCTCAAAATTTAGGAGCAAAGATGATTGTGTCTAATAATGAGATCTTATTTGGAACAGTTGGTGGTGGAAAAATTGAAAATCACTGTCTTAATTTCTCAGTTGAGTTTTCAAAATCTAAAGAAAAAACGGCTTCAAGAACTTGGAACTTACAAAAAGATATTGGAATGACATGTGGTGGACATGTCTCTCTTTTATTTGAAAATTTTTCTAAATCAAGTGACTGGAATATCGCTATCTTTGGTGCAGGCCATGTGTCTCAGGCCCTTGTACGTATTTTACTATCACTCAATTGTAAATTAGTAGTTATTGAGGAGAGAGGAGAGTGGCTTGATTTATTACCGAAAGATAATAATTTAAAAATTATTAAAACAAATGAGCTCTCTGAGTATGTTCATGAATTAGCGGATAATACTTATATTGTTTCTATCACTAAAGGGCATAGTTTTGATTTACCTATTTTATTTAATGCCCTCTCATTAAATAAATTTCCCTTTATTGGAGTCATTGGAAGTATTTCAAAGCGTAACGCTATAGAGAGAGAGCTTAAAGATTTGGGACTAGACTCTTTGTTATTAAAAAATCTTATTTGTCCTGTTGGAGAAAAGTTTGGGACAAATGATCCCGCTGAGATTGCCATAAGCATTACTGCTCAGCTTTTAAAGTATCGTGATGCTGTGATGCAGTGAGTTGTCACTCTGTTCTCTAATTTTTTCTATCATGCTTAAAGATATCCATACTATTTCCAATACTTATATAGTTTATAATCTCTAGCAATATAAATAATATAGACGTCGATTTTCAAACAATATATAAACCCATAGTGTTGACTCATCATTAGGGGGAAAAATGAATTCAAATTACCTATCTCTTGCAATATGTTTGGTATTTATCGCATCTTGTGGAACAGAATCAAACTTATCTGGAAAACGATCTAAGCGTGGAGAGACGCCTAAGGGAGATGAAAGAGTATCTAAGCTATTAAGTTCGGGTGAGTTAGGAGAAGTTGAATTTAATAATTGGCATAACCTTGATCTTGAAAAGTCTGACTTGTTTGGTGTTAGTACTGATAAAGCTTATAGTGACTTTCAATTAAAACAAAATGCAGAAGTTATTGTTGCTGTTATTGATTCAGGAGTAGATTACCTTCATGAAGATTTAAAAGATGTAATGTGGGTTAATGATAAAGAAATTCCTAATGATGGTATAGATAATGATGGAAATGGCTATATTGATGATATTCATGGTTGGAATTTTTTAGGCGGAGCTGATGGCCGTAATATTGATGCAGAAACTCTCGAGGAAACTCGTATTTATAGACGTCTTCTAGCGAAAATGCAAAATGGTGAGATTCTTACGAGCGAAGAGGATACTCTTTTTGTAGAAGTAAGAGATATGGTTGAAGATGAATTAAAATACTTTAAAGATTTATTAAATATGGGTAAATCTGATCAAAAATTATTAACTGAATTAAAAACAAAACTTAAAGTACTTACAGGTATTACTCTCGAAGACACAAAAGAGGCGATACTTGGAATTACAAGTACTGAGAATGAAGTTCTTGAGATAAAAAAAGATCTTCTTAATTTATGGAATAGAAATGGATCTACAGGTTTTGCAAGAATCATACGAGTGATTGATTTTGCAAGTTATTATGTTGATTACGGATACAATGTTGATTTTGATCCACGCTCTGATATCGCAAAAGATGATCCAAGTGATTTTTCTGATAAAAATTATGGAAATAATGATGTTAAAGGCTCTGATTCTTCTCACGGTACCCACGTATCAGGAATCATTGCTGCTAAAAGAAATAATGGAATAGGGATGAATGGAATTGCAAATAATGTAAAAATTATGGCATTAAGAGCTGTTCCAAATGGAGATGAGAGAGATAAAGATATTGCACTTGCGGTAAGGTATGCTGCAGATAATGGAGCAAAAATTATTAATATG